>WLWD01002614.1_pt1 | contig 38908 bp, 22 predicted proteins | sample 6712731 | NCBI WGS metagenome assembly WLWD01 (sample SAMN12718690, study PRJNA576275) | sponge metagenome | isolation source: marine sponge | host: Mycale hentscheli | place: New Zealand: South Island, Marlborough, Capsize Point | collected 2014-11-01
GCGTTGCACTGTTTACTGTGTTAGCGTTACACTGTTTACTGTGTTAGCATTACACTGTTTTTGTTGTGTTAGTGTTACACTGTTGTGTTAGCGTTACACTGTGTTTTCCTGTATAATATTAGTTTGACTAGGTATAGACATCCTTGATTATTAAAGTTTAAGTTAAGTTATTTATTAAGTTTATTTATGACTAGTGGTTTTAAACTTTAATAATCAAGGATACACTGTGTTTGTTGTGTTAGTGTTACACTGTGATTTTGTGTTGGTGCTACACTGTGTTGTGTTAGTGTTTAATGTGTTCATGTTACAGTTTGTATTAGCATTACACTGCATTTGTGTTAACATTATACTGTGTTTGTGGTTAGAATTATATTGTGTTTATGTTAGCGTTACACTGTTTTGTGTTAGTGTTACATGGATATAGTATTATAATCAGCATTAATTTGTGTATTGGTTCATTTTGTTTTATTGTTAACTAAGTGTATATATATTCTATGACACACACATGTGTATTACATGTGTGTTTGTGTGTGAATGTACAATTCAGTATTCATGTGAAGTCAGAGAACATAGATGTCAACGTGCATCCCACCAAGCACGAGGTACACTTTCTGTACGAAGACAAACTGATAGAGAAGGTTCAAGAGTGCGTGGAGAAGCACCTGCTGTCTTCTGACTCTTCTAGAACATACTACACACAAGCCCTTCTCCCGACTCATTGGACTGGTAACCATATTCCTTCCTCTGCTAGCACATCTTCACATAAGCAAGATGGTGGTGAGGGAGATATTGCCATGGAGATGGAGTCTAGAAGCAGCAAACCATATGAGTACAATATGGTAAGAACTGATGCAAGTGAGAGAACACTAAAGGCATTTGTAATGCCCAAGGAGATCCTTTCAACAACTGTACATCATTCTACCGAGAAGACCTCTTCTTCAACTGAGACCACTAGACTGCCAACTCAACGAAAAAGGAAGAAACAGCCTGTTCACCTCACTAGTGTTCTCTCTCTCCAGAAGACAGTCAGGTCACAGAGTCATTCAGGTCAACACAAACTATTATTAATGGCAGCAATGCATGTATAGTAGTAGTAGTAGTAGTAGTAGTAGTAGTAATATAAGTAGTAGTAGTAGTAGTAGTAGTAGCACTCCATATTATAATTGGCATTCCTATGAGATTCATTGTAATTCAAGGCTATAGTGTCCTGAACACAGATAGGTCATAACTTGAAGAAGGCTTCATAGTACCTGGCAGTATCTTGTACAAGTAACTACAGTTTTCAGTTGTTGTTGCTCGTTTTATTTTTTAATTAACTAATGCTATAGTGTATGTAGCATTTATGTAGTGTCTCTGATTCTGTTATACTAATGAAGCACTAACGGTGCAAACCCTCAGTAGCTAGCTATTACAAAGACCCAAAGAATAATTTATTTGGTATAGTATCAATATGTCGATATGTAGCTCACACAAGTCGATATGTGGCTCACACAAGTCCATATGTAGCTCACACAAGTCCATATGTAGCTCACACAAGTCCATATGTAGCTCACACAAGTCCATATGTAGCTCACACAAGTCCATATGTGGCTCACACAAGTCCATATGTGGCTCACACAAGTCCATATGTGGCTCACACAAGTCCATATGTGGCTCACACAAGTCCATATGTGGCTCACACAAGTCCATATGTGGCTCACACAAGTCGATATGTGGCTCACACAAGTCCATATGTGGCTCACACAAGTCGATATGTGGCTCACACAAGTCCATATGTAGCTCACACAAGTCCATATGTGGCTCACACAAGTCCATATGTAGCTCACACAAGTCCAATATGTGGCTAACCACCCAAGTTCCATATGTGCTCACACAAGTCCATATGTGGCTCACACAAGTCCATATGGGCTCCCACAAGTCATTTGTTTTATGTGGCTCACACAAGTCCATATGTGGCTCACACAAGTCCATATGTGGCTCACACAAGTCCATATGTGGCTCACACAAGTCCATATGTGGCTCACACAAGTCCATATGTGGCTCACACAAGTCCATATGTGGCTCACACAAGTCCATATGTGGCTCACACAAGTCGATATGTGGCTCACACAAGTCCATATGTGGCTCACACAAGTCGATATGTGGCTCACACAAGTCCATATGTGGCTCACACAAGTCCATATGTAGCTCACACAAGTCGATATGTAGCTCACACAAGTCCATATGTAGCCCACACAAGTCCATATGTAGCTCACACAAGTCGATATGTAGCTCACACAAGTCGATATGTAGCTCACACAAGTCCATATGTAGCTCACATAAGTCGATATGTAGCTCACACAAGTCGATATGTAGCTCACACAAGTCCATATGTAGCTCACACAAGTCGATATGTAGCTCACACAAGTCCATATGTAGCTCACACAAGTCGATATGTGGCTCACACAAGTCAATATGTAGCTCACACAAGTCCATATGTAGCTCACACAAGTCCATATGTGGCTCACACAAGTCGATATGTAGCTCACACAAGTCCATATGTAGCTCACACAAGTCCATATGTAGCTCACACAAGTCCATATGTAGCTCACACAAGTCCATATGTAGCTCACACAAGTCCATATGTAGCTCACACAAGTCGATATGTAGCTCACACAAGTCCATATGTAGCTCACACAAGTCCATATGTAGCTCACACAAGTCCATATGTAGCTCACACAAGTCCATATGTAGCTCACACAAGTCCATATGTAGCTCACACAAGTCCATATGTAGCTCACACAAGTCCATATGTAGCTCACACAAGTCCATATGTAGCTCACACAAGTCCATATGTAGCTCACACAAATATGTAAGAAACATTCACCAACACCAGGTAGTTTCAATGGGGAACACCAAGCAGTAAACCAAGACAATAAGCAAAACTACTGCGGGAAGCGGCAAGAAATTATTTGCTCACGTGAGTACGGTATAATCACTTATGATTGTATGACCTAAAAATAACCCAGTCAGTCAGAGACAGCATATGTCAGTCATCCAATAGTGTAGGACTGGACTACAACCCAGTCAGTCAGAGACAGCATATGTCAGTCACCCAATAGTGTAGGACTGGACTACAACCCAGTCAGTCAGAGACAGCATATGTCAGTCACCCAATAGTGTAGGACTGGACTACAACCCAGTCAGTCAGAGACAGCATATGTCAGTCACCCAATAGTGTAGGACTGGACTACAACCCAGTCAGTCAGAGACAGCATATGTCAGTCACCCAATAGTGTAGGACTGGACTACAACCCAGTCAGTCAGAGGCAGCATATGTCAGTCACCCAATAGTGTAGGACTGGGACAGACTTTTCATAGGTTCAGACTAGAACCACTCTAAGTTAGCCAATGGTTTCGGTCAAGTTGGTGGTCAAATTCAGGTCTTCCAAGCTGGATTATCAGTTCTACAGCTCAGATTCAGCTCAACTATTAAGGCCCATCAATTTATTGTATCCAGAATTATCAGAAGATGGAGAATACAAAGTGGAAAAAAGCTGGCAAGCTTGAAATTGGGTGCACCGGTAAAAGTAATTCAGAAGCATACTGGAAACAGTAGCACTAATATTTCTGCAACCCACCCTTCAATCACTTTAATAAAAGCCTGACTTTGAAAAATGATCCTCACACATCCGCAATACTTTGTAGCTCTTTACAAACTTTATTTCTAACTCCTGTATCTACCACGCTAACCTACCAACCATTTCAAGAATTCATACAAGATCCGAAAAAAACTTTTTGCCATCATTTAACTCATTGTTTATGTATGGTATAACTCATTGTTTATGTATGGTATAACTCATTGTTTATGTATGGTATAACTCATTGTTTATGTATGGTATAACTCATTGTTTATGTATGGTATAACTCATTGTTTATGTATGGTATAACTCATTGTTTATGTATGGTATAAGTATTAGTAAAAATGTCACTAGTGCATTACTGTATGTATTATTATATTCTTTAGAACTCACTCAATTGTTTGCTCATCACAAGTTTGTGGGTATTGTAGACCAGACTAGAGTGTTAGTTCAGTATGAGGTGAGTGTGTGTGTATATATGTGTGTATATGTGTGTGTGTGTGTATGGACCAGACTACAGTGTTAGTTCAGTATGAGGTGAGTGTGTGTGTATATGTGTGTGTTTGTGTGTGTGTGTATGGACCAGACTAAAGTGTTAGTTCAGTATGAGGTTAGTGTGTGTGTATATGTGTGCATGTGTTTGTGTGTGTGTATGGACCAGACTAAAGTGTTAGTTCAGTATGAGGTTAGTGTGTGTGTATATGTGTGTGTTTGTGTGTGTGTGTGTATGGACCAGACTAAAGTGTTAGTTCAGTATGAGGTTAGTGTGTGTGTATATGTGTGCATGTGTTTGTGTGTGTGTGTATGGACCAGACTAAAGTGTTAGTTCAGTATGAGGTTAGTGTGTGTGTATATGTGTGTGTGTGTGTGTATGGACCAGACTAAAGTGTTAGTTCAGTATGAGGTGAGTGTGTGTGTATATGTGTGTGTGTGTGTGTGTGTGTATGGACCAGACTAAAGTGTTAGTTCAGTATGAGGGATTAGTGTGTGTGTATATGTGTGTGTGTGTGTATGGACCAGACTAAAGTGTTAGTTCAGTATGAGGTTAGTGTGTGTGTATATGTGTGTGTATGGACCAGACTAAAGTGTTAGTTCAGTATGAGGTGAGTGTGTGTGTGTATATGTGTGTGTGTGTGTGTGTGTATGGACCAGACCAAAGTGTTAGTTCAGTATGAGGTGAGTGTGTGTGTATATGTGTGTGTGTGTGTGTGTATGGACCAGACTAAAGTGTTAGTTCAGTATGAGGTGAGTGTGTGTGTGTGTGTGTGTGTGTGTGTGTGTGTGTGTGTGTGTGTGTGTGTGTGGACCAGACTAAAGTGTTAGTTCAGTCAGTCTTTACTTACTGGTTATTATGAGATTGCATATGAATCATTTGTAACTCGCTCTTATTGTTAAACTTGCTCACTGGCCATTAGTAATAATATTATGTTGTGTGTGTGTGTGTATGAATAGACTGGCCTGTATCTTCTGGATTTACACCACATTAGGTAAGGGATATTTCATACTGACAAAGTGTGCCAATGATTGCAACAATATCATGAACTGCATCTTTGTAGTGCACTAATATATAATAGTTGGATTAGGATGCCATGCATCTGCAGGTTTTAGGAATCTGAGGCCTTGAGCTGTGACATCTCCTCTGTGCTCAGACACTACTCAGTGTCCCACGATATCATAATCTAACTCTTTTAGAACATAACAACATAACAATGGTTTGGTTAAGTCTGAGCTTATAGAAACAACTGTTCGATTGGCTTGATTTATAAACACTACAGAGCATGAATCTTCACAGAACAGACCAATCACATTGCTCACATGTGACTAGCTATATTCACAACAACAACAACAATATATATATATATATGCAGTTGTGTAATGTATGTATTGTGTAGTAGTTCTGATGTATGTTTGTGTGATTATGAATTAGTAAGGAACTCTTCTATCAAATTGTCATCATGGATTTTGCTAATTTTGGTTGTCTCAAAGTTGAGGTAAGCTGAAGTGGCACCATAATCCTATACAGCAGTAGCTATTACAATCCTGTGTACACACACAGCAGTAGCTATTACAATCCTGTGTACACACAGCAGTAGCTATTACAATCCTGTGTACACACATAGCAGTAGCTATTACAATCCTGTGTACACACAGCAGTAGCTATTACAATCCTGTGTACACTTATAGCAGTAGCTATTACAATCCTGTGTACACACACAGCAGTAGCTATTACAATCCTGTGTACACACAGCAGTAGCTATTACAATCCTGTGTACACACATAGCAGTAGCTATTACAATCCTGTGTATACACACAGCAGTAGCTATTACAATCCTGTGTACACACATAGCAGTAGCTATTACAATCCTGTGTACACATAGCAGTAGCTATTACAATCATGTGTACACACATAGCAGTAGCTATTACAATCCTGTGTACACACATAGCAGTAGCTATTACAATCCTGTGTACACACAGCAGTAGCTATTACAATCCTGTGTACACACACAGCAGTAGCTATTACAATCCTGTGTATACACACAGCAGTAGCTATTACAATCCTGTGTACACACATAGCAGTAGCTATTACAATCCTGTGTACACACAGCAGTAGCTATTACAATCCTGTGTACACACACAGCAGTAGCTATTACAATCCTGTGTATACACACAGCAGTAGCTATTACAATCCTGTGTACACACACAGCAGTAGCTATTACAATCCTGTGTACACACACAGCAGTAGCTATTACAATCCTGTGTACACACATAGCAGTAGCTATTACAATCATGTGTACACACACAGCAGTAGCTATTACAATCATGTGTACACACACAGCAGTAGCTATTACAATCCTGTGTACACACAGCAGTAGCTATTACAATCCTGTGTACACACACAGCAGTAGCTATTACAATCCTGTGTACACACACAGCAGTAGCTATTACAATCCTGTGTACACACAGCAGTAGCTATTACAATCCTGTGTACACACAGCAGTAGCTATTACAATCATGTGTACACACACAGCAGTAGCTATTACAATCATGTGTACACACAGCAGTAGCTATTACAATCCTGTGTATACACACAGCAGTAGCTATTACAATCCTGTGTATACACATAGCAGTAGCTATTACAATCCTGTGTATACACACAGCAGTAGCTATTACAATCCTGTGTACACACACAGCAGTAGCTATTACAATCCTGTGTACACACATAGCAGTAGCTATTACAATCCTGTGTACACACACAGCAGTAGCTATTACAATCCTGTGTACACACACAGCAGTAGCTATTACAATCCTGTGTACACACACAGCAGTAGCTATTACAATCCTGTGTACACATACAGCAGTAGCTATTACAATCCTGTGTACACCAATAGCAGTAGCTATTACAATCCTGTGTACACACATAGCAGTAGCTATTACAATCCTGTGTACACACATAGCAGTAGCTATTACAATCCTGTGTACACACAGCAGTAGCTATTACAATCCTGTGTATACACACAGCAGTAGCTATTACAATCCTGTGTACACACACAGCAGTAGCTATTACAATCCTGTGTACACACACAGCAGTAGCTATTACAATCCTGTGTACACACATAGCAGTAGCTATTACAATCATGTGTACACACACAGCAGTAGCTATTACAATCATGTGTACACACACAGCAGTAGCTATTACAATCCTGTGTACACACAGCAGTAGCTATTACAATCCTGTGTACACACACAGCAGTAGCTATTACAATCCTGTGTACACACACAGCAGTAGCTATTACAATCCTGTGTACACACAGCAGTAGCTATTACAATCCTGTGTACACACAGCAGTAGCTATTACAATCATGTGTACACACACAGCAGTAGCTATTACAATCATGTGTACACACAGCAGTAGCTATTACAATCCTGTGTATACACACAGCAGTAGCTATTACAATCCTGTGTATACACATAGCAGTAGCTATTACAATCCTGTGTATACACACAGCAGTAGCTATTACAATCCTGTGTACACACACAGCAGTAGCTATTACAATCCTGTGTACACACACAGCAGTAGCTATTACAATCCTGTGTATACACACAGCAGTAGCTATTACAATCCTGTGTATACACATAGCAGTAGCTATTACAATCCTGTGTATACACATAGCAGTAGCTATTACAATCCTGTGTACATACAGCAGTAGCTATTACAATCATGTGTACACTTACAGCAGTAGCTATTACAATCCTGTGTACACACACAGCAGTAGCTATTACAATCCTGTGTATACACATAGCAGTAGCTATTACAATCCTGTGTACACACAGCAGTAGCTATTACAATCATGTGTACACACACAGCAGTAGCTATTACAATCCTGTGTACACACACAGCAGTAGCTATTACAATCCTGTGTATACACACAGCAGTAGCTATTACAATCCTGTGTACACACAGCAGTAGCTATTACAATCCTATGTATACATACAGTAGTATTTGTTTGTATTGTGTTTTAGCCTCCTGCTCCTATTTATGACCTGTTAATTCTTGCGCTACAATCTCCTGCTAGTGGTAAGAATACAATAATTACAGATACACAATTAGAAAGAAAATTTTTTTTTATCAGTTTTGCAGCCTAATATATATTAACTTGACATTTCCATTTTATTGCCGAAGTCCTCAGGGGTAAAGCTCAATTGTATTATTCCAATGAGAATGACTAAACAGTTAGAAAATATACAACTCTGTAAGTTTTTTTTATTTACAAGTGAAAATATATACAGCTTCGATCAGTTATCTATACAATGTACCTTATAGCACTGTGCATGTGTTTAGGATGGTGTTCTGAAGATGGACCACAGGAGAAGTTGGCTGAGGTTAGTATATACTATACTTAATTACTGCAAAAGAAAGTAGGTGGAGTGAATTATACTTACTCATTTATATACTAGTTTGGAGAACATAATGTGAATTTGATGTTTAGGCAATGGGATGGTGGTGATACTTTACCTCATTGGGTAGTGTGATTACTTACCTCCGAAATGTCCACCCTGGTTGAATTACTGTGGCTACATGCTGCAGTGTCCCAACCAATGATTCCACTCTCTGGAAGCTCAGAAACTGATGCCATGTTGGGTTTTGCGTATGTTCCTCATTGCGTAGTGTCACCCCTTCCATTTGGCTACACCTCTAATGCCATAGCTTTTCCATGCAGCTGGGCCACACCCCACGCTCTTCTGTTAACCCCTTGTGATATATCGTTAAAGTGAACATTATATTTATGTATGTTCTTATTCACGCTTAAAAATCTTTATTTAGTCTTTTTATTTGTTTTTCTTATTTATAAAATTATTTCAGCATGCCTTGGAGTGTTTAACAACTAAAGCAGACATGTTGAAAGAATACTTCTCCCTTGAAATCAAAGTAAGATATACAGTTAGGCACTTCCTTCTGTGCAAGTCAGCTATGTCACTCTCTTATTCTAGGGTCAGCTATGTTACTATCTTATTCTATGGGTCAGCTATGTTACTCTCTTATTCTATGTGTCAGCTATGTTACTATCTTATTCTATGGGTCAGCTATGTTACTCTCTTATTCTATGTGTCAGCTATGTTACTATCTTATTCTATGGGTCAGCTATGTTACTATCTTATTCTATGGGTCAGCTATGTCACTCTCATATTCTATGGGTCAGCTATGTCACTCTCATATTCTATGGGTCAGCTATGTTACTCTCTTATTCTATGGGTCAGCTATGTTACTATCTTATTCTATGGGTCAGCTATGTTACTATCTTATTCTATGGGTCAGCTATGTTACTCTCTTATTCTATGGGTCAGCTATGTCACTCTCTTATTCTATGGGTCAGCTATGTTACTATCTATTCTATGGGTCAGCTATGTCACTCTCTTATTCTATGGGTCAGCTATGTCACTCTCATATTCTATGGGTCAGCTATGTCACTCTCTTATTCTATGGGTCAGCTATGTTACTCTCTTATTCTATGGGTCAGCTATGTTACTCTCTTATTCTATGGGTCAGCTATGTTACTCTCTTATTCTATGGGTCAGCTATGTTACTCTCTTATTCTATGTGTCAGCTATATTCTATGGGTCAGCTATGTTACTCTCTTATTCTATGGGTCAGCTATGTTACTATCTTATTCTATGGGTCAGCTATGTCACTCTCTTATTCTATGGGTCAGCTATGTTACTATCTATTCTATGGGTCAGCTATCTTCTCTCTTATTCTATGGGTCAGCTATGTCACTCTCTTATTCTATGGGTCAGCTATGTTACTATCTTATTCTATGTGTCAGCTATGTTACTATCTTATTCTATGGGTCAGCTATGTTACTCTCTTATTCTATGTGTCAGCTATGTTACTACTATTCTATGGGTCAGCTATGTTACTCTCTTATTCTATGGGTCAGCTATGTTACTATCTATGGGTCAGCTATGTCACTATTCTATGGGTCAGCTATGTTACTATCTTATTCTATGGTCAGCTATGTTACTCTCTTATTCTATGGGTCAGCTATGTTACTCTCTTATTCTATGGGTCAGCTATGTTACTATCTTATTCTATGGGTCAGCTATGTCACTCTCTTATTCTATGGGTCAGCTATGTTACTATCTTATTCTATGGTCAGCTCAGCTATGTTACTCTCTTATTCTATGGGTCAGCTATGTTACTATCTTATTCTATGGGTCAGCTATGTTACTCTCTTATTCTATGGGTCAGCTCTAGCTATGTTACTCTCTTATTCTATGGGCTATCTATGGGTCAGCTATGTTACTCTCTTATTCTATGGGTCAGCTATGTTACTATCTTATTCTATGGGTCAGCTATGTTACTCTCTTATTCTATGGGTCAGCTATGTTACTATCTTATTCTATGTGTCAGCTATGTTACTATCTTATTCTATGGGTCAGCTATGTCACTCTCTTATTCTATGGGTCAGCTATGTTACTCTCTTATTCTATGGGTCAGCTATGTTACTACTATCTTATTCTATGGATCAGCTATATTACTATCTTATTCTATGGGTCAGCTATGTTACTCTCTTATTCTATGGGTCAGCTATGTCACTCTCTTATTCTATGGGTCAGCTATGTTACTATCTTATTCTATGGGTCAGCTATGTTACTCTCTTATTCTATGGGTCAGCTATGTTACTCTCTTATTCTATGGGTCAGCTATGTTACTCTCTTATTCTATGGGTCACCTATGTTACTATCTTATTCTATGGATCAGCTATGTTACTCTCTTATTCTATGGGTCAGCTATGTTACTATCTTATTCTATGGGTCAGCTATGTCACTATCTTATTCTATGGGTCAGCTATGTTACTATCTTATTCTATGGGTCAGCTATGTTACTATCTATCTATGTGTCAGTATGTTACTCTCTTATTCTAGGGTCAGATGTTACTCTCTGATTCTATGGGTCAGCTATGTTCCCTTATTCTATGGGTCGCTATGTTATATCTTATTCTATGGGTCAGCTATGTCACTCTCTTATTCTATGGGTCAGCTATGTTACTATCTTATTCTATGTGTCAGCTATGTTACTCTCTTATTCTATGGGTCAGCTATGTTACTCTCTTATTCTATGGGTCAGCTATGTTACTCTCTTATTCTATGGGTCAGCTATGTTACTATCTTATTCTATGGGTCAGCTATGTTACTATCTTATTCTATGTGTCAGCTATGTTACTATCTTATTCTATGGGTCAGCTATGTCACTCTCTTATTCTATGGGTCAGCTATGTTACTCTCTTATTCTATGGGTCAGCTATGTTACTATCTTATTCTATGTGTCAGCTATGTTACTATCTTATTCTATGGTCAGCTATGTTACTCTCTTATTCTATGGGTCAGCTATGTTACTATCTTATTCTATGGGTCAGCTATGTTACTATCTTATTCTATGGTCAGCTATGTTACTCTCTTATCCTAATGTGTCAGATAAAACTGCTCTTTTAACTATTTTGCTACTGTAATATTTTACAAATACAGGATAGATGTCTGGTCACTTTACCTGTCCTGTTGGAAAATTTTCCACCCAATTTAGACAGACTTCCTAATTTCCTCCTGTGCTTGGCTGTTGAAGTAAGTATGCTTAAAATAACATTCTAAGCTGCTATCTAGTGTGTATGTACTGCTAGGAAAGAGTGATCCGTGAATCAATACGTTTAAGTTCATGACTGACTACCTTAACTCGAATCAACTAGCCCCTCCCATCCAATATCAGGGTTTATACAAGGGAGTGGGAAAGCTATGATATCCCCCAAGCAGAAGTTCTCCCTCCTGTACAGCATAAGTTCTCCCCTAGCTAAACGTATGCCTTCTAAACTAATTTTATAATCTTTCCCTACTTGAAGGTTATTTACTTTCTCCCATTCTTTTTCCCTGCAACTAAAGTATACTATACTCTCCTCCCAGCTGAAGGTATTTCCTTCAGTTGGAAGTGCAATGTGTCAATTTTTCCTTTAAAGCAAACATTTCCCAATGATGTGCTATTTTCATTATTATTTTTTTCAAGTTGCTGTCTGCTAGTTGACTTCCGAGTATTTAAAGTAATGCCACCAAATCAAACAAACAGTGTTGTTTTGGTTTGAAATTTCCAGACTTCAAGTTTTAGTTATTCAAACTAAAACAATATTTGGAATGCTAAGTATTAGTTTTTCCCAACTTTCTCCATGAAAATGTAGTTAGTTTGTAGTTTTTCTTCAATATCATGTAGATTTAGTTAGTTTGTAGTTTTTCTTCAATATCATGTAGATTTAGTTAGTTTGTAGTTTTTCTTCAATATCATGTAGATTTAGTTAGTTTGTAGTTTTTCTTCAATATCATGTAGATTTAGTTAGTTTGTAGTTTTTCTTCAATATCATGTAGATTTAGTTAGTTTGTAGTTTTTCTACAATATCATGTAGATTTAGTTAGTTTGTAGTTTTTCTTCAATATCATGTAGATTTAGTTAGTTTGTAGTTTTTCTTCAATATCATGTAGATTTAGTTAGTTTGTAGTTTTTCTTCAATATCATGTAGATTTAGTTAGTTTGTAGTTTTTCTTCAATATCATGTAGATTTAGTTAGTTTGTAGTTTTTCTTCAATATCATGTAGATTTAGTTAGTTTGTAGTTTTTCTTCAATATCATGTAGATTTAGTTAGTTTGTAGTTTTTCTTCAATATCATGTAGATTTAGTTAGTTTGTAGTTTTTCTTCACATCATGTAGATTTAGTTAGTTTGTAGTTTTTCTACAATATCATGTAGATTTAGTTAGTTTGTAGTTTTTCTTCAATATCATGTAGATTTAGTTAGTTTGTAGTTTTTCTACAATATCATGTAGATTTAGTTAGTTTAGTTTTTCTCAGAGTTAGTTAGTTTGTAGTTTTTCTTCAATATCATGTAGATTTAGTTAGTTTGTAGTTTTTCTTCAATATCATGTAGATTTAGTTAGTTTGTAGTTTTTCTTCAATATCATGTAGATTTAGTTAGTTTGTAGTTTTTCTACAATATCATGTAGATTTAGTTAGTTTGTAGTTTTTCTTCAATATCATGTAGATTTAGTTAGTTTGTAGTTTTTCTTCAATATCATGTAGATTTAGTTAGTTTGTAGTTTTTCTTCAATATCATGTAGATTTAGTTAGTTTGTAGTTTTTCTACAATATCATGTAGATTTAGTTAGTTTGTAGTTTTTCTTCAATATCATGTAGATTTAGTTAGTTTGTAGTTTTTCTTCAATATCATGTAGATTTAGTTAGTTTGTAGTTTTTCTTCAATATCATGTAGATTTAGTTAGTTTGTAGTTTTTCTTCAATATCATGTAGATTTAGTTAGTTTGTAGTTTTTCTTCAATATTATGTAGATTTAGTTAGTTTGTAGTTTTTCTTCAATATCATGTAGATTTAGTTAGTTTGTAGTTTTTCTTCAATATCATGTAGATTTAGTTAGTTTTCCTATCAATTGGTTTAGTTTTGGTTAATTTGTGTTGTATCTCAACTTCTTTTTTAAAAGTAGTTCATGTATAATAGTTTCCTAAAGAACTTCAAAATAGCATATTTCTATGAATCTTTATTTTTAGTGTTTTCATGTTCTCTTCAGCTTAGTTTTAGTTATTCTTACCAAAATTGAAATACCCCAAACTAAGGGGGTTTGGTTTGGTTTTAGTTAACTAAAACACTACAAACAAACTCCTGTATAAGTTTTAAAGACCTAATTGTGTCCCACAACATTCCAATTAGAAACAACCTAATTAATAATTCATAGGGGTAAACAATTACATTTCCTTAGATGAAATGGGTGAAGATCGCTAACAAAAACATTATGTTTAGTGGAGTGTTGGACGGGGTCAACCACCAAGCGAACACAATGTGAGGGTCAGAGTACATGACATATATACATCCACACATATGAACAAACAAAATATCCCCAATTTTTGATTGTGTTACCCCTGATAGTGTTACCCCTGATAGTGTCTCATTCGCTTGCCAATTATGTTCAAACTCTTACGTTATATTATTTTTATTCCTACACGTTATATTAGGTTGATTGGAGCACAGAGAAGAACTGTTTTCACACATTTGCTCAACAGTGTGCTAACTTCTACTGCATTCAACATGACCCATTCATAGAGTGCCCTCGTACTTCACAAGACCCACTGCCTGCTACTCATACACAAGATCATCCCACAACCTCAACTGATACCAGGGTGGACAAGGACCCTCACTTCAAAGGTGTTTTTTCTTCTTCCCAGCCTTCCTTCATGAAGCAATCTGCTTGGCAGTGGACCACAGAACATATAGTTTTGCCTGCTTTTAAACAACACCTGTTACCTCCCTGCTCCATGGCAACAAGTGGATGTGTTTTGCAGATTGCTGATCTTCATGAACTATACAAAGTTTTTGAAAGATGTTGAAACTGACCATTTGATTCAATTAATGTCAAACACAATAACAGGCCCCCATTAATATGTTCATTATTCTCACTCATTTCGAGCATGTGATAATTTAATTAATTTGAGGCAGTCAGTCCTGATGCCGTGGTGGCAAAAACTACAATGGAAAATTGTTACACACGTGTTAATTCTTCTGATGTGAACAAGTGTGGACTCTGATGTATGTGTTGTGTTTCTATAATGTACAGAATTACTTTCAACCTGTAGCCAGAGTAGTGCGGCCATTGATATGTTACTGCAGGAGAGGAAGTGGACTGAGGAATGTGAGAAGGCCATGACAGAAGCTAAAGTCAAATCTACTAGTACAGTGCACTGTGATGAGCACTTACTCTGAAACTTGCCACTAATGACTCACCATATGGCTTGGATGCAGTCTTATGTAATGCCACACAATGAAGATAAGCCAATTGCATTTGCTTCGAGGTCTCTATCTTCAAGTGAGAAGAACTAGTCAGAAGAAGCCTTGAATTTTTTATCCATGGAGTCCGGAGAGGGTATAAATTTCCAGAGGTATAACCAATCGAATTAACTATACCTATAGCTAGCTGGTGTGGTAGAATACACTATATAGCTAGCTGGTGTGGTAGAATACACTATATAGCTAGCTGGTGTGGTAGAATACACTATATTGCTAGCTGGTGTGGTAGAATACACTATATAGCTAGCTGGTGTGGTAGAATACACTATATTGCTAGCTGGTGTGGTAGAATACACTATATAGCTAGCTGGTGTGGTAGAATACACTATATAGCTAGCTGGTGTGGTAGAATACACTATATGCTAGCTGGTGTGGTAGAATACACTATATAGCTAGCTGGTGTGGTAGAATACACTATATAGCTAGCTGGTGTGGTAGAATACACTATATTGCTAGCTGGTGTGGTAGAATACACTATATAGCTAGCTGGTGTGGTAGAATACACTATATAGCTAGCTGGTGTGGTAGAATACACTGTATAGCTAGCTGGTGTGGTAGAATACACTATATAGCTAGCTGGTGTGGTAGAATACACTGTATTGCTAGCTGGTGTGGTAGAATACACTATATAGCTAGCTGGTGTGGTAGAATACACTATATAGCTAGCTGGTGTGGTAGAATACACTATATAGCTAGCTGGTGTGGTAGAATACACTGTATAGCTAGCTGGTGTGGTAGAATACACTATATAGCTAGCTGGGTAGCTAGCTGGTGTGGTAGAATACACTGTATAGCTAGCTGGTGTGGTAGAATACACTGTATAGCTAGCTGGTGTGGTAGAATACACTATATAGCTAGCTGGTGTGGTAGAATACATGAGCACAACCCTCGAGACATTCTACCACACCAGCTAGCAATATAGTGTATTCTACCACACCAGCTAGCTATATAGTGTATTCTACCACACCAGCTAGCTATATAGTGTATTCTATTGGTGATTCTGTCAACTCCACTATTATAATTAGTGAAATAAAATGATGACAAACTATAAAATATCTGGTGTTATTCTAGTCCTGACATTCTTTAACAGCACAGTTCTTGGAAGACATTTTGATCTAGGGATGACTGGAGTTGCTGTGATAGGAAAGAGTTCTGGACTACAAGTTTCATTTAGTTGGCTGAAAAGTTCTGGAGTATCCTGCATATCAGAATCTTGTGGGATGCCAGTCTTCACCATCCTATCACTATCAAGTGAGACTTTAATAGATGAACCCCAGACAGTGGGACAGTCAGCTGGCTCAGAATTCTCACCAACCCCATGGAGACTACAGGATGATGTGGGAGGATTCCAGTATGAAACATGGGAATCTAATAATGAATTAATTGATTTATGAGATGAAGGTGTAGAGTTACAAGATGAAAGCCTGAGATATGGTGATGAAGTTGAGATCGTAGAAGATGGGTTACCATTCAATGTGCTATTCCTACAAGGTGAACATGTAGGATCTATCATGGACAATTGTGACAGGCTACAAGATAACACTGAACTATCACAAGATGGACTACAACTGGAGTAGTGAGTAGATTCAAAGACGATACTTTGTGAGAGCTTTGATTGTGCAGGTGGACATGATACCAATGATGTAGTATCATTGTCATGGCAACAAGCTGCATCCCATATTGAGACATGTTGTGGAAATGTATACTCTGTACCTTGACTTTCTGGAATGGGGTCAGTAATTTCAGTCCAATGTTGCCAAGAGTAGTCTGAAGAAAGGAAAGATTCCTTAAGTGTGTTCCTGGATGGAGACCACTTGTTCCCTGAATGGGTCTCGGGTAGGCTTGATATAGAATTGGCCACAAGAAGGTCGGGTACTGACTGGCTCTCATCAGACCTGGAAAGTGAAGGTCTAGTCAACAACAATGAACTTGGTGGTCTGGAACTTGAAATGTGTTTAGAATCACTACATAGCTGGCCAGACAGTGCACTGGTATCACTAGTAGAATCACTACATAGCTGGCCAGACAGTGCACTGGTATCACTAGTAGAATCACTACATAGCTGGCCAGACAGTGCACTGGTATCACTAGCAGATTGAGACAGAAGTTGGTAAGAAGGAAATGAAGACCTGAGAGAACGTTTCGGAGTAGAAGTGTTCCAAGGATCAGTAGCAACTGAATGATGGAACAACTTGTCACTATGAGATGACACTTGCTGGGGTGTCCGGAATGGCTGGCAGAATGGAGGGTAACTCAGAATAGTGGCACAATTATCTGGGAGTAATCTGATGTTAGTTATGGAGTATAGTGAAGAAGGATTTTCTGAATACTGTTCAGCAGTGACTAATGCATACTGACCAGTTAGTTTACACGACAGAGCTTGTAGAACAACATCTTCACTCTTCTCAACTTCTTCCAAGTGTCTACATATACAAATAATAAACTGATAATCTAATGATGTAATCAAACAATTATCTGGTGGTACATACTAGAATATGTGTATGTGGCAGACATGTGACAAGCACTTGAGTACTTGTGCTTGTCACTACTTTAAGCACTCTTTCAAGTGCTTGAAGGTGCTTAGAAACACTTTCTTTTAATCTTTAAGCAACTTTTTTAAGCACCTAAACACAATCTGCTTACAAGTTCTGCGCAAGTAGACAGTGAAACTAATATAATAAATTGGTAGATAGATGTGGCATGGACACTCATAGGTTTGCTTGTTTTTTTATTGCCAACTCATTTTCCATCATAATAGTATCTTTTCAAATGATATTTACAAGAGAGCCATTCTTTTTTAGCATCTATAACTGTAGTCTATAGTTCACTTGGGTTTTCAGTCAACATATGTGACCAATTTTGGGAAAATTGGCCTAAACATGGCATCTAATGTTTTGTTTTGTTTTTCACAGGGCTTGGGATGACATCCTCCAAATTTAGAAGCTGCAGCACAAGCTGTCTTCGCCCTACAAAAATTCAGTATTTTTGTCCAATTTATTATTGCTGATTTCGGGAGGAGGGGGGGGGGGTAAAGGAGTTGCTAAGGCTAGGGGTGTGTCACGTATTCCGTATACTATTACCGCGTGTCTCCAGGACACTGCAAACAAATCCAGTTGCTGGCAGATTGAAAGAAGTTAAGTAGGCTTTATTCAGGCCTCTTCAAGAAACTACGATCGTGTTATATGGCGAGATTTACGTGAGTATACGGGTTGTGTGGACAAGTAAGTGAATTAGCTAGATACCATTTCCCCCCGCTGCAAGTGAATAGCCCACCAAAAGATTTCTTAGCAAGTTAGACACAAGTCTAACTGGCTAGTGTTCCTAGCCTCATAGCATGAGTTCTAACTGACTAGTGTTCCTAGCCTCATAGCACGAGTTCTAACTGGCTAGTGTTCCTAGCCTCATAGCATGAGTTCTAACTGGCTAGTGTTCCTAGCCTCATAGCATGAGTTCTAACTGACTAGTGTTCCTAGCCTCATAGCACGAGTTCTAACTGACTAGTGTTCCTAGCCTCATAGCATGAGTTCTAACTGACTAGTGTTCCTAGCCTCATAGCACGAGTTCTAACTGGCTAGTGTTCCTAGCCTCATAGCATGAGTTCTAACTGACTAGTGTTCCTAGCCTCATAACATGAGTTCTAACTGACTAGTGTTCCTAGCCTCATAGCATGAGTTCTAACTGACTAGTGTTCCTAGCCTCATAGCATGAGTTCTAACTGGCTAGTGTTCCTAGCCTCATAGCATGAGTTCTAACTGACTAGTGTTCCTAGCCTCATAGCACGAGTTCTAAAGCTCACCAGAGCTTACAACTGTGCCATATGGGCTTACAGTAATTTATCTAATAGTATGGCGCATAAATTGCCCATTCAAAAATGTATGGGAAAAATCACTGTTCAATTGAAATCACACTGGGAAAGTGAAATAGCACGGAAACTAAGTGGTAACTAAGTGAAATACCATTGCTAGGATAAAGTACATAAACTGGACAGCTGCTTAATTAAGAATTGCTGGAACTCAGTCTTTGCAGCCTAAATTATTTATTAGAGCCTTAGCAAGAACTAATCTTGTGATTCTATACTACATGTAAGTATTACAATTCATTTTTAAAATACATGTAATGTGATTTCATCTATCATTCTGAGATACGGGCAATTTTAAGTTACAGGCACCCCCAAAAACCAAGGTGCCCAGATAAGAGAGGTTCTACTGTAATTACAATCTCTGAATAGATTATTAAATTATCAATTAGTACTGTAGTTGTAAATTCTTATATTATGTATAAAAATTTGAACCCCAACTAGAAAAACTGCCTGAGTCATTATGAATTTCATGAAACTTTAGTGAGGCGACTTTGTAATTTATACAGAAACGCCAAAGTCAGTACAGGAAAAAAAACCTTCAGAAACCAAGAGATAGTATATATTGCCAATAATTTAACAAAAAAAATGAGGCACACAACTAGGCGTTGTCAGAAGTGTGATGCAGCTCTTGCTTGCAAGCTAAAACTGCTTCCTAAAATTCTGTAAGCCTCAGTTTGACACAATGATATCTGGATGGCTTGCTTGCAAGAAGGTTCCTACCATTTCAGGGTCATCCAAGCCTAAAGGAGGAAGACCAGCTGGTAGCAAGAAAGCTAAAGGACATGGCAAACGATGATGCAAACATTGGTAACATTCGGTATCATTTGTTTTCAAAATAATTTATTCAATAAGACCCTAATATGGTATTTCTAACTATTTAAATTATATTTACATTATTTTCATGGTTTGTTCAACAATTACTTCTAAGAGTTAAAGCACATGGTAAGTGATCATCAATATTGTAGATTAGATGCTTCATACTGGACTGAATGCTGTAGTAGCTCACGTTGGTTCCTGTAGAGTCGCAATTCACTATAGTATGTCCAAGTTGAGTTGGCACAACTGCAAGCGCGGTAAACAAGGAATGCACTTGGTAAAAAACCGGAAGCAATTTAGTCATGTGAACTATATTTGTAATTGATGCGCGAGTAAATCAACGTTCACGTGAAAAAGGGGCGGGTACTCGGGTGCGCATTATTAATGCAATAACATTTGCTAGAGTTTAGTCAAGGCCGTCTTGCAGTTCTAAATAGTTATTTCCTGGCGCTGTTCTGTTCACAGGTACCGGTACGCACCTAGAGAGAAGAACCTGAAGGAGTGAAATTACCAGCCACAGAAGACTAAGGCGACTCAATATTGTAAGCTTTTTGAGAGTATTGAAACATCCACGGTGTCTACCTGTAAGAATTATACTGTAGTTCACGAGGATGACACTATTGTTCTTGTTTGAAATCTGTATATTGTTTAAGCTTACTTTTTGTCAATTATTTCATTTATATATTCATTGATCACAATATTACAATTGAATTATCACAACCATTAATAATGAAGCACCAAAGGTGCGAACCCTCAGCGCTATTAAGCACTACCTAGCTATTACAATATAATCTCCTTCCAAAAGAAAAAGCAATCTGTTAGCTATTTTAATGAGGCATCAAAATAGCTTGACCAAATGAAAATGGTACATGGAAATGCTGTCTTCATAAGAGAAGAAGCTAAACTAGCCAGAAACACCCACCAATACGCATTTCAACACGAAACTTCACTTCTTTCAACTCCATTAACTTCCCTGACCATAAATCAAACTACACCACTGGCTGCAAGAAATTATTTGCTCACATGATTAGGACGTGATGCTAGGGGGCATTGCCCCAGTATTCTCCAAAATCAGAGTGTGACAGACAGACAAACAGACAGGACGACTACTATAACCCTCTCGCGCATGCACGTTGAGGGTTAATAATGTAAAGCTTCTTTACTAACTAACCCCAAAGTGAAGGTGGAGTAACTCTGAATTGTCACAATAATCTAGAAGGAAAAAAAACATCAGTGGAAGGGTAAGAAATCAGATATATCACAAAGTTGGGATACGCTTGATTTACAATAGCTTATTATTGACACTACAGCTATATTACACTCTGCTAGCTAATGTTGTCATTATTTCTATTTACAGCTCGGCATTAGTTGTTAAACAGGTATAAAATTTAAATCTAGCCGCATATTAGACTTACCAGTATCCTAGACGCAACAACTAAAGACCCTTTGGCACTCATAGCGTACACTAGTAATGGAATACAACGCCAGAAAGTACTTGCTGGAAAGTTTGTTGTTTACAAGCTCATTGGAAACTTTACATGTGATCTGCACCGAACCGCATGACAAAATTCGGGCGTGTGTAGCTGTGGGTTTTTTTTCTATTGCCATAGACTTTTGTATTGAGTTTTGGAATAGCACTTTCCCTCCGGTTTTGGAGTTTACTGGTGGAATATTTTTAACCGCTTCGGTGCGAGCTTTCCAATGGTGCAAACCCCGGATGCGTAGCTGCTTCTGTTCTAAAGTTATTCAAGTTTTTCTTGCGGCCAACTCAACTTGGACATACTATAGTTACAGTTAACTCTGTAGGTACAGTATATCCATTGCAACTCTGTAGGTACAGCATATCCATTGCAACTCTGTAGGTACAGTATGTCCATTGCAACTCTGTAGGTACAGCATATCCATTGGCAACTCTGTAGGTATAGTATGTCCATTGCAACTCTGTAGGTACAGCATATCCATTGCAACTCTGTAGGTACAGCATATCCATTGGCAACTCTGTAGGTACAGCATATCCATTGCAACTCTGTAGGTACAGCATATCCATTGCAACTCTGTAGGTGACCAGGTCTACCCTGGTATGAACTGACAAACCTTTATCATCGCATACACACAATCGCGCATGTACATTATAACCGCCGGCAAACTGTGTTGTCTGGCGACGCATTGTAACCATTGTTAGTGCTTTTAAAAATACTTTTAACCAGATTACCTTTTTACTGAGTATTATTGTGTTTGGTAATAATAACACAAGGAGCACTCTGGTCCTTCGAGAAACTATAGCTACAAATAGCTAAACCATTCCCACTATTGCACTAGCCGATTGTGGAGAGGGAGCTTGTGAAAGCCATCCTTGCCCCCTTCATTGGTCCTTCGAGCCGGATACCCAAACAAAGTAACGGGTGACTACTAGCTAGAATTGAATCAACGAATCATCGAACAAACCTAACGGTCCGTCTTAGCGACCAAACGAACAGTTAAAACAAGGTTATACGGCAAAACTCTGATCAAGTTACAACCTAACCATTAACTGAGTCTCAACAGTCGTCTTCAAGGAATAGACATCATGTCTTCGCCAGAAGTAGACGAAATCATGATGTTAGACGACGTCACAACTATCAAGAGAAAACGTACTGCTAACCAAAGAAATATTATGAAGCACAAACGACGCTTGGATGATTATCGCAAAACGAACCTTGATAAAATTAATGCTGAAGACATTAAGCATCAACTAGAGGAAATCGAACATATCGAAAACGTATATCAAGTACTCAGCCAAAGATACATTGAAGTATTTCCCGATGAATCCACCCCAGCAGATGCGATTCAAAAGGAAGAAAAGATCGCGGACGATAACCTCAGGCAAATAGAACTAATCAGGAAAGCATATATTGACTTGCTCGATCGAAAGATGCTGTATAAACTCTCTTTTGAAATACACACAAAAGCTTCCAACCTCATTGCAGTACCAGCACCCAAATCAAATTACTGGAAACAAAAGTGCAGCCAATTGGAGGAGAATTTTGACAAACTTAATGAAGGGCTGCGAGGACATACTGAGGATGGAGAATTAACTGAACAGACGAGAAAGGCACAGGATCTAATACATGAATTAAACCAAATCCTTGTTGAGGCAGAAACAGAATGTACTTCTTCAGCCTCCTCGATACCTATTGGAGAATCAATTGTTGTTACTACTACACACACTGAACCAGTTTATACTGCCTCTAAGCTTACCTGTAAGCTCCCCAAGTTCAACGGTGATCCGCTAAACTTTTTAGCATTCAAGAAATTGTTCACAGAATCAATAGAAAAACGTGCTCGAGGTCTAACTGAAGCTGAGAAGTGTAACTATCTACTAGAAGCAATGGAATTGAAATCTTGCAAAGAACTCGTAAGCGGTTTCTTGATAAAAGACAATGGATACAAGAATGCGTTGGATGAACTTTCTAAACAATACGGATCACCTCAAGTATTGTATCCTCACTACGTAGAACAACTACGAAAGCCCAGAATAACAATGAAACATCGCACAAGTCTACGCCAGACCCGGCGTCACATCGAACAGCATGTGGATAATATCGAAATGCTAAAGGGAAAGTCTTTCGAAACTTTCATGGCTGCTCTAGCAATCAACGATTTCGATGATGATTTGACTACAACTTGGAATGACTACAAAGCAAGAAATTCGATTACTGGATTACCCACCGTAACTCATGTTCTAAAGTTTCTTGATGAACAGGAACAACTACGTCCACTCAGAGAACTGGATCAGCCCGAGCCCCCTACGAGTGTACACAATACTACAGTTACAAGCCATCCAGATCGTAAACCGTCAACAACATCGAAACAACGACATCAGGCAAAATATAAGCCTTCTGCCAGAACCATGAAAGTCCAAGCTAACAGCACAGTCTGCCCTGAGTGCGGAGAGAATCATTATATCAACAAATGTTCGACTTTCTTACGAAAAGGAACTTCAGATAGATGGAAGAGAGCCAAAGATCTCAAGCTCTGTCAGAACTGTCTAATGAGCAATCATACCACAGATGAATGTCGATCACGCTTCACTTGTAAAGTTTGCAAGAAACGTCATCACAGCGTACTTCATGGAGGACAAGACATACCAATTGAAGAACAACGAGAAAGTATTACTCTTCGAGCCGTAGCCCTAGCACAAGGAAATAAATTAGAAGAGAATAAGACAGCGGAATCTCGTGCAGGAACTCTGCCTACAGCCATCGTTGAATTACGAAATGGAAGACAACAGAAACGTGTGCGAGTTGGTTTTGATTCTGGCGCTGTGACTTCGCTAATATCATTGAAGTTAGCCAAGCAAATGAAGTACTCAAAGTTAGGAAGTTCGTTCGAGATCTCAGGGATGCATTCGTCAATTCCAAACTTTGGAAGTGTCAACGCACGACTCTACTCTTTGTATTCAGATGATTACAGAGACTTAGGTCTACATATCGTCAAGGATATTCCATATGCCCGACCCCCTGTCAACAAGCTACGAGTGCTGGACTCCGCTCTTATCAAACCTTTAGCTCCTATTGCAGACCCAGAACTAGGAGGACGTGTTGACATTCTTATCGGTGCTGCAGACATGATAGCGTGCTCCACTGGATCTTCTCATATAGACCCAGAAAATCTCATAGAAGCAAGACCAACAATATTTGGATGGGTCATTACTACTGAAGTTGAGCCTAGCCAGAAAGCACTTACTCGACGTTCCACCGTACAACAGGAACCGGAGGACTTAGAAGAAGTTCTACAACGACTGTTTCAAATTGACAGAATTTCTAACGAGCGAACCATGACCGACGATGATCAACTGGCAGTAGATCATTTCATGGAAACATACGAACGTCATGAAGACAGTCGCTACAAGGTCAAGCTTCCTCACAAACTAAATGCACCACCATTGGGTGCTAGTTTTGAAACAGCCAAACGCAGACATTTCCAAAACGAACGAAGTCTTGTCAAGAAAGGTCAATTGGAACGTTTTCGTCAGGTCATAGATGAATACTTAGAACTGGATCATGCAGAAAAGGTTCCTGCATCAGAAATCAAGACATCGAAGCCGACATTTTATATGCCAGTTCATGGTGTATCGAAACAGACGTCAACGACAACCAAACTACGAGCCGTATTTGATGCTTCGGCCAAGACGTCTAACGGAGTATCACTCAACGAAACACTCCTCACTGGGCCTAATCAATACCCTTTGCTACAGAACATTCTGTTCAAGTTCAGACTGAAATCTATTGGAATCAGTGCCGACATTGGGAAGATGTTCCGTCAAATCATGTTACATGAAGAGGAACGAGACTTGCATAGGTTTCTTCGCGGTACGTCGGCCGGGGTAGAAATCTGCCGAATGAAACGTTTAACTTTTGGAGTTAAGTCGTCACCCTACATTGCCACGCAAGTCATTCAACACTGGGCAAAGCAATCATTGGAAACTTACCCTCTCGCTGCAAAAGGCATTTTAGAGAACTTCTATGTAGACGACTTTCTTTTCAGTGTTGACACTACAGAACAGGGAAATGCAATCAGAGTACAGCTTTGTAACCTCTTAAAAGAAATTGGAATGGACATTCGAAAGTGGAGGACAAATGACACAGAACTCAGGAAGCTTATACCAGAAGAATCCTTGGAATTGAGCGACCTCACCCTCCCCAAACCACTTGAATCTTCTCGTGCTCTAGGCATTCATTGGGATGTGAATCAAGACACTCTCCACGTAGCAGTGCCACCACGAACAACGAGCAATGTGACTAAACGGGAAGTAGCGTCTATTGCAGCCAAAGTGTACGACAAACTTGGTTTGTTCTCACCTGCACTCATTCCAGCAAAGATAATTTTGAGAGAGACTTGGAAACGCAAGCTGGATTGGGACCAAGAGATTCCAGATGATCTTCAGCAAAACTGGGATGCATGGATGGAACATATTCATTGCATAGCAGAGCACCCAGTCCGAAGGAGCCTATCTGACAATAAAGCAGTTGTTCTTAGAGAGCTACATGGTTTCGCTGATGCCTCCAAGGAAGCATACGGAGCAGTCACGTATCTAAGGACAACATATGATGATGGATCAGTAGCAATCAACCTTCTTTATTCACAAGGAAGAGTAGTACCTGTTCGAGCAAACACTATTCCAAGATTAGAACTGGAAGCTCTTACTCTACTTGCAAAACAACTAGCCTACATCCGAGAGATCATGGACATTGACAAACAGTACGTTTACGCTTGGTCTGATTCTGAAATAGTATTGGCATGGACGAAGAAACACCCGTCAGGATTGAAGACATACGTCGGAAATAGAGTTCAAATTATCCAAGCCGAAGTGGATGTTCAAAACTGCAATCATGTGTCATCAAAGGACAACCCTGCTGATCTTATCAGTAGAGGAATTTCAGCAAACAAATTGGTCAATTCAGATTTATGGTGGCACGGACCGGCATGGCTCACAAGTAAAGCAGAAGCTTGGAAGATAGAACCATTGTCAAAAATGACGCAACTTCCTGAAGTTCGAGTACGTTTGGTCGTTGAAGCAACCAATTTAAAGTTCCAAGAATCGCTCAGCAAGTTCTCAACCTATCATACAACTCAGAGAGTTATTGCCTGGGTCATGAGATTTATTCAGAATGCCAGAGGGAAGAAGGAAGATAGAGTTTTGATGACCACTCTAAGCAGTAAAGAACTGGAAGAAGCAGACATCATATTACTGAAGCTGGCACAACAGCAAGGATGTCAGACAGAACTTCGAGCAGCACAAAAGAAGGAAGTTTTGTCTAAAGGACATCTGCTCAATAGATATGAAGTGGGATTGAATGAGCAAGGACTTCTGGTAGCTAGGGGAAGAGTTCGACAAGTTGAGGAACCAAAACAACTACAAACTAGAATTTTCTTGACTTTAAATTCGCCGATCACTAAACTCCTAGTCAAACACCTTCATGCTTTCCACAAGCACGCCGGAATATCTGTGTTGATGGCCACGATCAGTCAGACTTATATTATTCCTGGACTAAGGAACGAGTTAAAGCGACTCAGCAGACAATGTGTGAAATGTCAGACTGCCTACTGTAGACCATTGACCCAGCAAATGGGACCCCTACCAAGCTGTAGAACTACTCCAGCACCACCATTCACACGGACAGGAATAGATTTTGCTGGACCTGTCTACATCAAACAGGGAGCTACCAGAAAACCTGTTAGAGTGAAAGCTTATGTTTGTCTATTTGTCTGCATGACAACGAAGGCAGTGCATATTGAACTTTGTCATGAACTTACTAGTGAAGCTTTCATTCAAACATTCAAGCGTTTTAAAAGTCGAAGAGGAATTCCTCAACAAGTATATTCAGACAATGGCAGCAGTTTTATAGGAGCTAAATCAGAAATTGTAGAATTACAACAATTGTTTGAGGAACAGAAAACTAAGCAAGCCATCTCTCATCTAGTGACAGATCATAAGATTGAATGGCACAATACACCTCCAAGGGCACCACACTTCGGAGGATTGTGGGAGACTTCTATCAGACTAATGAAGTTACAAATCAGGAAAATTCTCGCCCCACACTTGCTAACATTTGAAGAACTATCCACTGTGTTAGCAGAGTGTGAAGCTATTTTGAATTCAAGGCCAATCACCTCATTGGAGTCTACCTCAGAGGAGTTGGTTCTTACTGCTAGCCATTTTTTGATTGGCAAACCACTAACAGCTCTACCTAACTTAGTGGACAAGAACAAAGAAGATCTGAATCTGCTGAAACGCTGGAAACTGGTCAAGGAATTACATGGACAGATTTGGATCACTTGGATCAAAGGATATGTATCCAGTCTACAATCAAGGGCGAAATGGCATCTGAAAAAACGAAATGTTAGGGTCAATGACATAGTTCTTGTTAAAGATGACGTATTGAAGCATCTCACATGGCCCTTGGCTAGAGTTATATCCTGGAGATGACAACATTGTACGGGTGGTGGACCTCAGAATCGGGGACAAGAAGATCTACAAAAGGTCTATACATAGACTAGTACTACTAGTTCCAGATGAAGAGAAATGATTGTTCAGCCTGCCCCGGGAATATGACCAGGTCTACCCTGGTATGAACTGACAAACCTTTATCATCGCATACACACAATCGCGCATGTACATTATAACCGCCGGCAAACTGTGTTGTCTGGCGACGCATTGTAACCGTTGTTAGTGCTTTTAAAAATACTTTTAACCAGATTACCTTTTTACTGAGTATTATTGTGTTTGGTAATAATAACACAAGGAGCACTCTGGTCCTTCGAGAAACTATAGCTACAAATAGCTAAAACCATTCCCACTATTGCACTAGCCGATTGTGGAGAGGGAGCTTGTGAAAGCCATCCTTGCCCCCTTCAGTAGGTACAGTACGTTTTGCAATAGTTGAGGATACTGTACTCAAGTTTAAAATAGCTGATAAATTGTGAAGCTAATAGCAACAGATAATGCTGCCACCATGATAAAGGCATTGGATTAGCCATCTCCGTTATTTATTTATTTAATAGTTTGATGCACTAGGCATTCAGGAGAAGAGCCAACTAGCCAAATTAGTCTATTCTAAAGGCCTTCCTAGCATAAAATAGACAATAATGAATGATAACCTAACAGAGGGGGAAAAATTAAAATTCAACAGTGCAATGAGAAGGTTAATTCTGCTCTTCCGTGGCAATACCTCCTGTGTGCAACTACACAAGAGGATTCGTCTGACATTTTACCTTCTTTTAAAGCAACCTTTAATTTAGTTTTGTTGTTGTTGATATACATCTTAGCTGTAATGTCCTCTACCATTTATTAACTAAGCCAACTATCTTGATATCCGACCATCATCACCTAGCAACAATAAAACTATTAGTTTTCTACTTTTTGAACCGTAGTACATTAAAAACTGCTTCATACAAAAAGGCTGCTATCTCGAAATGGACTCTTTATGGAAGGAAATATCAAATATTAGCTGTTTCTTTTTTTTCTACATCCTCATAATATTATCTTGACTGCTAGTCTAAACACAGCCTGCCCCACACTCTTCCACACAGCATTTTCAAATACTAGCAAGTGAGCAAAAGTGACTAGCTTTTCACAGTTCTTACACTATTAAACGATGCAATGATATCCCCAGTAGTCTCTCTAAACACAGTCCTCGCGCCATTGCTTGCATGCGTTCTCCAACAGTGTCATCCTGTCTGGAAAGCACCAATTTCACACTGAATTCTTCTAAAGAACCTATGAAGCAGTCGCAGTGACTAAACCTACTTACACAAAATGTCTCCCCTTCTTACCAACGTTAGCGTTCTTGACTGCAACGATACAACACAAAGTTCCTCCCGCCATCATTTTGTGTATTGCAGCCACGCCCATTACCAACTTTCAAATTCTAATGTTACCTTACCAAAATTTTCTTATTCCTATTCGGTTCAGACCGAAGATATCTACATTTTATTCGCTCATATTTCATTTGTACAGGTATTTGCGGTGATATAAAATGAACTAATTTTAGGTTTTATCAAGTGCTGAGAAGAAAGATATAGCATAATAATAATAATAAAAACAATATTAATGTTAATTGAAAGAACTGCATTAGCAGCAGCCTCCACCCCCAGATGAGTTGCCAGACCCTTCCTGCTGTACCACAGACACAGTATCTAGTTTTCTAGCACCACTAGATGAAGGGGTATTGGGAGACTTAAGTTTCTTGTCCACATGAAGGTCTCGCAGAGTCTTGGCTAGCTGCAGGAACAACTCGTCAATGTTGTCTGAATTCTTAGCAGAGGTTTCCAGAAAGGGCATGCCATTCTCCTGAGCGAACTGCCTGCCATGGTCTGAAGTGATTTCTCTGTCGGCTCGATCACTTTTATTGCCAATCAAGATACGATGGACGCTGTTTCCTGAATATCTCTCCACTTCTTGCAACCACTCTGTCAGATTCCTGAAGGAAGAGGCCAGCCCAATATCATACACCAGCACTATTGCATCTGCACTTCTGTAGTAACTCTGAGTGATAGTTCGGAACCGCTCCTGACCTGCAGTATCCCATATCTGGAGCTACACACACACACACACACACACACACACACACACACACACACACACACACACACACACACACACACACACACACAGGTAAAGTGCCCACCAGCTATCTTGCTGTTTATATTTCATAAATCACCACGGAGAGTTCAATCTCATTGACACTTGATTAGGTAAAGGGTTTGTTTACACACAGTATAACCCTAAATAAGGGGACGTTACAAACACACTACCAATGAAACGCTTACAGTAATGAAAGGGTGTGGCATAGTTTGGGAAAGACCACAGGCAGAGCCATCTATTCAGAACTTGAAAGTATTACTGAAATCCTTCATTAGCAGATTGGGAAAATGGGGAACAAGCACACAGATCACCGTAGACCTTCACTCACCTGAACCAGTGCAAGTGTCAATTAGTGAAATGTTTGTATTGGAAAAACTATGATTATTTACAAAGAATATCATTTCATTTTTCATTTCAACTTACTTCTCCCCCCCCTTTTTTTTTGTGTCTGAACCATCATCTCTAGCTGATTATCCTGCTTACCTTCATGATTTTCACTACACAACTCCAACTGATCTCAGTAAACTTGTTTTTGCTCTCATAGCTTATTGCCCTACTTGTTAAAATGGCCACTAGTGGATATGCCAGACTACTCCATATTCCTGCACTAGTTGTCAGCAGTGCGAGGGGAGCTAATTTGCTAATTTTCCCGAAACCTCTAAATTTTCATCCAGAGAAAGTGTTTTAAGAGCTCTTTACAATGCATTACGTTACAGATCAATGACATGATAGGATCAGCCAGGAAGATTCTGCATCGCTGTGCACGTGCACACATTAATAATTCAGTCGTTCCTGGCTGAATAATAATAGAAGTTTTTCTTTGCTTTCATAGCTGGCCAATATAGTGTATATTAAAACTTGACCCAGCATTTCAACTTCTTGTAGAACAGGAGTCAATAAGGTTGATTTCTCCGTGGTGATTACAAAAAAAAAGATATTAACAGCAAGATAACTGGTGGGCATGCTTACTGCTAATACATCCTTCAGGGTAACTTGCCACAGCATAGACAGCCAGCATCCAAAAAGCTCTAAATCTATGTCTCTGTTACGATCACATCTTACTGAAGTGAAAGATACTACACCCATAAGCACCGAGTCAACAATAGTGTATGGCGTACCATACAGCTGTGGGAATGTATATATAGGTGTAATAACTAGAAGGCTTGAGGAAAGAATAGAAGAATATCAGGATGCCTGTAAGAGAGGTGACAAGAAGGTTTCAGCCATTGCTGAACTGTTTGGCAGCAGCATCACCCCATTAACTGGGAAGATGGGAAGAGGTAAGGGTTGTAGACAGAGCCACTAAGAAGTGTGAGTTAAAAATCAAGGAAGCTCTACACATACAGATTACATCAGGATACAAGGTTTGTAGCTTCCTGGATGCTGTCTGTCTGTGCTGCATGCAAGCCACCTGCAGGATATATCAAACAGTGAGCAGGCACTAACAGTTATCTCGCTGGCTACATTTTGACCACCACATTCCTGACTCTGAGGAGGACTTGGCAAAAAGTCGAAACATTGGGTTAAAAGTTATATTCCAGTTAAAACAGAAAAAAACTACTATATTTTTTAATAGTTGCATTGCAGGGATTATGTGCCCTAAAATGTTCAAACTGAAGAGGTTTCAGACTATTCTACAGACGAGCGAAGGTCTATTGCAATTGGAACGCATGCTAGAGAGCATGTCAGCCGACAATACATGTGAGATAGTGTGGACACTTGCACCAATGCATGCTAGAGAGCATGTCAGCCCACAATACATGTGAGATAGTGTGGACACTTACACTAATGCATGCTAGAGAGCATGTCAGCCCACAATACATGTGAGATAGTGTGGACACTTGCACCAATGCATGCTAGAGAGCATGTCAGCCCACAATACATGTGAGATAGTGTGGACACTTACACTAATGCATGCTAGAGAGCATGTAAGCCCACAATACATGTGAGATAGTGTGGACACTTACACTAATGCATGCTAGAGAGCATGTCAGCCCACAATACATGTGAGATAGTGTGGACACTTACACTAATGCATGCTAGAGAGCATGTCAGTTGTCAGTTGTGCTTACCTTGACGGCTGAAGACCCGATGTGCAAGGTCTTGATACAGAAATCCACCCCTATGGTCGGGATTCCTGCAGACGTGAAGATGCCATCAGTATACCTCCTCACGATGCTCGTCTTGCCCACACCAGCATCTCCTATCAGCACAATCTTAAACAAATAGTCATACTCAGTCTCCATTGCAGGCAGAGCTATGCACACACATACACACACACACACACACACACCAAAACATCATATAGTGCCAATATTTAAGAAAAAATAGAGTACGCCATGAAAACAAAATTTACAACAGACAATACACCATACACATTATTGTCCCAGAGTCCTACACTGCACCATTATTGTCCCGTGTACCGTACCAGAGTCCTACACTGTACCATTACTGTCACTAACTGACCCGTGTACCGCACCAGAGTCCTACACTGTACCATCTGACCCATGTACTGTACCAACCCTCACAAATGGCGAGAGCCTAGCTATTTTTACAAACAATATTATTTACTAATTAAACTCATTCATAACTTCATTCATTCATTCATTCACAATCTCAGTTTACACGAGTAATGAGATGGTACAGTGTAGCCTTTAGTTTAATACACAAGAAAGGGTTATTGCAGACAAGGTTATGTTGATGACACAAAGATTAAAACCACTATCAGTACAAAATGTCACACAAATTCTACTTCACGGACTCATGGGATAGTGGGGTGGGATGAACAGTAAGACATACATGTATCAGTGAGAGGGACAGGAGGACATCCCATGGGAACCCCATGGGATGGGATGGGATGGGTTTGCGGCATTTCTGGACAGCACTCCTGGTTTAAACATTTAATACACGAGTAATGAGTGGGTACTCCCTTTGTTACTACAAATTCTACCTATAGTTTTACATCAAGTTTTCTGTAAACTCTAGTGTATGGTTGTGAACTCTAGTGTATGGTTGTGAACTAAAGTCCGAGTGTATTCCATTGTTAGTATGTTGGAGCAACAGTCAATTCTTCTTTTGCCGGCAGACCAAGTCCTAGTGCACTCACACTGCAATGGCTCTGAAGAAGCAACTTTAAGTTGTTGTAACTGGGAATGTTCTACATCACGTGGTTTTTTGTTCCAGTCACTTTACCAAATGACATAATTAGACACTTGTGCGAATAAAGAGGTCTTACATACCACACAGATAATACACATCACCATAATATATGCCAAAATCTAATATTAGTCACACTTGAGAGTGTCTATCTCACCAAATATAACTAAACAGACCAATTAATTTAGAGAGTGAGGTGTGTGTGTGTGTGTGGGGGGGGGGGGGGGGGGGGGGGGGGCAAGGTGTTGATGGCTATTTTTACATAGATTATTTCTAACCGCCTACACTATCAATGTGAAATGAAGACCAAGAATGTGTGCAACACCAATGACCGGTTGCATTGATGTGGAAATACTGTGATAAGAGTGGAATGGAACTAAATACTGCTATAAGAGTGGAATGGAACCAACCAATTAGAGTGGAATAAAACCAAATGATAAGAGTGGAATGGAACTAAGTAATAGGGTGGAATGGAACCAAATGATAAGAGTGGAATGGAACTAAGTAATAGGGTGGAATGGAACCAAATGATAAAGAGTGGAATAAAACCAAACAATAAGAGTGTAATGGAACCAAAATGATACAGTGTAATGGAGCTAAACAATAAGATTGGAATGGAACTAAACGATAAAGTGTGAATAGAACTAATGATAGAGTGGAATAGAACTAAATGACAGTGTGGAATGATAGAGTGGAATGGAAATAAGTAATAAAGTGGAATTGAAATAAATTTTAAGACCATTGCTAGATGAAAGAGCTACCATGACAATTTAACCTTAGTAGTCACTATTATTTCTGAAGCTCATCCCACAGTATCACTCCTACTCCTGCTATAAAAGAGAAAGCCATTTCTTATAGGTGCCTTCAAACTCATGGCTGTGACATAAGTTACTGACTATTCCTACACCGCACAATAAGACTGGTAACTATATAATTATATCCACTGTAATACATTACCGATTACTACTACTGACAGAATTCCCTCTCGACCCCACCCATTCTGAGTACAAGTAGTCGCCAGCATTGGCACAACTACGCCCAACTAAACCGAACGCCTAGCAGTACAATACACACTCACTTAGCGCCGCTGTTCTGCCAGTCTTGTCCGACAACTTTCACGGGCAGTTTCTTCTAATCATAAAGTTGTGTCATCAGCAGACAAACATAAGTCACATGACTAGTTCTCGCTGTGTCATTCGCATAAAATTGAAATTCATTTAATGAGGGGCGGAGTTTCAGGATACTTCGTGTGTACAACAATGTAAATAAAGGTGTGACCGCATCTGGCGAGGGCGAGCCCGAGTATGTAGTTTGTTAGTCCCTTGAGGATCTTTTCAGCAGCATGGGAGTGGGGGGGGGGGGGGGGGGGGGGGGTAAAATTACTGTTAGAATAGTGTAGTGTTAGTTAACCCTTAGTTTTGGGGTATTTTACTAGTAGAGTGGATGACAAAAACTAAGCAATTGTTATTGTAACCATTCACTTTGAATCTTGTCATTGTTAAATGGAGATATAAATTGCCACCAAATAAACATTTCCTAAACTTTATAAAAAATATGCTTTATTTATAATACCTAAAGATTTCATAGAAATATGCTATTTTTTTCTTCGGGGAAATTACATGAACTTACTTTAAGGAGTCTCATTTGAAGAATTTGAGAGACAACATAAATACTAAAACTAAGTCAATTGATAGCATACTCAGCAAAATCTACATGGTATTGAAGAAATACGGAGAATTGGGGGGGGGGGGGGGGAACTAAAAATAAGACTGCAATTAGCATGTGGGGCTGCTCATAAATTAGTCGTTTTTTATAGTTTAAACAAATTGCAACACAAACTGTTTCCAGAAAAATGTGCTTTATAACATTCTAATGTCCTAAGAGATCCTTTGGGGAAAGAGTACATTATTATATGCATGATTGACCTTTGAACTAGACATTCTAGCTAGCATGGAGTCAGCATAACACACTCAGTCACACTGGACACTAAATCTGGAGTGAAAATCGATGGAGTTGCAGTTCAAATAGACTCCAACTCCTTCATTCTTGGATGCACACAGACTTTTTTTTTTTTTACTTATCTTATTAGTATTATTAGGTAGAGGTGATTGAGTATTTACTTACCCCCCCCCCCCCCTCCCTCCATCTTTTTCATCTTCCTACTCCACTGATCAGTGAGTGTCAGATGTAGCTATAGGAATTAGCAGCACTGAAGAGTTAGCATTAATATGATGTCTACCTACACTATTTATATGCCACTTAACTGCTGCTATCAAATAGTACTGTTATTTGAACACATGTTGACCCACCTTAACTAGACATATGTAGTCTGACGAACATAGCTCGTGGAGGAGCCGCAGTCCCAGACAGCTGTGCTGGTTGTCTGATAGGCATTATGTACCAGTAAAAAAAACTAGATTTTCATTCATTCATCACTTTATACCATAATTAATTGTGCATCTCACTCAATTTAAAAAAAATTCTGTGTGAAATTTAAACTCTTTGTGGTAAAAAATTTTCCGCAGGCGATTGGAGGGAAACAACACAGGGATAACATTTTTAACCCATGGCTGTTATTGTTTAAATAATATTTGATTCTCCATAGAGTCTGATTTTTAACCAAGTTTTTTTTTTCACCACAATAGCTACTTCAATAAAATTAAAAAAAGAATAATACATTAAGAGCAGTGTTGTTTTGGTTTAGAGAAGTAATTCTTTAATATCATGTAGAAGATTTAGTTAGTTAAACTTTCAATTGACTAAGTTTTGGTTAATTTACATTGTCTCTCAAATTCTTCAATCTTAAAGAAAGCAGTACTGATAGTTTTCCCTAATAACTTAAAAAATAGCATATTTTTATGAAATTTTAGGTATTACAAATAAAGTATGATAGCTATATTTTATATAATGTCGTAGATTTTCATTGCTACTTTATTCCTGGTAATTCAATATTTTTAGCTTAGTAGCATTAAAATTAGATATATAAATTCACAAAAAGTTTCGGCTCATAAGCCTTCTTCAGTTGTGAGGTGTATAGCTATGTGACTATTTTTTTATATAGTTTAGAGAATAATTACTCGATGGCAATTTATATCTTTTTAGTAATGACATAATTCAAGGTGAATTGTTTACAATAAAAATAATTGGTTTTAGTTTTTATCATCCATTCTACTGGTAATTTTAGTTATTATCGAATTTACTGTCTTCTAAAATATTTAGTTTTAGTTTTTTCATGTTCTCTACAGCTTAGTTTTAGTTATTCTTACTAAAAGTTAAATACCCCAAAACTAAGGAGTTTTGGCGTTAGTTTTAGTTAACTAAAATAACACTAATTAGGAGAGCTGTGGCTGTTTGGCATTTGATATAATGATTGTGTGTTTTACAAGCAGTTTATTTTTCTCATGGCTACTACTTTAAATTCATGATAAGTGCTATGTAAATAAAGTAGCAATATAAAAACTACTGGGAAGGGGGGATGGGGCAGTCTCCCCTGCCCCCCCACCTAATTACAGCCCTGTAGGTACATTCAGTCAACATAATAACCACCAGCATGTCTAGTCATGTTTAGTGTATGTTTCAAATAATGTAGCACAATTTTAACACTAATTAATTAACAATACTTGCAATTGACTGTGGACTGATTATTGACAAACAAACAAAAATAAAATTAAAGAATAAAGTTAAATAATCATGATAATTATAATAAATATTTAGCATATTATTGCAATAAATAAATATAACAGCTAAATAAGCATGCTAAAAATAATGATAATATTACTACTACAACTAATAATAATAATAATAGTAGTAGTAACAAATCAACAACAACAATAACAATAAAAAAATAATAATAAAAGACACAACAAAAAAGTTAAGAGCCTATGCTGTCCATCACTGAAACCCCATTCCTTTACTGCACTTGGCCACACCTGTCTCTGCTCTGATACAATGGTTCAACTCCTTTAAGTGACTCATGAACTTCAGGCTTATTGCACAATAGGTCTCAATGGCTATTGGAGCAAAAACATGACCCGAAAGAAGACTTTGGTACTTGTCACACATTTACTTTCCTCTGTTGCTGCAGCAACTTTCCGCGGAGCTTATGTGGCCAGAGTGTCAGGCCACATGGTGTGCACACAAGCAAGCAATGGTTTCTTTCAAACTGTTCTTATCAACCCTACTGGCTCTGGTCTAGAGAGAACAAGGGAAGCATTGAGGCTATCATTTAGAGCTGCATGTCAATGTTGTCTTCCCCCACTCTTCCCAGAGATGAAAGCAGCATGTCTCCCTAGTCTACCTCATGGCCACATGGTGACAACTGTGAGTCCCAAAAACAGCTGAGTCATGCAGCACCAGATTCTTTGGTCAACACTGAAAGAAGCTGAGCTCATTCTTCATCATTGTCTGCATCCTCTAGTCTATCCCATGACTTCTGCTTACTTGCTGCTATATCTGCTTAGTTGTAATACCATAATGCATTGCTATAATGAGAAAAGTGAAGTGTTAGGAAAAAAAGTTGCTACATTATGTACACAATTTGATTCATTTAACATAGTTACATCTGCCACTGGTCTTTGTTTAGCACTCAGCCGATTAAAACTATCCAACAAAATAAGGTGTTTATATAACATTTTTTAAGTTATTGTGCCTTGAAATTTGTGGTCTATAGGTAAAGTGTATACACTTTATTAATTTATTCACGGAACGACTAGAGCTATGGCTGAGAAGTCCAGTTGCTCCCAAACATAATTTATATGATTGAAAAAGGGCAGTTTTTCAGAAATAGAATCATTTAGTTCTGATGGTGACTCAGAGTATGACCTCTCAGATCCAGCTGCTCGGGAAACAGCTTGGCGGATAAATTTGTACTTGATGTTTTGATGAAGCATCGAAGTGAGTTCTAATTCAGGAAATGATATGTATTATGTATATTGTCTGACTACATTACTAAGTAGAAGTCCAATGAGGAATACCGGTAGTGTCAGGAGAAGTGGAGTGCAGAGAACAAGCAGTATCAGAGGCCAAAAGAGAAGAGGGAGAGGTATTAGCAGCGGAAGTCATCCCTGCCATGACCCTTTTTCACAATGAAATAATTGATGAAATTTGTATGCATAGCAATTCATATGCTGAATTGTACAAAGATAAACCCACATAGCTATTCTCGTTGTCCTGATGACAGATTGAACAAATGAACTTCTACTTTTTTCTTGCACAGTAATCTAAGTAGGGCAGCTACACCCTAGTGATGATTATTCTCTTACTGGAGTACTGATCCTTTGTATTCATCAAACTTTATAAAGTCTATTCCACATTTCTGCACTTTAGTGATTTGGATCCTACCAAAATTGTACAAGCGACTATACCTATATACGGTCTGTTTGCTACTGGATAGATTGAAGAAAAATTTCCAAAATTATTATAAGCCACCACAAAATTTGCCGGGATGAAAGAATGGTAGAGAACAAGAGGTACATTTCTTGCAAGCAGTATATAAAAATAAGCTCATTAAATCCGGGATTCCAGCTGTGGGTATTATCAGATTTGAGCAACGGATAAACATGGAATTTTTCTGTGTACTGGAGAAAAGAAGGAAAAGTGGGTCGAGTTGTGATGTTATGACGAGAACAGTCGGAGGATTAGAATATCAGAGCTACATTGCATACACTGACAATTTTAATCTTCACCTACAATTTAAATGATTTAGATAAAAAAAGAGACTGGAAGGAAGAACATCCAGTTTTAGAACCTCCAGCTAAGGAACCTCTAGCTATGGAATATCCAGTTATGGAACCTCTAGCCATGGAACCTCTAGCTATGGAACCTCTAGCTGTGGAACCTCTGGCTATGGAACCTCTAGCTGTGGAACCTCTAGCTATGAAACCTCTAGCCATGGAACCTCTAGCTATGGAACCTCTAGCTGTGGAACCTCTAGCTATGGAACCTCTA
>WLWD01001899.1_pt1 | contig 38889 bp, 21 predicted proteins | sample 6712731 | NCBI WGS metagenome assembly WLWD01 (sample SAMN12718690, study PRJNA576275) | sponge metagenome | isolation source: marine sponge | host: Mycale hentscheli | place: New Zealand: South Island, Marlborough, Capsize Point | collected 2014-11-01
TTACTATTTTTAAGAAACATTTCATGTTGTGTGTGTGTGGTCCTATAAAATGAGACCACACACACGATACACATAATTAAACGTAAGTGCAACTAGAAAACTAAACACTACTAATCTCTTAGCTACATCACCTAATCAAATAATAAAGAAAGCTCAGGGTACCAAATTTTACTATTATTAGCAAGAGCCAAAGTAACACTAATGCTCGTACAGTCACTAGTCTCACAAGAGCTAGTATGTACGCAGTTTCAAACTCCCCCCCCCCCAAAAAAAAACAACAACCTCTAACCTTCTTCTAGCGTTGCTATTATCGCAGTCTCTTTCATATTCACCGGACACTAGCTGCTAACTCCATCTAGAGCGCACACGGTAGCATGGCCAATTTCAGAAGGCGTGGACTGTTGCTATAGTTACAGTTACTTAAAAAAACAATCGGAAAGTTCACTGATTTTCGTAAGTGGGACAGTATTAAACTCGTCAGTTATTTTAGGGGGTGGGGGGTGGGGGAAACTGTGAGACTGCAGATTGCCCTCTCTCAAGATTAAGCATCTTTAAAGTGTTCTGATAAACCTGTCAACATTCAGTTGATTATCTGTATAAATATTCATGCAAATGTTTCCTCTTGGGACTCATGGGCTGAGCTGCAAGTTCAGTGTAGGCAGACAATGATATCATCCACCTCGCTCTGTCAGCAGCTAAAGTCCCCTCCAGATTGAAACCTCCTGGCTTTCCAGATCCGATGGTAAATGACCGGATTGCATGACTTTAGTGCCATGGAGTGCTGGAAAACCTTTTGTATAGAATGATGCCACCTGTCCAGACACTCTTACAGGAGTCATGTCACCAGATATGCATGTTGTGTGGCTGCTTTTGCATAAGACAAGAAGTCCAGGGGGGTGGGGGGAGCATCAGGCAGATGTGTCTCTGGCAACTTATGTGGTACTAGCTACTTCCTTCAGAAACTCTCAGTGGCAGTTCAGCTGGGAATGCCACAGCCGCATTGGTTTGTGCCTATCTATCCTTGGATTTTTTAATAATTAAAAAATGGTTATTATTATTATTATTATTATTATTTATTATTGATAATTGTTACTCATGTTAGCTTCTTAAATAAAGTTACAAGTTTGTTCGATATCGTTTTTAGTGATTGATATATTGAAAGTTTTAGAGCTCTACTGACCAGACTTCTGAGTTGACTATTCTGCATGCCTCAAGTGATCGTGAGTTCAACTAAAACATTTGCTACTCACATGACAAGCAGTACTTTTAATTGCATTACCTAAGATGTTACTTTCAAAAAATGATGGATATGAAAGTCACCTTGAACACCATGTCACTTCTCCAAACTGAACTTATGCTATGATGCAAATTGTGCTGTATCCACAGTTACACCACACTAAAGGCTACATGCCCGAGTATGACTCCTAAAGAAAGTAGGTTGGTCTTTGTATACTATATGTTATTATCCCTTACCAAGGCCATCGACTTGGGGCCCAGCACTCCCATGGTCTCGATTGCAAGTGGAGAAAAGAAATGTCTGGGTGGAAGGCTACTATATTTATTTTATTTTCTCTCCTCTGCTGCGGCAGCCACTCTCCCTGGTGCTGGGATAGCATCAGTTCTATAGGATGGTGCGAAGGTGTCTGGGCAAGTCGCGTCCCATACCAGCAAACGACCTGATTTCCAAGGTGCCAGGGTCACACCATCTGGTCTCCTGCCATCTGACCTGACCAGGCGGCTCCAGTCAAGACGGGATCTTGGCTGATGACAGAGCCCGCTTCACGATGTCATTCAGTGCGGTATGATGTTGATGTCTTCCTTCACTTTAACTATTACTGAGCAGTGCTAACATTGGTGTGGTCCACATATTGAGGTCCCTAGACGAAGTCCCACTGTCACCCGCACTGTCTATTATTCATACATCTCATTCCAAGATATCAGTATTATAACTTAATAAATCTCTCACCTGCACGTATGTTACAACGGAATTTTAAATGAGTTGAGTTAGTGTTTCCAATAAAGTGGAGGAATCTAGGAGTTGAACTATTCTAAACCTATATGGTCCCTTCACTGGTCGCAGCGTAGGGTATGTTATTATTACTAGAATTTCGCTGGGGCTGCACTTCAGTGCTCTTCTTTACATTTGATAAAGTTATAGCAACCGCCATAGCGTATCAGTCTCAGTATAGTAGAAATCAAATTAAAGACATGAAACCAAATTGATGATTGTGAGTTCAAAAAGAAGTGTACAAATGAAGTGGGATATGATAGAATGCATGACAACAGGTGTAAATTAACAAGTTAAACTGGAATGTTCATGGCGTCTTTTCCAGTCATCTTGAGGGGAGGGGGGGGGAAGTTCATCCTTGGTCTGGAAGATCCGTTAGCAAGAGTGGCTTTTTATGGGCACATGTACATCTATATAGTTGAGCAGCAGTCTTCCTCCTCTGCTCTTCCTTCTCCAGCCCTCTCTTTGCCTCATTCTCCAGCCTTGCTGTTCACTTTCCCCTCTAGCTACTCCTGTCCTGTGCGGTCATATACCACATCTACTCTCTCTATTCAAATCGCGTCCTGTCCCTCCATCATCTTGGACCATGAGCTTGCCTTTGCACCAGCACACACACACACACACACACACAGACAAAATAAAAAGTATGTATATATCCTTTTGGTGGATCTTAAAAATTTGACATCACAATTATAAATACTCAGATATGTACTAGAACACCTGTTACACTAAAAATATCCATCTATTAATATTTAGAATAAAGGTGACCTTTGATCATTGAGACCACCTACCTTGGTGATGACATGAGATTGACAGTTCGATTGAAACCAAGCGAGGTTTTGGTTATTTAACAGGTGAGCACCGGTTGCGAGTGCTACAGCTTTTTTTTTTTTTTTACGTCTGCTACAGTTGATACACAATAACTCAGCAAATGCAATTAAGTGGACTGATAGGAACGGTTACAAAAAAAAATTGTAAAGATTGTCACATTAACCTAGAAAATAATATGCTAGATAAGGTGTAATTGTACAGACTCATTTCATGACTACAACTGTGTTCGTTACCTTTACCTAACCCTGGACGGTATTGAGCAATATAGTATCACTATATATATTTATAAATTATTGCTATATTACTATATACCTACTATAATTAGTTTGATTTCATAAAATCCATTAATATTCTGAAATAATGCATTCAAATAGCATAATGCTGTGACAAGATGAAATTATTCCAAGTTTTTTGAAAGAAATGTTAGCATGTCAACTTTTTGGGGATTCAAAGATGTTCTAAACGGTGTGACAATGTTGCCAGAACAGCTGAAAACTCGTTCAGATGGTGAGCTTGTAGCACAAATGCATAAGTACTTTCTAGCAAGTGTAGACAGTAACGGGTATTTGGAAAAATTACTTTTCCACCACACAAGCGGGTCATCTTCAAAGTCGAGTTTTGGTGTGGTTAGATACTGCTCCAACTCGTTCTTGCACTTTTGCTCAGGAGACAGACTTGCCGCCACACCAGAAGTTGGTGGTGTCTCCTGGTTCTCATGTTCTTTAAAAAAAGTTCCCAAATTTTTTCTTTTTGCAGGTGGTTCTATAAGAACTGCAGAAGTAGATGGTTGATTAGTTGACGAAGTAATTGAGTTGGTGAAATCCGGCATAGAATGAAGTATAAAGTCCTTGATATGTTGTATTTCCAGGTCAGCGAAACACTTCGACTTGAACCTCGGATCAAGAAATGTGGCAACCTTCAGGATTTCTGAGACTTCACTGGACCTTGGATATCGTCCTTTAAGGTCAGTAATAATTCGTTCTTTAATATCTTTTGTTAATTGAGTATCACCATCTTCTTCTTTCAGAACTTTATTCTCGATCAAGTCACACATGGGCAAGACTGCAGAGACTGTTACATACGTTTCCCCAGATAAAATATCCGTGAGAGATATCAAGGGTGACAGAGCCTTGTCAATGGACTGCAGGACGTCGATGTCTTGCCATGTTGGCACAAGATGAGAGACTTTCCGATCGGCACTCAAGACAACTCTAATTGCACTCTCCTGCTCCAATATACGTTTGACCATTTTTGCCATCGACCCCCATCTAGTTGGACAATCCTACAATAATAAATACATACATAAAATATTATAATACATACTACGAAGTAGAAATTTAACTTACTGAAACCAATGCACGATCTTTCAAATTCATATTTATGAGTGATTTAGACAATTCACGCTTTCGTTTCCAGCTAGTATGGAATGCACTAACTATTTTCCTGCAGACTCCTAATGCTCTATGACACCTTCGTTCACCATCCATTGCCTTTGTCACACTTAAGTGTAAATTGTGTCCAAAACATGCGAGCCTTAGCCAGTGTAAATCTCGGGCAGCCTTGATAATGTTACTCCCACTGTCTGTTGTCAAGCAGACTTGATTATCAGCTGACAAACTCCATGATTCAAGTGTGGTCTTCAAAGAATCTGCGATTACTTCACTCGTATGATCCTCTGGCAGAAAGAGGCTTTGAAGGCACTTACTAGTCAGTTTCCAATCTGAGTTAATATAATGAATGGTGTAACTAATATAAGGCTTCATACCAGCACTGGACCAAAGATCAGTTGTACCAGAATAAAACTTCACAGAACTTGATAATTCTTCCTGAAGTTTGGCTCTTTCTGTAGCATATAAACTTGGAATGGCTGTGTTAGAAAAATACTTTCTGCTAGGTGGCTGGTATCTCGAGTCAAATGTCTTAAGCATAGAACGGAAACCAGGCTTGTCCACTGCTAGCATGGGCTGGCCATCTTTAGCTATAAAATAGGTTACTGCATCAGTTAATGCTTTCCATTTTTTCCCCTTCTTCTCATATTGTTGACCGACTTCAAGAACAGCTCCAAGAGTAGGTTGGTCAGGAACCTTGCTCGTTGTCTCCATCACTTCTCTAGACCTTTTTCCACTTCTAACTAATGCGGTGACTTCGCTGTGAAGTTTGCAATGGTGAACCCGAAGGTGAGCGAGTAAATTAGAAGTGTTACCTTGCTTTGCAGCGACTGTTCTCCGGCAAGCTCGACAAACAGCAGAGCCATCATCGATAACTTCTCCGTTCTTTTTCCGCAGACCAAAATAGTCCCACACTACGCTCTTCGTTCCTTTCTTGCTCACAAGTTCTTCCATTACTGAAGCGTACCCGCACCGACTGCACATGAAAAACCGCCTCAATCCGGTTTATAGGCGTGGAGTTTACAAAAAAATAAATCTCGCGGTATTCGGTATTTAGCGCGGACGCATTATATATAGTACGGTATGAGGTAAAGTAATCGGTATTAACTATATACCGATATACCGTCCAGCTTTACCTTTACCACAACCATAGTCTTGCCTTAGTTGAAAAACAATAGAAATAATATTTCACTGCCCATGCAATGTGCTTAAAAGGACCTCTGCATGAGGTGGAATAGCTGTGGTGAAGAGTTGCCAATGATTGAGTACGTGTCACTATAATCGTCAATAGCAGTCTTAAATGAGTGTGAGACTCTCTGCATGTTGATTCCAAAATTACTGCTGCCTAACTATCAGCTATTTGGCCCAGGCAGTAACAACAGACACAAAATTCAAATGAAAATAAGTCAGCCTGCTCATGAAATGTCTCATCACATCACACTTGCTCATGTAACAATTATTATATGTGTGTGTACTGTATGTCCGTAAGTTTGTGGACAATTTTTTTTTTGCAAAACTTGAATTTTATGAATCAAATTCTTAAAATTTTTCCCTAATATGTATTCTTGAAAATAACCACTATGATTTTCCAAATTACTGTTTACTCGCAGCACTATTGCAGTGAGCCGAAAATGAGCGAAAATAAAGCCTGAGAATGAATTATCTTGTTACACCTGTGTATATTCTATGCTAGATAAATGTATATCTTCACTGCAAACCAAGCTTGTAAAGTTGGTAGTGTTAGTTCAAAAGGGGCTCTTCCACACTTTTAGCTAATGTTTAGTGGCTGCTAGTAACTAGTAAGATTGGCGACTGCTACTACCAGTGTATTTGAAGGTAATGAGCTTGTGCAATTCAGCGTGTGATATTGTGAAATGTCATGGGTCATAAACTTGAAAATACTATTGTGAAGATATCGAGCATGGAATATAATAATTATGGACAATTAAACGAATGCTATCATTTTACCCTGCTGCGCTAGTGTGCGGTAAAAATAAGTATATATGAATGTATGTATGTATGTATGCAGTTTGGATGATAACTATACATCAATGCTCAGACAAACGTCAGAACAATTTAATCTTGGTCTGATATTAAAAAATCTGGTATGACAAATGTTACTATATTTTCATTGCTTTACAGACTGTGGTAGAACATGTAGTACATATTGGTATTGCTTTATAAGCTTCAAAATGAGTAAAATTAATTCATATTATTGATCAATCATATTTAAAGAATATTGATCATCATTTAATTATTGTGTCAATAGTTCTGTGAAAAAGTATATTGTCTCGTTCATGGCCTTAGCTTGTTGTGAGTGCAGTAGGTCACTGAGAGTTAATGCTGAAGTGTACTGTTGGGCTATGTTACCAAGTGTAGGATATTCAATTATTGAACATGGACACTGGATCTAACTATAATTTAGAACTGAGTTTGAATGAGGTGCATCAATGTAATGGGGAAAATGAATAAAGCAAAAAAAATCATAAACTAAAACTAGAAGCCAGAGCGCAAATTAAAAGGGACAAAAGAAAAGTAGAATGCCCAGTTTAAAAAAAAAAAAAAAAAAAAAGTAATAATAATAATTAAAAAAAATAAAAAAATAAAAAAATAATAAAAATGGAGGAAAAAAAGTGTCCATGCCAAGATTGAACCATAGTTGTTAGCATTGAACTTTGAAGCAATGGCAAAGGAGGTAAAAACTGCTAACTGATATGCCAGAAAAGCACACCCTCAAAATGCATGATTATAACCAGATCTGATCTCTTTGGCCGGCTGAATAGCTGACCAGTTATTGTTTGGTTGGATATCAAGCACTCTTGGGCAGCAAATATCCAATGGCCAACTGTAATAATCCACACTGAGTAAGTATAATGGCCTGTGAAATGCACACTTTTTGCCCAGTTTTCCCAAAAACCAATCATAATGTACCTTAGTTGGTAATCTGATAAAGCGACTTAAACTGCCTAGTACAACATCATGATACCTTCTTCAATCTTTGGAAGGCCACTGTCTTTGAGATCTGTTGTTGTGTGACAGAAAGACTGACAGACAGACAGACTAACAGACAAATTAAGTACTGCAACCCTACCATGCATGTGCGCCAAGGATTAAAAACTAGATGGGACTGAGTGCTAGACCAGCTTAGTAAACATGGGCATATGGTTTCATACAGGATTTTTTTCTGGGGGGAGGGGAAGAGTTTAGAAAGGAGGGCCACACGTTTATTTGAACACACCCACTTTTGCTGAAACCAGACCCATTTGATTAAAAATTGTCTCAAGTCTAGAAAATTAACTGAAGTAAACTTTTACCAAATATTAGATATAATATATAAACAACAAAACCACAGAATACCATTATAAATCAAAACCACAGAGGTGGGAGGGGAGAGGGGGAAACTCCACCTGGGGGGAGGGGGAGGGGGAGAGGGGGAAACTCAACCTGGGGGGAGGGGGAGGGGGAGGGGGGGAAACTCAACCTGGGGGGAGATCCCAGGGCGCCCCTACCTCTGTATGAAGCCCTGATTATATGTACTTACGTATGGGTGTGGCTAATCCAATAAATATAAGTTGTACAATGGAGGAAATGATACTTTTGTGAACCACATGAACACTATAGAACACATGCACACACACTTCATCACCTACATGCTCAAACCACTCCTATCTTCTTACACCAAATCATTATTCACCTAGGTGATACAGGAAGCCCATTACAGCACAAAATGGGTATACACGTTGACAGTATACTCATCACACATGTATGTGCAGATGTGTGTGTGTGCGTGTATATGTACACACAATTTCAAAATATATTCTGAATGTGTAAAGAAATTAGTGATAAAAGTCCAAATTTTTAAACTATAAGTTTCACTCTATATAACTTCAAGTGCACATAGTGTGCACTAAATGGAATTGAATAGCCAGTAGTGTATAATTACTTATAATCTATTGCAATTACATCTTTACTAGAATGTATTGTACTAAATCATAATACTACAATAGGAATGAGTACCAACAGGTCGTGAATGCCAGTAGAGATTGAGATGTTCAATTGGTTATATAGTACGCATCACATGGACACACATGGATACAGTGCGTGGTATTACAAGATAAAAGTGGGCAGAGACAAGTATACTCAGGGTGTAATATGTATGCAGTCATAATGATTACATGACTATAATATTAGCCAAATGACGGCGAGTTACTCGAGTCACATATCACAGGAGAGTCGGAACAGGTACGGCAATGGCCACACCTATATTTTAACACAAGGGGGCGTGTCAGCCATTTTTCACTCATAGCGAAACATGTCCCCAGCTACGTACCCCGCCATAATATGCGACCTCTTCGTTTAAGACTTATAGTGACTCGTAAGACATGGACAGCCACACTACTTGTAATGGTGCCATGCTATTCCAGAATTGGTAATGGTCATCAAAAGTGCCTGAAAATACCCAGTTGCCTAGATAGGCATTAATGCTGGCAAAGTCGTACTTTATAAATGAGGACCTAGGACAAAGGTAAAATTCGAGTCTGTCCCGCAGATTCTGGGACAGTTGGAGCCTATGAAATTTAGGTTGTTAACATTCCAACATGCATCTACATTTTCTCACAAAGAAATAAAAGTTTTGAGTGTGCAAAGAAAAAAATAACAACTGGGAATCCACTGTCTTCAAACACTGACTTTATTATAACTCAGGTAACATTTGCTTAGCATCATTCATTCTTATAGGATAAATCTTGAGGACAAGAAACACGACTTAAACACAGTTTTATGCTGTTTGCTGTGTAAATTAAAATAACACCTTTAGTTACTACTGACAGCAAGTTCAGAGATTTACAGTGTATCTGGCAAAAGAGAATTCAGTTTTCAGGACACTACTTACCTAGACTTTGAAGCCCGCGTACATGACCATAGCGCAAGCTTCCACTCTAGTTCAGTCCTATAACACATTGGTATAACAGTCTGGCGGAGCCGAACCCTTTACCTGGCAAAAGATACATTGCACACTGAAAGTTACTATCCTCGCCACCACATCAACCAAAAAAAAAAAAAAAAAAAAATCACAACAAATCAATTCCCCTCGTCCCCACCCACCCTGTTTTTTTTCTAAATTATTACATGCAAATTTCTAGCTGTGCAAGTACTTTCTTGTAGCAATCTGGTTGTAGCTAAAACTGGTATAGTGAATTTTCTGTAATTGAGAAGATTACTGTAGCAGTGATGATGCCATTGCTGTAGCCATTGTATTGCTTAGAATTGAAAATCAATGAAATATTGGTGGCCTGCTTCAAACTTGGATGTTGATCTGTAATTGCAGGACAAAATGAAACAGTAGATGGAATGTGACCTTATACCAAATGAAAAAAATAATCATGCCTTTGTTTACTTGCTCTTAGTAGTGAAGGTGAGCAATGTCATACTTTATAAATGAGGACCTAGGACTAAGGTAAAAATTCGAGTCTGTCCCGCAGATTCTGGGTGAGTTGGAGCCTATGTAGGCTGTTAACATTCCAACTCCAACATGCATCTACATCTTCTCACACAAGAACTAAAAAATTAGTTTTATGATGTTTGCTGTGTAGCTAAAATTAAAATGACACCTATAGCGACTACAGACAGCAAATTCAGAGATTTACAGTATATCTGGCAAAAGAGAATTCAGCTTTCAGGCCACGAAACTACTCACCTAGACTAAGACTTGAAGCCCGTGTACACCATAGCGCAAGTTTCCACTCTAGTCCAATCCGTAACACATTGGTATAACAATCTGGCGGAGCCGAACCCTTTACCATCCCTGATCGTTTCCCCGCGGGTAGCATATCAGGATTGGTAAAAGGTCTTTCCCCTACTAATCATTACAGCATGCAACCTTTGACAATGATTAGGACGACATTTCCAGTCTCTACTAATACTCTTATGGTAAAGGGTTTTTACTCTATTACTCTAATGGGTAAAGGGTTTTCGGGGTACGAAGTTACTGTGTAGTTGAAAATAAACCTTCAATAGATGAGAAGTAATCTGTTCAGTTAAACTTCATAGCTGGGTCACAAGTTTATCCTCTGGCTAACTCATTGGGAAAATTTCAAAAAAAAAAAAAAAAAAAAGGAATAGCTATAGCTAGCTATCAGTGTGGAGGTCCTTTTTTTATGTGATCAACCAAATTATTTATTATTGTTACAGTAATTACTAGGTTGTCAATTTTAATGAAGTTGAGTGCTCGGGACATACAGGCCCATCAATTCTTGCCCTTCTTATGGTACTAGACAGATGCGTATCTCTGGACCATGTACTACTAGCCGTTTTTAGTTGTGCCAACTCACCCATTGCCTTTTAATTGATTATTATTATTATTATTATTATTATTATTATTATTATTATTACTATTATTGTTATAATGCTTATTATCTGTGTATCGAACTACATTCTGAGTTTTGATTTATATACTTGAAAAAATTTCTTGTTTAATTTATTTAATGCTGCATAAGCTGTGAAGCAATTAAATAAAGGATTAAATGAGAATGAATGAATGAGAATAAATAAATGAGAACGAAAATAAATAAACAAATGTATGTATTATATATAGCCATATACATGACAGTGTATAGCTACATCCTGCATTTTACATTTATGAACTCCAAATAGTAGTGATATACTATCTGTGAACTTACGTACCACTTCAGTAAACTCCAGTAGATGCCTAGTATACCTCAGGTGTTACTTAGTCTACTGTGTTTGTACACTTTGCTTGGTAAAGCAAACAGTAAGCAACAAACATTAAATTAAAGTTCAGGTTCATAAAGCTTTTTAAGGCTTCTTCTTGTGTATGGTAATCTCAAAAGATACTAGTATATTTGCATTGGAATATCTTACATTATTATAATTAAGCTATTTAAAGTTAGCAGAGAGCTAACCGGAACACTCCTTGAATTCAGTACTTAATGAATTAATTAAAACAAAGTGATAATGATCAGCATCATTTAGGTGCTATACAAGTCAGGGGAAAATATTGGACTTGAGCATCATTTAGTATACACACCAGGTTAAAACATCGGACTTGAGAATCATTTAGTATACACACCAGGATAAAACATTGGACTTGAGCATCATTTAGTATACACACCAGGTTAAAACATTTGGCTGTCTAAAGTAGAGTATACTTCTGTTATACTCCACAAGTAAACATCAAGATTACATAGGGTATGTATACTACTAGTATAACTTTGTTATACATACGTGGTTTCACATAAGTATAACATATTTTTTGCATGGTGAATAGCAGTGCCTAATACCTGTTGCCACATAGGAAAATGCATTCAAGTAAACGGAATGTGGCTTAACAAGAAACAGTTGTTATGGTATTCACACATGAGCAGTACATAGTAAATGAATTATTCATTGGATACTGCAGAATATTACTTGTGTACTGGCCATATATACTCTGGTGCCTGCAGCAGCACTCGTGTAAATATAAGTCAAAAGACTTGTGATATTCTCCTGTATCAAATGAATAATATTTACCATAACTACTGATCATAAGCAATGAAGTATGAATTAATTTTAATTGGACCAACTCTTCTTCATGATACAAAAAAATTCAACTTCAATTTCAAATGTTTGATTTATAGCTAATTAGATTGAAATCTACTGAACAACGTTTAAAATTTTCAATAACCAACTTCAGTTTATAGGCTCTAGATAAGGATGTACATAAAATAGATAGAATTTTTTTTTAATCATTATAACTCCTCTATGAATAGTTTCAAATGATAGGGTTCGCTGGTAACCCAAACAACAACTTACACACAGACTAATTCAATTGAGAGCATTAGAAACATTACAAAAGGAACTATTAAAATCATTGTACAAAAATGGTTGTTTATTTGTTACTTATAAGAATGTGTTTCTTATTGATGTTTTGTAATAATACAATAATGGTGCATCACCATTGTCATTCTACCCCCCCCCCCCCCCCCCCCCCCCCCCCCTCCCCCGTTCTCTCCCACCCTACACAGAAAATGATGAAATGGAATTACAGGAAATCTTAGAATTAAGGGCATCTTTTGAGAATTAAACATGATAATGTTCTATACTTTTTGCTTTATAGAAAATGTGAGAATTTGTAAACAGTAATAACACAATTATTTGTGTAGTCAACACATATTCCTGAAATCTCACCAACAGCTAGCTATATACTTGTTAATAACAGATAATGTCAGCAAAGAAATTGTGTCATTTTTTTGTATTGAAAACATTTACTATTGTGAAAGCTGACTTCCATATAGGTAAATAGCTACAGCCCATGAATAGTAGCATTTTAAAATAGAACTTGTCATATTGCTATCCCCAAATACACAGCTACTATTAACGGAAGCTTGTTAATTATTTTGTGGGGCCAACAAACTCAATTTAGAGAGGTTATATTGATTTTACTCTTTTTCTATGAAAAATTTCTATTAATTGTTTACAAAAATGATAAACTGAAGAACTGATTAAAATAAAAAGAGCTACATCATTATATGAATAAAGTTCCATTATTTTCTTTCAGGTCACACGTCAACTTGGTGGGATTGATAAAAAACAGAGATATTAAAACTCCGTATAAACACACACCAAACAACAAAAGTATTGCTGCAGTAGCTGGGTGGCCTATGACTGGAAATGAATAAGGAGTTGAATAACTTTCACTGGAAGCCAGCACAAATTTCCTGAACATTTTTTTAGTTTGTTTCTCTTTGTTCATATCCTGTTTATTCAACAATTTTTTATCAGTGGTTTCATCAAATATCTTCTTGCATACTTGTATAGAACGTATCTGAAGTGCGAATGGAATTATGTAACAAGTTATTGTAATAAATCCGGAAAAAGTTAGCACTTGCACTAAATTGGAGGTTCCAAATGCTGCTGCAATAGGAAGTACCGCTACAATAAACTTGAGTGATAACCTAATTAGCCAGTCATGTTTATACTTTGACTTCTCTGAGGTGTCTCTTCCAGTTATGACAATGTATATACCATTAACTATTACATGAACTCCTAGCGGGAATCCAGAGATCACGTCAAGGGGAACAGTACAATATAATATGAAAGTATACGCATTGGCATCGAGTGGTTGGGACCTGTAAAGGCAGCCTAGTAGGAAGCAAAATATGTACAGTAAACATAGTAGTAATTGGAAGTTAGATAGCACTGAACTTACCCAATTAAGAGTGCAGTTTTCTTGTACGGCTGCTCTCAACCATAAGGAGACGGCAACTCCTATTAGCAGATAAGACATAAAAACAGATGCCACTACTGCTACCAGCAACCAGTGAAGGGATTTCTTCTGTTTAATTGGGTGCACGAATGCAGGAATGCTGACCAAAAACATGTAGCCGAAGGTAAATATTGGAATTGATTGCAGCCATCCGAAGACATCAAACTTCACAACAATCGAACTAAGTTCAAGGTTGCTTGCGATAGTGGGGTATGTACTATTATAATCATTTCCAGTGATCAAGCATATATCTACATCTTGAAACAATTGAACAATGCAAAATAATGCAATGATGGATGGATATTGTTGTGAATCTCATTAGTCCAAATAGCAGCTGAAAAAATGCCTGCTCCTTGAGATCTAAAAGTGAGAGTGAAATGACCACACAGGCATACAAAGTCACACTGAGATAGTATGTATACAAACATCCGCCACTGGGGAGAGTATGATGTTGAAAGGCTTTGTCAGGACAAGTTAAGTATGAACTGATAAGATGAAATGGAACTTTAGTAGCCCAGGCTGTTCCAGCAACTGTAGCATCTGACCATATTCCTGTGAACATAAACGCTGTCTGGGCTATAAATACAGCGTATTTAAAATATTTATGAAAAAATATTTCACACGGATCAATGATTTCAAACTTCCGCTTAGTAATTTCAAAATTTGGTGGAGTGTTTTAGGTACATGGTATCAATTCACTAAACAGTTCATCTTCATCACTCTCCTTGTCACTATTTGATTCACTATTTGACTTCATAATTATAATGTAGTGCCTAAACACGAAATCAATAATTTATAAAAGAAGAAGCCAACAGCGATGTGAAGGTTTTTATTCTCTTTGTCACAAGAAGACATAACACGAAAATTCTTTAACTTGTAAACATTAACAATTATGAATAAACGCTTTATAACTTGGAACACTTCCGTTGCAACAAAACACAATTTCAATTGGTAGCTGAAGAGTTAGCAATTTGAAGGGACGCTTCACACGCAGTCTCGCTAGCCAAGACTTTTTGCCTATGGCGATTCGAACCTTTTACTTCCTCTCAGTGTGCAGCAAGTAAATTTAAAGTATTGGACTAAATTGGCTATCGCAGGAATTAGTTAAACTATCCTCTACAAGCAGCAGACAATAACTGGGAGTAGCAGAGAAGTGCCAGCGCTGAATTACCAAGTAAACCAATAGCACAAGACTAACTGGTTAGCTATCAAAACAGGTACAACAATAAAATGGAAAGAAGACAAGAGTGTCAGAGAAACAGGAGGGTAGCTCTCTTTGATCAGCAAGGAAGAATAGAGGGAGAGAAATATTCAGACTGAGAAGCTGGAGAACAGAGAGTGTCCTTGTCCATGGAGAGAAAGAGAGACTGGAAAATATAAAGGTTAAGGATGAGGAGGAAAAATGTAAGAAGAAAGGAGGAACCTGTAAAGCCAGGGAAGAAGAAGAGAAAGAATTGTTGCACACATAGGTAGATGTTATACATTTTTCATTTATTAATAGTATTCATTTAGTTCATATTACAAGATTAAAATATTTTTTGAGTTAAAAATAACTATAAATAGTGAATGTGTCACCTTCATCCTCATAAAATATTATTAATGAACATATTACAGGAAAGTTTCCCTTGGGGAGAAATACAATAAGATAAAGAAAAAAGAAAAAGAAAAAAAAAGGTTAGTACCAATAGATATAATTAAAATTTTTACTATAACAAAGGATAAAAATAGAGAAATCTTATGATTGAAAGGACATCTCCGTAGTTATCCCTTTAACGATCGCTATTGGGCTTCATCAAAGATATAGTGTTGTCATATTCTCGCGTTGGCGACCCCTTTCCTTTTTATTAGCTGCTCGTGCTGTATGGAAAGAGAGTTACGTCGTTTTGTGTCATTCCCCTGGATGGTTGGCATCCTTTCCGTATAAATTATGTAGAGGTGTGGCTTTCTGTGACGTCAAGTTGAATACTCGTTGCGTTTAAATCTGCGCTGCCTTCATCACTTTCAAAGCTTTTAGTGGAGATGGATTTTGGAGCTTTAGTGCGTGCGGTTTCGCTATAATAAATACATAGCAAACAAGGAGAAGCAAATTCTTACATTTTTAAGGTACCCAGATGTCTTTGTTTCTTTACCTACCTGCTATGGTAAGTGCTACTCACTGCTTCCTCCCTTATCAAATTCTCTTGCCATCACCAGAGGCATTGACATTCTTGATTCACGAAATTGGCATCAACAACATAATTGTGAAAACATTATTGGCTTTATACTCACTGCATCAAATAATGGTTTGTTCAAGGAATTTGTATTTATCTGTTCATCTACTGTGTTGTGTCTGTAGGGGTGAAAGTTTTAGGAACCAATTTTTCTCATATAGGAGAAATTAGAAGCATTGGCCCAGAAGGAATTAATGTCATGGCTCTCACTGCAACAGCAACATTATCAACAAGAAAGTTTATTATCAGAACTTGAGCATGGCAAACCTAATTAAGGTATACCTGCAACCAGTTTAATACAACATAGCTCAATATGTGATGGAGAGAAGAAAGATATTGAAATATTTTTTAAACCAATTACTGAGAAATTGAAGACTAGGACATTGGTCAAGACTATTTAATCATTTGGGATGGGCATGACTGTCCTCAGTATTACAAATAACTCACTGGGGAATTCCTGAGGATGTAGAAATGTATTGAGAGTGAAAGAACGGGAAAGGATGATGAATAGGCTTGTGATGTTATTGTGAAACATCCCGTGATTGAATTTAAAGTGTACTTCACCTTTTGCACCAGTAAGGCACAGTTTAGAAGATCAGTCTTTTATGGTGACTTTCCAGATTGTGGTGATTTCTCTAATGTTGGCAGTTTATGTTGTGATACAATGTTGCTCATTTTTGTGTATGTGAACAATGTGATAATAATATTAGACCATAATAATGGTATAATTTTTTAAAGTGTATACTCTCAATAAAATATTCATTTAATACTTGATGATTCAGATTCTGAGTGGCCATGGTGATTATGGTATAGTTGTGTGTAAAAATGAAGGTAGTTTGATTACCATCGACTAATTGCTGCTTTGGCTACATATTACTCTTCTTTAAGCATTGAGTAGCATGTGAGTTGTAAGCTGGTAAGAAGTAAAGGCTTATACAGTTTCCTCCTTTTTGGTGTAATGGTGTATACTCATGTCAGGTGTTATAATGAATTTTAGCCTGAAAACAGTTTCTACAATAATATATAGTTACAATACATGTACCCATTGTTACAGTTAATTCTGGAGACAACGAGCATGTAGCAAGTGGGCTCTACCTTGTGAATGGTAGTTTTGTTTTGATTGCTTAGAAGTGTTTGTTTTTGTATTGCTGGCACAGAAATCTTTGGCAAGATAGGCAATGCTGTAGTTAGTCGCGATCCGAGTTGAAGGTGGAGTGCTGCCTGAGTTGGTCCTAATCCTTACAACAATAAACGGCATCTAACACGGCTTTGACAAGCACACAATTTAACGGCAAACAGTTTAAGTGTGGCTGTATTACAAGTTGCTAGCTAAATGATGGTTATATCACTGAAATGTAGACAAATAATCTTACCAAAATCCTATCAGGTGGTCCTGTACCTCTGCGACTACAGAACACTCCGTTTATCCTGTTTCATTACTCAACCTAAGCTAATTGCGTTATATAGCTAGAAACGCAGCAATCTGAGAAGAAGTAGCTCATTGTTCACAAAATTCTTAATGAAGACAGTCGGCGTGATAAATTGAGACGTACAGCGTGACTAAAAGAGGGCGCGTTTTGAGCGGGAAACCTGTGGTTTTTTCTATTCCCATAGACTTTTGTATTGAGTTTTGGAATATCATTTTCTCTCCGGTTTTGGAGTATACTGAGGGAATATTTTTCGTATCAACATGGATATCTATTGTGGGGTAACATGATATGGGTATACAGAGTGTAATAATATGCACATAATAAGAGAAAGCTTACTCAGAGCTACATAGTTAGCTAAAAACTGTTTGTACTACATCAATAGGGAGCTAGAGTCCCTACCCAACTCTTGGTTAACATCTATATAGTAATTGAGCTCCTTCCACTACAGGAAACAAACTAATCATGATATTAAGAAGTTAATTGCTCCATGTAATCAAGCTTTATTGCATAATAAGTTCTAATAGTATCATTTATGAACCTATAGCTACTAACTTTTGACACTACAAATTATTTAGATCTATTTTTTATCAAAATTTGATATTATATGGAATTTTTTTAATTGTTATTACTTACGGTGATGTTTGCGGCATTTAACTAAGAAACACATTTTGATTATGCACTAAGTGACTGTATATCTTTAATACTGTAGTTAGACCATAACATTCCAATGTATGAAGAATAAGCTCTTAACACAAGCAACAGTTGTATTCTCACCAACATGATTGTGTGACATTTACAGTATACGATCGGCATTATTGTGATGAAAACAGAACAGCTTTGTTATTTTGTACTGCATATGTCCAACTAACAGCAACAAAAAGGCTGGGTTGATACAATAATTCATACTGTTATTCATGTCATTCATGTATTTGAGACCTGTGCTACATATTCATAGAGATACAAAACCACTTTTCATTATGACATTTAGTCTTACTTCAAAGATCAATACAGTGATATATTTTATCACGTACTACACAGTTGATAATTATTAGAGTATGCTATGGTGCACAAGTTTACCGAAACATTACACAAATTTATAATAACTTTATTATCACATGATTGAAACAGTTTATCCAATCTCACAAAGCGACTATAGCCTTTGTTTTTGGCTTCCTTGAAACACTGAAAGTTAATTATAAGCTAATTAGCAGTGTTTGCATGGAAAGAATGATAGTTTGGATTGTATAACCATAGAATGACAAATTGCAATATGTTGTTTGGGAGTGCTTGGTCTGTTATATATTTTTCTTTGTGAGGAACACCATGCTCCTCTCTTAGTTTGTTAGATTGTGTGTACTTGAAATAGTATTTCACACAATCTAACTAACCAAGAGAGGTACATAGTGATCCTCACAATCAGAAATATATTACAGACCAAGCACTCCCACAAACATGTTGTAATTTGTCATTCTATAGTTGTTCGGGATCCATACCCGAACAGAGGATATGAACTCAAGCTCGGCTGGCCCGGCACTTCACACGTAGGACTGAACTGAATATCACTATATCTGTATGCATGTATTTACCTATCTGTAGCTGTCTATTTCACTTATTTCTAATCTTATCTGTACCTGTATCTACCTCTCTCTTCCACTTTGAGTTCTAATACATTTCATCTGTCACCCTTTACCTGATTCTCATTGCCACTCTCGGTAATGAGATTCATCACCAACCATTGAACACTGTCACCTGTCACACACTTCATAATGCGCATTGTATGCCCATTCAGACTAACGTCTAATCTCTCTCCGATCCTATCTGTTCTCTCAATCTCTATTATAGTTAACCCACGTTCTCAACTGAAACTGAATTTGGTTAAGTGCCCTAGCCTAGCTAGCAACCACACCCCCTAATCTGCTGGACGAGAAAAGAAGACGCCCACACATCGTATGGTCCTTCGAGCCCGGCGACTACACCAACTTCTCTTCGCTGGATTATCTGGACGAGAAGGCCGAAACTCCACCTCAAGCTGGGAGCCGCCCCTCTCACCTCTATCTGTGTAGAAGTCAGCAGCCCCACCCCCACTTCTGCTTCGGAGCTCTTGCAAGGCGATTCGGAGCTCTCGCAAGGCGAAGCTCTGCCCCTCTCACCTCAGGTTTTCACACCTCGGAACTTCACACCTGTGGTCTTTGCTGTACCTGGCACTCCTCAGGATCTCTCACCTTGGATATTCACACCTTGTGGACTTTGTCCATATCTGCGTTGGTGAGCGACTTTGTTGTCTTATCTGTCTTGTGTTTTCAATCTTACAGTTATGACATCATTGATCTCCGATGAAATTCGAGCTACTGTGCACGACTTGGAAGTCAAGCGTGGCACCAAACGTGGCATGGCCACAAAACTGCATAACCGTGTCTCCAAGGCCATATCAGAGGGTCCTGACCGCATCAACGCTGCTACAGTGCAGGAGCTGGCGACTCAACTCTCTGCGGCCATCGACCTGCACAACACACTACAGGCTCAACTGGAAGAGTTCTACGAGAACTTTCCCGATCTCCGTTCAGATGCCAGGGAAGCAGATGATACCTCTCTGCTCGACACTCATGTAGAGTGGAAATCGGAAGTTGCCAATGTGCTGCAGGCTTTACCTCTACGTCGGCAGGCTGTCTCACTTCTTGCTGACATTAAAACTGCTCTGGCCTCTCCTATGCCAGAATCCTCATTCTATCGAAATTCTGTCGATAAGCTGCACACTCGACGTGTCTCGGTAATTGATCGCTGCACCGAGTTCTACCACGCCCTACCTGATCTGAACACGATATGTGATGACATCATAGACAAGATGGCTCGGCTCTTTACCATGACGGCTGCTGCCTGTAAGGAAGTCGCAACTGCTGCTGACGCTACTGTACCTGCTACACCTCCTTCATCTGTACCTGCTCCAGTCTCCGACCGAAATGCTCTCAACGTGGAACTTCCCACATTCGACGGAGACCCCTTCAAGTGGGCGAACTTTCGAACGATGTTCGTCCGTACCGTCCAGAAACGGGCGCGAGGCCACTCCGCCCTCGAGGTCAAGGGTCTTCTAATCAAGTCTGTGAAGCACCCCGAAGGCCTCAAACTGCTGCACAACCTGCCCTCGGATGATCTGCCACTTGACCAGATGTTGGACAAGCTGGAATCCATCTTCGGTGCACCTGACGTCCTTGCTCCTCTCATTACTGGTAAGGTATTATCTGTCAATTCTTGTACTCTATCTGCTGTAGATATGGATCGTCTCTATGACAACTTCCTCCTGCCATACCACAAATTCTGTGCCCTGATGGGTGATTCGCTGGGATCCTTCCTGGCCATGCATGCATCTAATTTCATGTCACCTGATTGCCGACGGGAGTGGCTGAGGCACCGCCCCCCAGACACACCGCCGGACATGACCAACCTGCTCAAGTTTGTGGAAGCTCAGAAGAAGGAACTTCGCGGTGCCAGCACCCTGACCGCGGGGCGTCCTGCTTCCTCCTACTTCTCACCTGTACCTGCTAGACCGCCGTCACCTCGCCATGAGCGGCCAAGACCTCAGCCTGCAAAGCAACCTCCCCCCCGGAGAACCGCGCCACACTGCCCGGTGTGCGGTGAGAATCACACTCTGTCTCGCTGCACAACCTTTGTCGGATATGACGTGGATCGCAGGAACAAGACAGTCCGCGAACGTAAGCTGTGTTTGAACTGTTTGGCTGAAGGGCATGGCTGTAAGTCGTGCCCCAGCAGATTCTCTTGTAGGACTTGTTCAGGTCGTCACCATACACTGTTACACCGTGACCAAGAGACAACGACCACTACCCAGGCCCCATCTGCACCTATGATGGTCAGCCAACCACAAGTTGCCTCCAGAGGTGCGGCATCTCTCTTCACGGCTCTAGTCGCCTTCGCATGTGGAGGCAGAACTGTGCTGGCTCGAGCTCTGCTTGACTCGGGTGCGGCAATTCCAATGATGACAGAAAGTCTGGCCAACTCCTTGGGTCTGCCTCGCAGGCACGACCCCATGCCCATTTCAGGGATAATCGGCACCACTAGTTGCCAATATACTGTTACCTGCCCTGTTGTTTCTGTTGACTACAGGTATAAGATGCCAGAGACCACATTCACACTCATTCCATCACTCGACCCCATCGCGCGGCCGTCGAACGTGAAGGAAGTCTTGGATACACCAGCCCTACGTCACTTCTCACTCGCTGATGCCGAACTGGGCGGGAGAGTAGATCTGGTGTTGGGTGTCACCCAAGTAACTGCACTTTCCACTGGGAAAATGTTCCAGGTGGGAAATCTCGGTGCCCTGCCCACTCAACTGGGTCTCTGCTTGTCCTGCCCACTCGACAACGATGCTAGACCTGCTGTAAACACCATCGTCACCACGACCACGACGTCCCCTACTGAATCCGACATCTCACGACTCTGGGAGCTGGACCGAGTTCCGGAAGCCCCAACCCTCACACCTGAGGAACAATCGGCATTGACTTAATTCGATGCTAGCTGCACCAGGGTGGACGGACGCTACTCCGTCTCACTCCCACGCACGACGTCTCCACCTGATCTGGGAGATAGTCGTCGACAGGCTCTCTCTCGCCTGTTCTCGAACGAGAAGTCGCTCGCATCTCGAGAGAACCTGCAACCGTTCCTGGACGTGGTCCGAGAATATTTCACACTCGACCACGCTGAGATCGTTCCGTCTCAAGAACTGCAACTGCCTTCCTACTACCTGCCCGTCCACGCGGTTATCAAGTGTAGCTCCACCTCCACGAAGGTGCGAGCTGTATTCGACGCCTCTGCGCGCACCACGTCCGGAGTCTCTCTCAACGACCAACTTCTGCCCGGACCTAACGTCTATCCGCCTCTACCTGATGTGCTGATCCGGTTCAGGTGCCACTCATCTGCGGTATCTGCGGACATCAGCAAGATGTTTCGCGAAATTCTGCTGAGCCCAGAGGAGCGTGACTGGCATCGGTTCCTGTATCGAGCACCTGACAACACTATCAAGGACGCCCGTATGAAGAAACTGACATTCGGGGTCAAGTCCTCTCCGTTCTTGGCGACTCAAGTTCTACGTCGTCATGCCCAAACTCATCTCAACACTCACCCAACTGCTGCTCGTACGATTCTGTCAGACTTCTACGTTGACGACCTGTTATCTGGAGCTCCCACGACTGAGCTCGCCCTCTCACTTTTCCGGGAACTTCGGGAACTCTGCTCTGCTGCGGGGATGGACCTCAGAAAATGGAGGACCAATGATCCTGCCCTGCGCAAGCTCATCCCTGAGAACCTGCTCGAGACTGACACCTGCTCTATCACACCTGCTGCTCAAAAGGCTCTCGGTGTCCACTGGGACACCCGAGCTGACGTCTTACACGTTTCGATTCCGGAACTGCCACCTGCTGAAGACAAGGTCACCAAACGGGTGATCGCCTCCATCACCGCCGGGGTGTTCGATTTCCTCGGACTGTTCGCTCCAGTGGTTATATCCGCGAGGATCCTGTTCCAGGACACCTGGAAACGCGGTCTCTCCTGGGACGAGGAAGTCCCTGAGGACCTTCTGCAACGCTGGCGTGACTGGACTCACGACCTGCCAGTCAAACACTGTCACGCCATTCCACGCATGACCTTCAACTGCTCCGCATCTGACGTCACACTCACACTACACGGTTTCTGTGATGCCTCTTCCGTCGCGTACGGTATCGTCATATACGCACGGATGGAGGCTCCAGACTCCATCTCCACGTCGCTGGTCATCGCCAAAGCTCGAGTGCTGCCGACTCGACCAATCACCATCCCCAAGGCGGAGCTCTCCGGAGCTCTCCTGCTAGCCAAGATTCTGAAACACACTGTCAACGTTCTCAACCTGCCTCTCTCGTCTGTCTATGCCTGGACCGACAGCCAGATTGTCCTCTTCTGGTTGCCCAAGTCTCCCTCTCAACTCAACCGGTTTGTGGCAAATCGCGTCGCAACCATTCAGGATCTGTTACCATCTGAGCATTGGCGTCACGTGCCTACCGCTGACAACCCAGCTGATCTCGCGAGCCGAGGGTCCCGAGCTGATGATCTCCTCGCCTCCGAGCTCTGGTGGCATGGCCCAAAGTGGCTCACTCTGTCTCAGGAACACTGGCCTCCCCCTTTCCGTTCTAAACCTCCTATCCCTATCTATACTGTCTCTATCAAACCTGCCAACTCTCTCTCCCCTTCCCTATCCTCATTTATATCTAACATTGCGACTGTCCGTTCTTCTTTCCTATCCCTCTCTCGTGTTATGTGCTATGTATACAGGTTCATCGAGAACTGCAAACTGCCTGCGTCACATCGCACAACTGGAATACTCACCTGCACGGAAGTCGAGAAAGCCAAATCTGCCCTTTACCGACTCTCGCAACTGCAGACCTTTTCGGACGCGTTCAAGGCTGCACGCACCAAGTCACCACTGCCGAAAGGTCATCCACTCCGCCACTTTCATCTACATGTCTCTCCCTCAGGACATCTGATCGCCCTTAGCCGCGTTCGGAACCCAGACGCTCCCAACACACCCACCGAACTCGTTCCACTCTCCGCTAAGTCCTCCCTCACGAGACTTCTGCTGGTCACACTGCACAGAGCTTACGGCCACCCTGGCACGTCCACACTCATGGCTATCATTGCTGGTTCCTTCATCATCATCGGTGCGAGGAACTTCCTCAAAGGCGTGTCCAGGCAGTGTGTCACCTGTCAGCGGGTGTTGGCCCAACCTGTAGCACGGGTCATGGGTCTTCTTCCTGCTGTCAGGACGACTCCTGCCCCACCCTTTGCCAACACGGGTGTGGACTTCGCTGGGCCCGTGACTCTGAGGACCGGGTACACACGCAAGCCGGTCCACCTCAAGTGTTACGTGTCTGTATTTGTGTGTATGGCCACCAAGGCTGTGCACATCGAGCTCTGCGAGTCGCTATCCACTCCGGACTTCATGGCCACTCTTCGCCGTTTCGTGGCAAGACGTGGCTGTCCTCTCCATCTGTACTCTGACAACGGCTCCAACTTTGTTGGAGCCGCGGAGGAGATCCGTGCCATCCGCAAGATGGCAGAATCTGAGACTCACAAGTCTAATCTGATCAATTTCTGCACCACCGCCGGAATCACCTGGCATCACATCCCGCCCCGTGCTCCCCACTTTGGGGGGTTATGGGAAGCTGCCGTGAAGGCTATGAAACTGAGCCTCCGGAAAATAGTATCACCACACCCGCTCACTTGGCCAGAACTCACGACTCTGCTGGCCGAGGTCGAAGCCACATTGAACTCACGCCCAATCTCACCACTTCATGCTGACGACCTTGATGAGAGCAACGTGCTCACACCTGGGCACTTTCTGATAGGCCGCCCACTTCGAGCCCCACCTACCAAGCTGCCTTCCACAGGAAAGTTGTCGCTCCTCAGACGTTGGAACCTTGTCGAACGCCTTCAAGCCGATCTGTGGAAGCATTGGAGCACCTCATATCTAGCAAGCTGCGCCGCAAGGTCCAAGTGGCTCCGCCCCGGTACCGCCCTCCATGAAGGTGACGTAGTACTTGTCAAGGACGAGTCGCTCCGATCAAGATCCTGGCCCTTAGCTGTCATCCACAAGCTGCATCCCGGAGACGACGGCATCTCCAGGGTTGCCACGATCCGATGTCGTGGCAAGACATATCTACGACCTGTCAACCGTCTCGTCTGCCTAGTCACTGACGCTGACGAAGCTGAATCTGTCCACACCACATCCACATCTGTCACGTCCTCAGCTGCTTCCCCCGGAGGATGTTCGGGATCCATACCCGAACAGAGGATATGAACTCAAGCTCGGCTGGCCCGGCACTTCACACGTAGGACTGAACTGAATATCACTATATCTGTATGCATGTATTTACCTATCTGTAGCTGTCTATTTCACTTATTTCTAATCTTATCTGTACCTGTATCTACCTCTCTCTTCCACTTTGAGTTCTAATACATTTCATCTGTCACCCTTTACCTGATTCTCATTGCCACTCTCGGTAATGAGATTCATCACCAACCATTGAACACTGTCACCTGTCACACACTTCATAATGCGCATTGTATGCCCATTCAGACTAACGTCTAATCTCTCTCCGATCCTATCTGTTCTCTCAATCTCTATTATAGTTAACCCACGTTCTCAACTGAAACTGAATTTGGTTAAGTGCCCTAGCCTAGCTAGCAACCACACCCCCTAATCTGCTGGACGAGAAAAGAAGACGCCCACACAATAGTTATACAATCCAAACTAAAATATTAAAGTTTAAAACATGATTTTAATTTTTTAAATGTTCAATCATTAAAATTGGATTTATTTTGTACATAATATTATTTAAGTCTCTAGCTAAGCCACTGGTAAAAGCACCCTCATCTGCAATTGTACACAAAAATGTGTACAAAAATTAACATATTCTTAGTATAGACAGACCACACACACAAAATGATTAACCACACCCATGTAATCATAACCACACCCTTTTCTGGCCATACCACCCGGAAATTTCTAGCTAAAGTGCCTGGGTATATGCTACACAGTAAGTAATAGGTTTATCTCTAAAATTCTTTTATTATAGCAACATTTGGAGCAGAGTAATACTTGCCATAAAATTGTTATAGTAGCTTTTATAAATATAAAATTGGACAAATAAATTACTTTAAGTGGAGGTTGCATTTATGTCTATTATCTGCATTTATAATAAAGTTCTAGCTTAGCTTTATTATGCAACGGAGAAATATTATTACTCCAGGGTATATATATTGCTATCATAATTATGATGTACAAATGTTGTTGTTTTTTTGGGACAAGTCTGTTTTCAGTTTGCTACAATGCTGTATTGAGTAGTATTGGCAGTGATTGTAATTTTTCTCATATAGAAATGGTGCATGTTGTACATAAATGATATAGACACTTATATGAGGATATAAAGCTACATATTCGGATATGGACTTATTACGTGGTATTAATATGTATTTTGTGATATATAATCAATTTTATAAAAGTGATTACATGTAGCTAAATAGAAATTCAATTTTATGGCCACTTTTATTTAGTGTAATAAATTACAGTGCATCAAGTTTCGTACTATCCTATAGTTTGGGAATCTCCAACTGGTCTATTATTGATCTGTGGATATGAAACTTGTATTGAGATTGTGATACTGACTGTATCTGTATGATTTTGGGAGTGTTCAAAACTAACCTGCACCTGTTTACTGTTGCACTGTACTAGTTTTTAACTTCAATGTTGTGTTTTGGGATACAGTTAGTTTTCTTAGGCCACCTTGCGTAAGCTCAGGCTGATAGGTACTGTTTAAAACTATTTGCATAAACCATCTTATGCTTAACTGAAGTAGATGCACAAAAATGGGAGTATTATATGTAGTGCTACTTATTCTGGGGACCACAGGTGAGTAACTTATTTGTATCATTAAAAACAACGACAACAAAAAACTGAGTTTCTAGAAGTGTTAAAAAAGGTTTATGTTTAAGTTCAACTCCATAGTCTTTCCAGCCGTGTCTAACTTTAGTACATCTGCATAGTGTATTGCGGTAGTTTACAGTTTGGTAGTGGGATAGTTAGGTATATAAACAGCTAATCTTTGAAATAGAACAATCACAGACAGTCTTAGAGCATTATATTTGCAGCACAGATTTTGATAGTAGTAGGTATATTAAAGGCTAATCTTTGAAATAGAATAATCACAAACAATTTTAGAGCAATGTATTTGCAGCCCACTTATGAAAAATATGTAAGCTTCAATACACTTACTGTGATAAATTTAAATAACTTTAATAAGTATTACTGCACTTGTTAAGCATTTTTGATGTTTGGTATTAAACATGATACAGTTCTACGTTAATAAACCTTTTAATGGCAATGTAGTAAGCAGTAATGCAGTGCTTAACTTTTATTAATGTATATTGTTAGGTGACCAAACTAGTTTCATTTAACTGTTCACTGTCAGGTTTTAGGAACACTTGATTTATTACACTTTTTTTTATAAATTAATGGGAATCAATTGTTACTTTGACATATTCAGTGCAACTTTAATATGGCACTATCTTAAAATTGATATTATTATGGTGAATATCATTTGACTGCAATGATTGTGATAATTAATAGAAACTATTGAATAGATCTGTGATGAAAACTGCATTTTTTTTCCAACTTTTACACACTTTGTTTATTGGTAAAACACGGCAAACTTACCCAAAAGCTCAAGAAAGGGATAGCTGGGTATACATTAAGCAACTTTAAAGAGTTGATATCAAAACATTACATTAATTAACATATAGATGATTTTTCTTTGTGTAATATTATTGCAGGCATTACAGTTCACACGCATATATCAGTAACATCACTCCCGGATTTATTATTCAGTGAACATAAGAGTATTGTAGAGGGATCAGTTCTCTGGCTCTATTGTGAGGTCAACTCAATATCCAGTACTCTGTCAGTGACATGGAATAAAGATGGAAGACAACTAGTACAAGATGTTCCTCATTTTCGTTTGAGAACTTCTAACACCTCCTCCTCCACTACCTTACTACTAGTGATAGATAATGTAGTGTCTTCTGATGCTGGTGTCTATCAGTGTACTGCTAGGGATGGACAAGATTATGTTAGAGGAGAATCATTGACTATGACAGGTGTTATCTTATCAATTTCAAAAATGTTAATATTATTACACATTTATTGTTTCAGTTTTATCTTCCAGAACACCTGGAATGTTGAGAATTATATTTCAAGATCCCCTTACAACTGGACTTCATGCAAACAGAACAGGGACTCATAGTGGGCATAATATTTCTCTGTCCTACACTGCAGGTCATGTTGGAGATAATGAAATGAATTATTCGATCTCTGCAGTACAATGGCTGAAAGATGGGAATCCATCTACTTTAGTTCCCACTGATGCTTTAGTTGGCACAAATGGTCAATTACGTTCTAATCTCTCATTTACTTTTACTACTTCTGATGCTGGTGTGTATCAGTGCATCTTTATTGATAGCAATTCACAAATTTATGGATCAATTCCACTTAGAATTGATACTGGTAAGTATAATTGAACCCACACAACATATTTAGTAGATCAAGAGCACTTCTTGTATCGAAGCATACTGATTAAACAAGTAATTATTAGTATTAATATCAATACATCATACAATGCAGTAATATTGCCAAAATTAAACCTTGTAGTATTGTTTATAATTTCATAGCAGTGTCTGTATATTGAGTTAAAATTATGTATAAATAAATAAAATATGCATTATGTTGGGCTAGTTTAAAGAAATAGTTTTTGATATCTTATTTCTATACTAGGTAATGTTACTATTCCTACAAGGGTATCACCACAAATTGTCTTTCATACTGTACCTAATAAATTAGTGTTGGAAGTTTCTGGTGAGGGAGAATATTGTAACATTGTTTGGAATAGAGGTGGTGAAACATTGGGTGCAAGTTCATTAGCTCCTGCTGAACTCAGTGAATTTGTAAAATTTTTTGAAATATTTGTTCGTGAACCAACCAGTACGTCTGACCAGGGTTTATATGAAATCTTCTATTCTGGTGCTGGAGGACTTGGTACTACAATTGCAGTTGTCTCCCCAGGTAAATTAATATTTCATTTTATGACAATTAAATTAATGTGTGTACTTCAGTAATATTCAATCTTAAGAATTATTTATAACAAAGTTGAAATGTTTTCATTTAGTATTACCTAACACCACAACTGAGCAAGTTGAGAAATTGTCTATACTGGAAGGAGGTAATATTGCTATCTCCTGCTGTTCCATTGGAGGACCAGTACCAGTTATCACATGGACTCTTAACAATCATAACACTGAATTTAACCAAACAGACATTATTAATGAAGCGTCCTTATCATCTACTGATTATGTTACTATTGGTAATATAATTTCTACACTGCACATAGCAGATTCCCAGTATCCTACACATGATGGAGTATACACATGTACTGGAAGGAATACTGCATCAGATTCTCATAATACCAGTAGTGTTAATATCTCACTTATGATAAAAGGTAACAGAAAACCTTGATCCTTACCTTTACATTTTAGTCACCAATATAATCTGGCAGTCCATAAGATATCACTGTTCACACTCAGAATTGTGTCAATCTCATGTCTCTCAAATAAGCTATTACCAGCCTAGCTACCAGCTAACCAGTTCCCAGGTTTTTACAGCTGCTTTCCTCTACAAAAATAATTTTCAACTAGGTCAGCAAATACTAAAATAGTTTGGGAGTGTGGGAGCCTATATAAACTAACACTGAGAGTTTCACAGTCAATCAACTATACTAGCTGAGTCACCACACTAGTACAAACTTCAGCAGTAAAGATATTGTAGCTAATACACCACTTATTACAGTCAGCAAGGTGATATATTGTATACACTTGACTCGTGTAATAAGTATTAAATATACATATATATAAATATCAGTGGCCATTGTAAGTTCAAACTGTCCAATCAAATTGCTCAATTCGAGGTGAATAAATTTCATACCCACCTCCTAAGAGGTGAATAGGTAATCAGTCCAATCAAAATTTGATATTGTGCGTTTCCTATAGCCTATAGCCATGGTACAAGTTGGTTGTATCCCTGTGTTCGATTGTAACGGATTTATTCTATCCTCGGATCTTTGGCCCTCGGTTGTGTAAATCCCATACCGACCTCCACATTGTGGAGTAACTTTACATATTTCACCCTCATAATGGTTCTTGAAAATATATTAGTTTCTGACTTGACTCATGTAATAAACATTATATTATATATATATACATGTAGTAATTCCAGAGGTCAGATTAGATGTGATTTTAAATAACAATACTGGACATAAAACAGTCATTCTTATCTGCAACATAGTAAGAGGCAACCCAATGGATTATAGTTATGAATGGACATTCAATGGAACTGAATTAAACAGTAACAATTCTCATCTCATTTTAACAAACATCACTATTGAGCAAACTGGAACATATTTCTGTTCAGTGACTAATGAGGTTGGAACTGGAACAGGAAATGCTACACTCGTGTACATTGGAATTAGGAATGGAACAGTTACGAGTGAAAAGGAAAGTGAGTTCATAATATACAATTGAAAGTTTAAATTATACTAAATGACTCAAGATTACAGTATTAATTTCTGTAGTAGTTTTTGAATTTGAATCATTTCTATAGCTGCATGACATTGTAATGTAATTGAAGAAATGATTGCCTAATTGCTTGAGGATATACAATACAAGTAGTATAATTTTCATTCTTGCATGGCTTAAGATATTAAGATACTAAATGGGCAAGCACCTTGCAATAATTCAGATTTCTCTGAATGTTTGAAATACTTTTACATAAAAAGTAGCCACTAACTAGGCCTAACATTATGTGGCTTTTGTTGGCATTGACAGAGTGAGTGTTGAAGATGGAATGTACATAAAGTTACTTAATCATTACAAAGTGTTGAAAGTATCCCTTTAAGTTGGCAATTTTCTTTTATTGACAAACAAATATGTTGAATATAAGTCGAGTCTTTTGTCAAATGTGTGGCTAAGTATTTGCATTTTCTTCGCATGATTCTGATTCTAATGCTTGGATATTTCTGGTGTAGCTAGGTGTAGGGACTGTATCAGTGGAAATGAAAGCTGTCACTGAGTTCATATAACATTGCACTCTGACCTAAGTTAAGCAAATGTCATCTGAGGCAATTGACATTATCTAAATTTAAGAATGTATTTTCAAGAGTAGCTAAGTTTTATATAACTAAACAAATATATTAGCAAAATATATCATATGATTAACAAACGAATTGGAAAGCCTATATTTTCCGAAGTCATTTTCAGTAATTAAACACAATCATGTATTTGAATTTAAGTAATAGTCACTGAAATATATATATTTTTAGTTATGGAGACAAAGAATTATATTCATGAAATATTAGCAGTATCATTAGTTTCTTCTTTGGTGGTCATTCTAGTAACAGCTACTGTCATTACCAGTATTCTGTAAGTTTGAGAACTTATATAATATTGCTAATAATAAAACATATTTCAGTGTAATAATCATGAAAAATTTATTAATTGCATTAGTTTTTCAAGGAAATATTTTTTACAGGTAGCAGCGCTAACTTCAACGCAATTGTACATACATTTATTGACATTATATTCTTTTTCTGTAACTTTTATATTGAGGTGTGGTAATACTTTTAGCTTATTAGCATTAAAATTAGATATATAAATTCACAGTACGTTTCAACTTGTAAGCCTTCTTCAGTTGTGGGGTGTAAATATGACCATTTAAAATAAAATAAACAAAATTGTCAACAAGAAAAATGCACTTAGCCGTGGGTCAACATTGACGCTAAAGTTCCTGCTAAAGTTTTTATAGGAACGGATTTCAGGTGGAGTTGAGTACCTTTATCTAAATTTGACGTGGTGTTGGTGTTCTGTATAATTAATGCTTCTGTTAGCCTCCTATGGAAGTACTCGAGCTCAACTCCACCTGGACTCCGTTCCTATAAGAACTTTAGCGTCAATGTTGACCCACGGATAAGTTCATTTTTCTTGTTGACAATTCTGTTTATTTAATTTTAAATTGTCATATACAACTCACAACTGAAGAAGATTTGTGATCTATGGTGAATTTATATATCTAATTTTAATGCTACTGAGCTAAAAATATTATATTACCAGGAGTCTTAGAAGTAGCAATGAATAATTATGACATTATATATTGAGGTTCCGGTAGTGTTGTTTAGTTTTCCTATTTTGTTTATTTTAAGTTTGTTGTTGAAGTTTCCTTATGACTATAAGTTAGTTCTTGTTAGTTTTGGACTATTTTTAATATTATTGTTTTAGTTTTGTTCAATTAGATAGGTTTTTAAAGAATTGTTTAAATTGCTTGTACTATAAACACTGACATAATCGTTCATGGTCTCCAGTGTGTGACAAGGAATTCAATTGACAGTATAGATTAGGTTATCTAAATCTCACACCATTAATTACTGTGATTCCATTAAGGCCAAATGTATAATAGGAGAAAATTGCCGACTCACCTGTAGTGATAAATGCAGGGTGAATCGTTAGTAGTAGTAGTTTTAAGCAACGGCATAAAGCATCGCTCCAGTTTAAAGTGGTCTGCCTTAAGTAATGGGTGTGGTCATTTCAGCATTGTTGGTTATAGTTATTATATCTAATTAATAATTAGTTTTCGTTTTTGCTTCTGATGTTGTAGGATGTTAAAAGTTAGTTATAGTTATTTCAAATTTTAAGTTTAGTTTTGATTTTAGTTCTGAAAAAAGGGTCAAGTAATAAGCTTAGTTTTAGTTAATGATTACGACTAGGAAATGATTATAGAATGTTTGCTTAAAATGGAGAGTTGATGGCATAACAAAGTTTTACGTAATATTACATGTAGTTTACAGTTATTAGTATTTTTAAAAAAATTCATAATTGTAAGATTATGTTACAGCTAAATTATTACTACAAGATTATTGATCTAAGATTATTTTTGTTTTAATGTAGGACACTAATAATTAAAAAGAAAATGAAGAGGCACCCGCAAAAGAAGGCAGATAATATCCATGAATATGACTGTATTGATTCTGCTAAGAAAGAGATGAGTCAATATAATGAAGAAATTGCATTAGAGAGTGACATTAATTTTACAATTTGTGATGCTTATGGACAATTACCCATTAATAATGATGTTCTTGCACAATGAAAAAAATTAAGCTACATTGATTTACTTTTTATTTAAGTAGTATCAGCCACATACAATTATTTTTTATCTGCATTAGTGTGTAATATTGTTGTATCATTATTATGGTTTGATTTTTTATTAATCATTAATCTTCAAAAAAGTATGCTTTCATAAAATATTTGCATAATAGAACAATAATTTTATCGACCTTCAGCATGCATTCTCAAGATGGTTTCAGTACTCATTCAGTCAGTTAGTCATTGTGCTCCAGAATATTGAAACAAGCATTAAAATGTCACAGACTGTAGAATCAAATATTCATTAGAAATGATAAATTAAATAATTAACAAACAGCAATTACAATTATTGCTGGACATAGCTACTGACAAGTCATAATAAAGGTTGGCAAAAAGTACAGAGTTAACATAAAACATGAAGAAACCAAAACAATGAAATTGTATAAACAGTGAATGATTTGCTTACACTTGTTTCTCTTCTCTTATTCTTTTCGGGTGATGGAAGGTGGGGTCTATTACAGTGGATTTGTAATTTTATGTTCATAAGTCACTAAAAAGAACTAATAAAAACATATCCCTGTAGAACAATGAATCTGCTTTTATCGCAATGTTTCTTATTCTATCATAATTTTTTTATTGAATTTCAATTGCTTTCGCTCAAATTATAGTACAGATATTATTGCTATTTTACACTGATCGATATTCATATTTTCAGTATTATAAGACTTGTATAGCTAATGTGTCTTCATCATCATTGTCATCATCATGAGACATATTCAGTTTGCTTGCAGTAGCCACAAACATAAGTGCATCCAAATGTTGCACTTTTTGTATGCTTGAGCATCTCAGAGTTGTACATTCAATATGGAATTTATACATCTGCAGCACATGTTGAGGAGCAGGAGGTAGAGATGTTTGAAGTAGCACAAACAATTTTCTTTGGTGGCCTTGATATTCCAGATGTGAAGCTTTTTAGAGCTTTGCGTGATAGCAGAGCAAGACAGACGTTATAGGTGTCATAACCAACTAGGGCTGTGTTGCTGGTAGTAACTCACTAGGACATCTATTCCGTTTATTAATCATGTAACATTCTTTCTTGTATGTTGTCTATTTCAATTTATTACAATATATATGATGATACATAATATTTATTCCATGCAAAATATCTATTTTAAAGTTTCTGACATGTGGATAACTTATTATATAACATTATCACACTCTAAATTGTGGCAAGCTCATTTCGCTGACCAGCCTAGCTTACTGGAGTTCCCACGTTTGTGCATGCTACTTTTCTCTACAAAATTTATACAGGTGCTCAAAGCAGCAACCAGTTGGGAGTGTGGGTAGCCCATTATGAATTAACTCTCAGAGTGTCACAGTCCACTTTATTATTTGGGTTACCAGCCCTAGTACAAACTAGATTTAGCATAAATGGACTCTTAAAAATATAATAGCCTCACACTTGACTCATGTAAAGCATTATATATAATGTATAGTAATTCCAGATGTCATAGTAGAAGTGACTTCAAATAACAAGAATGAAAATATTTGCAATGTATTACGAGGCAATCCAATGGATTATAGTTATGAATGGACATTCGATGGAACTAAATTAAACAGTAATAATTCTCATCTTATTGTAACAAACTGTACTTGAGCAAACAGGAACATATTTCTGTTCAATGACTAATGAGGTTAGAACTGGAATTGGAAATGCTTCACTCACGTATAAAGATAATGACATTGGAATAGCGAATGGAATATTTACTAGTGCAAAGGAAAGTGAATACATAATTATACAATTGAAAGTCTAAATTCTACTAGTTAAGTTTTTGAATTGAGATAATAATTAATATTTAATATTAAAAGTAATAAGAGTATATTTAATTTGTTGCATTTCAGTGTTGTCTTGTATTATTGTCATGAAGTCAAATATTTTGTAGCAGTTTCTTGAAACTTATGGTAGATGTAAATATTTAGCATAGAAAATTTTTCATAGGAACTATTAATGTTTCAAAATGTAAATATACTATGATTTCTTGCGTTAACCTGTACAATTTACATGGTAGTCTTGACTACAACATTGATTTCTGCCATAGTTTTGACATTGACTTATTTCTATAGCTACATGCCATTGTATTATAATTGAAGAATGATCACTTAATTCCTTGAGGATATAATCACATGTTACTTAGTATTTATCATCTATGAATGGCTTAATATAGATTAAGATACTAAATTGGTAAGTACCAAATGCTTGCATTTATTCAGTTTCTTAGAACATTTGAATACTCATATACAAGGTAGATAGACGTATTTTTTTGTGACAGTTTATGTCAGCCATGGCAGTTTGAGTGTAGATATAAAAAGTTATAGTTAAAAGTGTCTATTTTAATTCACTGTATTTTTTTTTTTTTGGATGAGGGAGAGGACGCAGATGAGGCGACAGGAGCAGAGTCTTCCAGTGATAAAGGAGAGGATGCTGGACCTGAGTCTTCCAATGATGAAACAGCTGCTTGACCTAGTGGTTCCCAATTGAGTCTGTATACACTTTACATAAGGAGTTGAGCTTGGATGAGGCCATAATCAAGTTCAAAGGTCGTCTTGGGTTCAAGCAGTACATGAAAGACAAGCCAACAAAATGGGGAATAAAGGTTTTTGTGCTGAGTGATGCGACGAATGGCTATATCTATTGACTTGAGATTTACACGGGCAAAAACGAATATTAGATAATGCTACTGGCTTGTGTAGTCGTGTAGTGCTTGACCTCATGAAGGGTTTCGATAATAGTGGTAACACTCTCTACACAGATCGTTATTACTCCAGCACTAGGTTATTTTTTACTTTAGGCAAGATTGGAATTGGTTGTTGCGGTACCGTTCAGAATAATCGGAAGGATTTTCCTGATGTTTTGAAAACAAGTAAGTCTAAGAAGAACAAAGGTAAGTACGATTATCGATCAAATAAAACTCTCACAGCTATGGTTTTTGTTTGACAAGAGGCCTTTGTATATGCTTTCGACCATCCACAAGCCTACTTTTCTAGCTTACCTACCACCGTATTGCGTATCCAGGGCAATGGATCTCCCTGTCTACCGGACTATCAAATATTCATGCGTGGCGTAGACAGGGGGGGGGGGGGGGGGGGGGGATCAGTGATTGGTTATTATAATATGGGTCGCCGATCTAAAAAGTGGTGGAAGCCCGTTTTTACTTCTATTGTCGAATGCTCCAATGCTTATGTGCTTTTTTCTTGTCAAAATCCTAGTTCGAAAAAAACTGAAGTTTAGGTTTCTTGAGCAGCGAATAACCTTAGCGAAAGCATTGATAGGTTCTTATTCAGGATGTAGGAAGTGTGGTCGTACCCCTTAGGTGGATAGTGAGCGTCTAAATAGGTGTTTAGGTCATTACCCTGACAGGGGGGAGCGTAAGGGTGAGTGTGTTGTGTGTAAAAGCCGCCATGGTAAACGTTGTGTGTGTGTACAGTATGTGAAGTGAGTTTGTGTAGTCCTTTCTCCCGTGGTGGGAGTAGAAAGTGTTTTATGGAATACCACACATTGTCAGATTATTCGAAATAAACAATAAAAAATTAAAAAAACAGAAAAAGCTGGAATTTTTTTTTGTATTTATTCATTATTTCTTGATTCACCTGCATTTTTTTGAGAGTTGAATGTTGTAGTGGCGCTTCCAGGGAGGGATCTAACTCGGGGAGGGAACTCTGGAATTTTTTGGATCGGGGATGTAAGTTCAATTTCATGTGTGTGTGCGTGTGTGTACACCAGTCAATTTATGTATAATAAATTGTGACCGTCTACAGGAAAATCGGGCACAACGCGGCAAGCATCAAATTGCAGTATTGACGACTTTATGACTTCGGTCAATTTTTTACCAATTTTTTTTTATTGCAGATATGGAATAATTACCTATTTTTATAGGTACTCACCAAGTTTGAAGAACTGGCGCACTCCGGAACAGAAGGAATAAGCCCTAGAAGTCGCCAACTCAACTTGCTGCAAACATGAGTATCCGGATCGTTGCTAGCTTAGATTTTAACTCGCCCCAAAATACCGCGCCTTGAAGGCGGGAAAATGTAGTTCAGCAGCAACGTGCAGTCTTGAGAGCAACCATCATGACTGAAGCCAAAGACCTAGCCAGAGCTTTAAATCTCCGTCACAGCGACAGTTTAGACTTGATGGGCGGAGCCGATGCAGAAGCCTTAGAAGAGCTCATTAGCGAATTCATGGCTCCAGGGAGTGAAGATCAAACCCCAGATTGTAAGTACTCAATCAACCAAATTACTCATACTCATAACTTTTTTTTAAGGTGATGAAGAATTTGATGGACACTTTATGGGTATCCCAGAAGAAGGTAATTCTATGACAGTAATCTAATTTAATACATTTTTTAAAAATAAAATATAATAATAATACCCTTTTTAAAGTTTCTAGTGATCTGTCTGAGTCTGAGTCTATTGCTCCTCTTCTGGATGATAACGAGTACAACCTGTATGACCCCCTTAATTCTTCAGACTCCGATAATTCTTCAGATTTCGATATCCAGCCCTCGACACCAGATCCAGACCCAACACTTGATCCAGACCCCTCTACACCTGATCCAGACCCCTCTACACCTGATCCAGACCCTTGCACACCAAATCCATCTTCCCCAGATCCAACAGTGAGATGTCCGGACACTCCTCACACAGTCTCAATAGCTTGCCGGATAAGAAACATCATCCCTATCAAGGAAAAGAAGAGGTCACGAAAACCGTCACCAGCTCGACGAAAGAGACCTACCTCCGTTCAGCAGTTGGACGAGTTCCTTCATAAGGGCTGTTGCTGTGCAAGTAACTGCTACCGTTTCTTTCACAGAGACCATTATCTTGTGAAGCGAGATGAGGCCAATTCCTTGACAAGGGAAGAGTTAGACATGGTGGTACTGGGCCAGATTCAAGCCTTCCTGTGCGTGGATGATGTGATTGGCCCCTCCCACAAGCATACGCCAACACAGAGGAAGATCACTCGGGTCAACATTTTCTTTCATTTGGGAAAGAAAATTTGTAGGGGGACATTTCTTGCTCTGCATGGAATTGGTAAAAATAGTAATAAATAATACATAGAATAATACTGTAATAATAATAGTAGTAATAATAAAATAATAACGACAACAAAAAATTGTAGGAAAGTCTCGCTTCCAGTCCTTAAAGGATCACTACTCTGTGTTTGGTTTGGACAGTAGAGTTCATGGTAATTCTAAACGGTTACCAGCAAACACCCTTACCTTTAAGGACAAGGAGAATGTGAAGAAGTTTCTCTGTGATTACGCTCAGGCCAATGCCATCCTTCTGCCTGGGCGTATTCCTGGATACAAACGCGATGACCTTCAACTTCTGCCATCCTGCACAACCAAGAAGGTCAGTAAAATTTGCTATAGGTAAATCTAATAACTACCTTTGTTTCATTAGTCCGTTTGGGTCCAGTATCAAGACGCATGCAGTGAGATGGGGCTCAGATCAGCTGCATATAAGACATTCTGTTCGCTGTGGACCAGTCAGCTGCCACACATAACAGTGATGCGCCCCATGACAGACCTGTGCAGCAAATGCCAGCAGAACTCCTCTGCAATTATGAAGGCTGCAAACATGCCAGAAGAGGAGAAACCAGAGGTGTGTTGTTGCATTATTCTAGAAAGCTACTTACAATTCTGTTTATCAGTTGGTGAAGCATGCCGAATTCCATATCTCGGAGGCTACAAAGGCTCGTAGCTACTTGAAGAGCCAGGTAGTGGCTTCAAAGGAAGCAATCAAGGCAGCCTTCCCTGGTGTTCCTCCGATTAGCACTTCCCCAACACCCTGCAGTTTGGACATTACAATGCATTATTCATTTGATTTTGCACAACAGGTATACACTTACATTTCACACATTAACAAACACATTGATCTCCTTCACTGTCATAGGTTCACTACCCTCATAATCCTCAACAGCCTG
>WLWD01002453.1_pt1 | contig 38879 bp, 16 predicted proteins | sample 6712731 | NCBI WGS metagenome assembly WLWD01 (sample SAMN12718690, study PRJNA576275) | sponge metagenome | isolation source: marine sponge | host: Mycale hentscheli | place: New Zealand: South Island, Marlborough, Capsize Point | collected 2014-11-01
GGGGGGGGGGGGGGGAGGAATCCCTACAGCCAACTTGATATGTGTGAGATAAGGTCCTAGTACAAACTGCAATAGTGAAGATATCTAGGGTAGAATAAACCACTTATTCTACTTATCAGAGTGATGTGGCAGGATATTTCACTCTTAGGCTTTATTTTCACTCCTCTCTGGCTCATTAAAATAAATTAGCCTGCTCATGAAAAATTCTGCCATATACACTCTGACTCATGTAATAAGTACTACATAAATATTATTGTTTATTCCAGGCTAGATTACCTTCCTCTGTGAAGCCTACTCTACCAGGTTAGAGCATCTGCTAAAATATCAGCTGGGGGTGTGGGAGCCCCTAGAGAGTTTTACAGCCAACTTGACTACAACAGTTACCAAACCTAATACAAACTACTTAGTATAGAAGATATCTATATAAGCATAGAATAATCCACTAATTACACTTGTATGTTTTACCTCTCATTGTTAGGTTTTAAATTCACTCTAACCATTTGCCTGTGAACTTTTCACCGACAGATTTTGTAATAATTGTCAATGAACTCTTATAGGTCTTTGTAATTTTTTAAGCACATAATGCATATTATATAAATGCAAACGTAAAACATTATATAAAATTATATATAAATTAAAATTCTAGCAACTTATAGTTGTCAAAAAAAAAAGTGAATCAAAATCCGAATAAATTTATGAAGAATTCTAATTGCACAATCACTGCAGAGAAGATGATAGATGAATGAAAATAAGTAAGCAAAAATGAAATGCCAATAAAACTTTGTTCACTTATCACTTTACTTTGATTAACTTTTTTCATATTTATTTAAATAATTAATTAATAGAGCTGATTGACTGATTGATAGATTGACTGTTTCTGCTATGTACTTGTTACATAGAAAGTTTAGGCACAAGTAGCTAGTAAGGTAATATAATGAAACTCAATAACAATTTTATGCAAACGGTAAGAGAAAAATTGCATTAGTTCCAACTTTCATAGTAAATATTACCATTATAATAATTAACACTGTTTCACAACTAAAAATATTAAACATGTAAACTAAGATCTATGAGTAGTGACTTCTGTTCAGATTGTCAAGCCTGTGTTGGAGTAGAATAAGAAAATATCTTAGCTCATAGTAATCAAGAATTCTCCAAATATTTTCTTCAATTAATCGTATTTTAGACTACACTCATACATATAAGTTAGACAGAGGCACCGAGGAAATTACCGGATTTAGGAATCCCGAAGGCCCTGAGCTGTAGCATCCCGAGCGAAGCGAGGGTGCTACTAGGGGCCTGAGGCGTTTCCTAAATTCGGTAGTTTTCTTGGTGCCTCTGTCTAACTGATTTAGTCACTAAAAAAAAAAGAAGCTAGGCTAGGTGATACAGCCGTTCCACCACTTCTCATGCTAACTTGATTAATGGAAGACAATATGGACTCATTCCTGGACTTTTTATTACCAGAAATTATGGACCTTTTAAACGAGGAAACGTCTGATAGCGAACAAACCTTAGTTACTGGTCAAGTAGACCCAGCTATTCAGCAAGAGCAACTCACGGAACATTCTGTTCACGGCTATAACTTGGAGCCTCCAACAAAGCAACAAAAGAGAACATTTGCTCCCAGGAAAAACGAGGATAAGGTTATCACTTTATTTTAATATCATCAGTATTTTAAAGATAAAAATATTTCTTTGTTATATCCCTAAAATTTTGAATTATACAAATGTGTCAGAAATGTCAAGTAGCTATTCCAAACAATAGAGAAGGTGGAGTGAGCTATGGTACTAAATGTCACAAGCTAGGGTTCTAAATGCCACAGGGGAGGATAATAAATGCCTACAGGAAGGACCCCGCCAATGATTTTGGCGAGTTTAAGTGTCTGTGAAAAATCAAGAACCTACGGCGTAATTGAAAATTTTTGGAGCTAGTGACTAAATGTATATAGTAGGGCAGATTTGAGAAATAATGAGAATGAATAGGAAAAAAGCAATAATTATTAGCTATGTTTTTATGTTCTAAACATTTTCTTTATGCCTAGTAGCTAGCTAATACTTCTACTAAATGTATCACATATAATGTAATTAATATTCTGACTGCTGTTCAGGCTTGCTAAAACATACTAATTATCACCTTTATAACTGTAACATTTGATACAGTAAATGAAGCACAAATGTGTGAAACTACTATACACTAGTTAGTTATAAAAAATCTGAGATCAATAGAATATTTTATTGGTTATTCTAATTGGGAATCATGGATCAATATAGTTATAGAGCAATTAAAATGGAACATTTTAACAATGTCTCGGTAGCTATATAAGATAATCTAAACAGGTCAGAAACACTTACCGGTTATATATATATACTTTCAACACAAAACTCCACTTTTAGCAATTCCGTTCTTCCAAGATGCATAAAACAAATTACTGCATACTGCATGAATTTAATTATTAGTTCACATGATTATGGCATGACGATAGGGGGCATTACCCATAAAAGCTAGTTCCTATGCATAGCTGAAAATTTCATGTTTTGTCAAGAATCATGCCGAAATTCAGAAAAATGAAAAGGAACAGTTAGCTATTTGTCAGTAATCTAGTTCCAAAATTAGAGGATGACTGACAGACAGACGAACACAAGATGACCTATAAACCTCTTGTGCAAGCAAGCTGATGATTACAATCATTATCGGTTATCCATATTAAGTCAACTTTTCAAAACAATTGTGCACCAATTTAGAGAGAAAGCAAGATATTGACAGATTGACTAACTCTGAATTACTAATAATATGGTTGTGCAAAATTAAATGTTAAATGACTGCACTAAATGGATGTTTCATATTGTCATGGTCGAAAGCATTGATAATGTTAAACGTATTCTCTTTCTTTCACATCTTTTTTTATCAATACATAAAAAGCCTGTGAAAGAGAGAGAGAGTAGAAGAAGAGTGAGAAAGAAATTGTGAAATTAATAATCTTGTAACATGTCTCATCTGAAAGTACCTTGCCAGTTGATATGTTAGTTGTATCAAAGTGTATTGCTTCTTTTACTCTATTCACATCCTCTTGAGTTTTTTCTCCAATTCTATGTGATTAAACGCAGTATTATTCATGCTTCACTTTCCTTTCTAGAATAAAAATTGCAGTATATGTGCATGTACATCACAATCTAATACGTTGCAAACAGCTTTAAAGCAATATAGATTTGTGGCATATAGCCAATTGGATAAATGGTGGTACTCTAGTTAGGGATAAGTGTGGGAGTTTTATCTCTAGTTGCACTCTCTTATGTTCAGTTTAACAACAACAAGAACAAAAAAATACTTTCTCATGAGATGGAATAAGTAACATTTTACTTGTGTTTGAAAATCACCAGAACCTATATCAACTGTGATAGGCTAAAGACACTAGAGGTATCTGAGCTACTGGCTTCACTATCATACATTCACTAATGCTAGTGCTGGCTGTATCAGTTGATAACAACTTATGTTATTGCTTCTATAGCACCAGAAGAGTTGTTCTCAACATGATAATATTATTACACAAACCACACCCAATCCAATAAAAAACCTAACACCCACCATCTTATCCAAACTCTTCTGTATATACCTACCTCCATCTCCTGCTTCTCTGCCAGATGACCTAGTTGCACCAGCTTCTTGTTGTCAAGGCAGCAATATCCTTTGCAAATGGCTGTGCTAGAGATCCAGACAAGTTGCTCCCACAGCATCTTAAGGCTGTGCTACTATAAAAATTAGTTCTTTTTTCTTGGTGCATCACTCATGGCACTAGAGGAGAAGTCAGAGGGGATCACACCTATTGCAGTAGGATGCAATCTAAGATGTGATGGTTGTCGAAGTGGCAGGTTATAATGGTTATTGATGATATGGTTATCCTTTTTGCCTCACAACAATTGTTGGAGTAAAAAAAAAAAGAGCAGATGTAGAGGTGCATGTTGCCAGATATTATTTGAAGAATATGGACCTAGCTAAATCTGCTGTCAGTGAGGTTTGACTAAAAAAATGTTGTAGTCTATTTGAAAATATCACATGCAACAGGCTGTGCACTTGCTAAACTCACTAATCAGTGCTGATCCGCTGGTCCAGCTATGACTGGAAAACTTTTTCCAAAAGTGTCCTTTTGTTAATAATGAAATTCTATTCTAAACTGTTAATCTGTTATAATAATTCACAATTCACTCAGGCTTTTTGCTCATTTTATAGACTGTCTCCAGAATGTATTAGTCAGATATGCAAATCTGAAATTAAAAAATGAAACTGATATCTGCAAATTTAATCAAACACTGTGTAAATATAAAAATAATCATCATATTTTTTCTAAACTCTAGCTATTGACTATAAGTGATTTCTCTCTTGCAGAGGGGGTTGGGTGGATTAGGTTAGCTAGGTACTCCACTACTACTCAGCTAGGTCTACATAATCGTTTAGAAAAAAGGGCAGCTATACCAGATAACAGGCACAGTCTAATGTTTCCAGCTGGCCTGATATTGCACAACTGACCTAATATTGCACATCTAAAATATAAAGCAATAACTGTGTTATAATTAGTGTAGTTAAAGGGTATTATCAAAATACCTTTCTAGATACTTGTTTTGGGGCAAACACTGTATAGAAAGCAACATCTTGAACTTAAGATACCACTAAATTGTTTATGTGATTATAATGAGATGTAGTCTATAAATTTATTATTGAATTATATTTAGTAAAATGTTGTTTCCAGTGTAGTTCAGAAACATTAGGACATAGTAGAGCTTTTTTTTTTTATATAATTAATTTTGCATATATTTTAAATGTAAAGCCTTATAGCTGAAAAAGTACATGAATCACTGATAATATTTAACTTTAAATATACTGTGTAAATGACTTTTAAACCTCCAAAGTATAAGCAAAATGTATTGCACAAATTCTCTGAAGATATCTAAAGGAAAAAAAACACACACACTTTTAAGGTTACAATTTCTTATTATAATCTCTATCTCAATAAAATAGAATTTACCAGCACGGAAATCCTATAAGACACTTTTATGAGTATGTGTATTCTAAATAATTATTGTGTGTAAGGTGCATGTGTATGTGTGGATGTACGTCACACACGTATTATTATATACAAATATCCCTGATTCTCAATTTGAAACCACATAGTGTCTCACTCAATTTGCTTGTGTGTCAACTAGTGATGTGTATGAGCACAAATGGCGAGCAAACCTGTCTAGTTAAGTTACAATATTGTTATATTATTAATTTTAACTTCTAACACTCCAGCTTCTAAGAAACAGTCAATTAAAAAAAATGTATATACAATATAGGTGTTTCAATGTCATAGTAACCACTCACTATAACTGTTTGACTTAAAATACAAAACAAAAGAAAACAACATCAGGAAATTCTAATGGCTTACCGCCCAAATTTGATCCTATTAACCCATATTAAGACATGCTTACTGCCGTAGTAGCTAGCTGCATAAAGGCAGCTAATATATTATTTTATTTGTTACTAAAATGTTTACTTTGTGCAATCCTTCAGCTAAGCAGACGCTGTAACGCAAAACACTTTCACACACTTGTTCACTGAACATACCAACACAAAACTTACAATCATGGTTAGACTAGTGAACAATTGTTTCTTTAGCAGGAACAATACTGTTGCGTAGGATGTATTGTTATGACAAATAGCATATTAATTTACCACTAACGCTAATTTGAATAGAAAATGATAACTGCACACACAAAATAATTCATAGTAAACAATTCAATTTCCTTGGATGATACGTGTAACAATCAATATACCAGATCATTCTGTTTAATAAGTCTGGGACGGGGTAGAACACCAAACTAACTAAAAAACGCAGGGTCATAGTACAAAAATGACATACGAACGTCCAAACATGAACTAGTGGTGTGCTTGAGCACTAATATAGAGCAAGCCTGCCTAGTTAGGCTACATAAAATTACAGTATTGTTAGTACATAATTTATTTTATGCATTTTGACTACCTCAATTACCAGTAACTCTCAATCAAGCTCTCTTGACAAGCAATATTACAAGCAGCACACAGCAGCCAAAAAATCACAAAGTTTTGGGATTACATCTATTAAAGTGTTTTCAGTTCCATAGTAACCAGTTGCAGAAATTTTTTGTTTCTTAAAAAAAAAACAAGCATTTCGCAGGAATTATTATTACCATTTTTTGCCTAACTTATACTTGGTTAATGCTTTAGAATCAAAACAAAGTTGGGTCAAACATTAAAAACGTGTTTTTAGGAGAAAAGAACCCATGTGTGTTTGAGGGGCTTATGTACAATTCACAAAAATACTTCGAGAATGGCTCAGGCCACGAAGTGGCTGCCAGCTATTCTGGATTATACGAAGAAGGTGAAGTTGAACATATCAACGTGTTTGGCCAGTTTTCCTACTTGAACAGCTAATTATTTGTCGCTTAATTGGAATAATTTAACTTTACATACCGTCCGCCCCACCTATGGGCGTGGCCATCAACGGTATAAGACAATTCGTGCGCATGCTCTCGTCGGCCTTTCATTAGCTCGTCCCAGCTACCCTTCGGCATTAACCTGTACCCTTATTATATTTTATTATTTTTAATTTTTTTTTTTGCCTTGACCCTTGATTATTGCATGCCCCATCCAGGGAGGGTGGGCGGGACGTTGATATGTTCAACTTCACCTTCTTCATAAATCCAGAATGTGGCCTGAGCCATTCTAGAATTATATTTCAGAAGGCTCAGTCTCACATATCAACGTGTTGTTTGTAGCTACCTCACTCCGAAGGCTTGCCTGCTGGTGACAGCACCGTTCTACCAAAGCGTGGGATCTGTTGTGACTTGTGATAGAGTTTCTCCTAAAAACACTTTTTTTATGAACTTATTTGAAACCAAATAACATAATTAAAATAATTTCACTTAATACAAGATGGTACATAATATCCATATACATAGTTATTTAAATCAGGTTTATAACTTCATTAAATAATTGTAGTTCTAATATTTAACAGGATTGATATTCATATACTATTGATATAGGATGGTTCAATCTTGTTATCTGTATTCTATCACATGGTTATCAATCATGTAAAGTATATATTGGAATTCACTTATCCAATGCATTGTCAAGGATTTCTGTTACTAGTTCTATCAATTCAACAATATATATTTTATTTTTGGATGTTGCTCAATTTAACATTGTCAGTGGTTGAGACTGAGGGAGAGTTTTCTCTAAGATTAGAAGAATTATTACAATTGTAGTTTGCACATATAACGTAACCATTACAGTTCACAGTTACCTCTAACACAGTTCAGTCTTTCACCTGTCTTTTCTATTTTTACTTTTAAGTTTGAACTTACAGTGATCTGAATTATCTAATGTATGTATTTATGTAGTTCGAGAAATTAATCATACAACTAACTTATTCTATATTATCTCAAGACTTTCATTTTGGATGATATTTACATTTATTTCATTTGGATATTCTATTTCAAGACTTTTTGCAAAAGGAAGGAGAGACAAAGGTAAGCAAAGGTAGTATTGATCACTAATTATTCCTTACATTATTTGCAGGGGAAGATCTAACTCACTCACACTGTAAAGCATATAACAAGATATTTGTTATTGTGGAAGTCATTTCTTTTTTAATTACATTAACCATGTGGCTAGCTGCTGGTGTTGTAACTGGACACTAAGTTCTGGTAAGTAATCAAATCATGTCATATTATCTGTAGTGAACAAAGAATGAAAAATTAAAAATAAAGGAAAATATGAAATATTTACTTTTTCATTTAAAAAATTAAGAATTCTTTAAAGTGTTGAACTATTCATTATTAGAAAAAAATTCCTTATAGTACAAAGCTATATATTTTTAAGATACTAATTTTATAGTTGAGTCACGAATTTGGTAAATCTTTGTCACAGAATATTGTGGTCAGTCTTACATAATGAAAACAGATGCTTTATTGAAGGCTGCATCAGTAGTAACTGATGTCAATGTAGTAATTATCATTATTGGAGGACTCATCATCCTGCATTGCTTCAATACAGGTAGCTCTGACTGAACAATAGTACATTTATACATTTATATGTAGTAGTAACTTCATATGCATTTATTTTTATTGTATTCAGTTCAAAGTGATAATAAGAGGCCAACTATAAGGACTGAAATGACAAATATGAAGACCAATGAGCATATGCAATTCACCACAATAAGGAAAATTTGTCGCTTCATCAGGCGCATAGCATTTATTATGACATAAAGTAGTAGACAGTTGACTGACTATCAAATTATTATTAATACTTGTTGGACTTAATTGTAGCAAGGTGTCTTAGAAATTCTTAATCATGTGATATCACCATTACAATAATATATAGTTGTTACTCCACAACTTTGATTACATATGATAAAGTGGGGAAATAATAAGAAAGGTGTTGTTATACATATAGTGATGTCAGATGTCACACATATATGTGTATTCAGAGTAGTTCAATTACATTGTACGTTTCAGCAGACACATAGGGGATAAGGGAAGGAAGGGACTTTATGAGGGTTTTTTTTTCTGGTAAGGAGAGTAGAGTTACAAGTGAAACCAGTATATGTACATATATTTTATGTAATTTTGTATACAATCTTTCATTAACTTTTTGTTTTCCTGATTTTTTTTGGTTAAAATATCCCAAATTCTCTGAGCCCATCGTTTTGGTTTAGAGATTCCGAACTTTCTTAGTTTAATTAGTCAGTTTACTACAAATAGAACTCAATTTTGGCTATTTTGTGTTTGTCTCTCAAGAGACTCCTTAAAGAAGGTAGTTCATATACTTTTCCCATAGACAAATTTTAGATTATAATTAAAGTAAATATATATCTTTGTATACTATAGAAAAATTTTACTATAAATTTATGCTAATTTATATCTTCATTTAATAATAACATGATTCAAGGTGAATTGATTGCAATAAGGATTGCTCAGTTTTAGTTTTGTCATCCACTCCACTGGTAATTTTAGTTTAATCGAATTTGCTATAGTCAAAATAATTGAGATTTAGGTATATATTTATATCAGTTGCTGCAGTAACGGCCACGGATAAATTTTTTTATTCCTCTATTAATTTTCCTCTGTAGTTGTACTGTGCCAGCCCCATATGAGAAGGCATTACATCAAAACACATATACATCCGTAAGAACAGGTATAAATAACTTTGTGTGATCAAGTGTCCCATGAATGATATCATGAAAAGTTGTCATCATCACTGACTTTACAACAACAATGTGTAATGTATTAGTCACAGCAGGAGTGAGAGCCACCAAATAGATAAAAAATGAGGGATTAAACTTTCTGAAATGATTACAAAGTCTCAACTAACTTTGTAGTTGCTACTTAGTGGACATTGACAGTTCAGAAATTATTAACTATTCCACCCTTCTTTCAATATTATGCTTCCTTTAAATAAAGTCATCAATTCTAGAGACAATTTTTTACATTGTCATGGTGTTGACCATACTGCACCTGTTAACCTGGTAATAATGGTTGAGGCCTGAGGTGTTTCACCTTTCTTTCATTATTATGTTTCCTTTAAATAAAAGGTCATCAATTCTAGCAACCATTGTGCCCCACCTACCCCAAAACTTATACTCAAGTGCAATACCTAATCACTGCCCAAGCTAAATTCACCTATTGAACTAAAAATTTGAACTTAGATTAAACATGTCTGTAGATTGGTGGAGGCTAAGAAGTTCTTGAGCCCCCCTACCCATAATTTTGGCAAAAGAAAGACTGTAAGACTAAGCAAATAAAAAAGTGTGGCTTAAAATTGTTTAATTTTCCATGTATTTGCAGATGTAGCTCTTGAAGATACTATTTGAAAAACTGGAAAACTTAATACATTGAATTATAATACTAGCAGAGGACCATTCTTTACTATATTTTGTCCAGTAAAGTCCTATCTATAATGTCAGAGTTGTTTTGTCCAAGTCTAGAGATAAATACTTGAAATATGATCATAAATTAAAAGTGTGGGTGGTGACTTTATTTAAGCCCCTCTTTCCAGAGTACTTGTCTATGCCCATGTGAAGTCATTTAAGCCTTAAGAAATTTTTTTAATTGTTTTCTAGCTTCCTTTGATATAAAAACAAAATTATAATTAAATAGAAAAGTATGAAAATATACTTCATTGAACAGTGTAATGCAGGTCCGATGCCAGTATTTCTTAATTCTTAATTACTACAGTTATGAATGCACTTCTTTTAAACAATTCAGTGAAACAGTTTAGTTATTACAGATGTAATTATATTATTTATCTTTCTGAAGATGGTGATACCTTTTTAAAATATTGAAACAATATGTAGACTAATTAATCTTTTCAGTAATATAGCATTAAGTTTGATATAATATGATTTTTCTTATACACTGTTTTAGTACTATATCATGAATGTTACATCTGTTAAAAGTCTTGCAGCTGATGGTCATCAAATGAGTGGTGAATTTATGTTGGAGGCTGTTACTCAGTATAAAGATGAGGTATTTGATAGCATCTTATGAAATTATTAAAAATTATAAATACCCTAGATTAAATATTTAGTGGTTCACAAACTTTAAGTTAGAATTACAAATATTGATAAAAGAACGACTTTTATCAATATTAACTTACTTATAAGTTTGTTAACTACACTAGATATTAATTAATCTAGGGTATGTATTATGTATAATTTTAAATGATTTCAGACGATGTGGGGCTGGAGATGAAGGAGGAGGAGCAAAACATGAGTGGGAGGAGTTTCAAGGAAGAACATTGAGTGACATGGTGGCAGAAACTGCAAAGAGGATTAATCTACATCAGTTTACAATAATTATACCAGTAATGATGGAAGACAGGACACATGATTCATTATAGTCAAGAACATTGAAATAATTAAGAATTGTGGTTAATACATCATATAGAATGAAAATATCATTGTTTATGAATTAACTTACCATTTTTACAGAGACACCAAAAAATTTTATTAGGTGTTTATTTTAGTATTAACTTGGGTAACAAATTTAAGGAAATACTGTTTTTTGGTCACTTAAGTTTTAACCATGGAATACATAAAAAATTAATATTTTCTTATAACTATGAGCATAAGCATGCATACGGAAACTTAACTTTAGGCTAGTGTAATACTTTATTGTAGCTTACAGAATTGTTCTGAACATTTTGTAAGCATGTGGGAAAGTTAAACTAAAATTCAATAATACCAAGCTTACCTTATCCACCCTTGACATTTTTTTAATAAGTACCTAAGTTTTTTCTCATTCTCAACCATTTATTTAATGCATAACTTATCGTCCAAGGCAAAAATTATCTTGTTCAAATTTCAGTATTAAAAAATATAATATATGTAGTATTCCCTGTGAATACAGCTTAATTTTTGACTTGTGGCTATAGTATGTCCAAGTTGAGTTGGCGCGGTAAAAACCGTTAATAACTTTTGAACGGAAGTAGCTACGCTTCCGGGGTTTGTACCATTCGAAAGCTCGTGCCGAAGCGGTCCAGAAAATTCCCTTTAAAAACTTCTGAGTCAGCGGGAAAGTGCAGTTTCAAAACTCAATAGAAAAGTCTATGGGAATAAATAAAACCACACGTTTCCCGCGCTACACGCGGCGGGATTTAGTCACGCGCTCAAACCGGGCCAAACACGTGCGCAGTACCTCAGAGACAATTGTAAACAAAAAGCAGTCGTAGTTCGGTGACTTCGTTTCTACCCTTCTGCTCGACATTCTGGTTCATTTTAGGCTCAGGACTTTGTTGCTATTCAAGGCTACTTAACAAGAGCAAGTTACAATGTGAGGTACGTTTCTATCACGGGTTGCTTGTCCACTTAGATTTTCTTACCTGTTTAAATAGGGCCTATTTATTTAGAAACTTAGCCAATTTACTGACCAAGATAATAAGATATACAATTCATCATAGACTATATGCCACTATTTATGCTTTAGCTGTCCATTACTCCTCATGTCTATATAGGTAAAGTTCTCTATGGTTATGGTGATGCTATTGACCACCCTCCAAATTCAACTGCTGCTTGTATCTACCACGATTTCGTGTTATCATAAAATTATTGTATATATGTCATTATAAAATTATATTAATTGTCAATTTTTTTTGTATAATTAAAAAAAAGTTGAAATTTAAGAAGTAGATAGAAAATATAGTAAAATCATGAATAAAATGATATGAATGATTCAGTGTGAAGGACAAAGTAATACTGGAATGTGTGTGCCCATAGCTAAAGTGTAGGTGATATGCTGGATTCTTCACATTACTGTTGAGTACTTCAGAAATTCGTCACACCAAGAAAGTAAGAATAGAGTTTAAATACACGCTTAAGCACACAACAATCAGACTTACTTGAGGAGGCTTTCAGCCGCGGTCCTGTGCTTTTTTCCTCTAAGCTTTGTAGCTCCAGATAACCCTCCGCAACCTTCAACCAGTTTTAGCGCACAACTAGAAGCTCGTACAAACTATAAACTACGAGTGATTAGTTATAACTGGGCATATATTGAATACAGCCGCGGAAGAAACTGCCATAACTTCTTTTTCATTTCAACAAGTAAACTTACGGTAATAATGCGCACCTTGGACCCGCCCCGTTTTTACTGTGGGCGTCGACTTTTTCGCGCGTTTGAGCTACTACTGTCATGTGACCTTAATTGGTTTCCGGTTTCGCCAAGTGCATTCCTCTTTTGCCACATTTGTGGTCGCGCCAACTCAACGTGGACATACTATAGCAAGTCTTGTTTATGGGACATTATTATGGAGCAAAACATGAGGTTATACTAGAAAATCACTGAATATTTTTATGGCCCAAGTTCAAAGTAAAAATGTATAGTTGCATGCACGTGTGGTAGAAACTAAGTTGGAATTTTCTTTGATGCAGCTCGAGTGACTAGTAGTTTCGCTGCCACCAGCAGTCTGCTGGGTCTTCCTGATTTGACCAGGCTCTATACTTCTCCAATCACAGAGCTAGGCTATCAAACCTAACAATTAATGCCCCAGCAAAGTTAGCTCAGATGTAATTTAAGCTTAATCATATGACCCAGATAGAACTCACAACAGAAAAGGAACAGAAAAAGTATTTATTGAGAGATAAGGGAATGGGTGGTACAGGAGATAATTATGACAACATGAATGGGTTGTCTTTAATACTAACAATAGCTAATTTCAGTAAGCACACATGAAGGCTAGGGAATCCCTAATGTTTTACTTCCTAGTATGATACTGTATGTCATTTTACTAGTACATATATTCTTTTTATAGTTTTTATCTCAAAACTCAATATAATAATATATATATATTTATGTAGATATATAGCTACACTGTTTGGCCAATAGGGTAAACACAATATTTTATTAACATTACACAAATTTCTTTCAAATGTACATTCATAAAATGCTTTAGTTTAAGTAAGCACCGTGCAAACAGAGTGTATATGCTATGAAAACAAGATCCAATTTGTTGTTTTTTCTACAGTGTTTACTCTATATGATGCATGTGATGATGGTTATCTAGTTTCAATATGAGTGTTGTATAATATACTTGTCTTCATGTTTATTCTTACCAATGCATGGGCTTCTGGGATTAAATAGAAAGTAAGCTTGTTTGGTGTTTAAAAAAGTAGTAGAATTACTGTCGGACTCACACATTTCCAATTTATCCTAGTACTAATCCTGACAGAAGTCACATAGTGTCAACTGAGTTAGGCTGGCTAAATTACAAAGGAACACTACTGTCTACCTCGTAGGGTCTGGCTAATATTACTTATGACACAACTATCTCTAGAATACTTATGTTGTTCTATTAAAGTCCATAGTAATAACTATATATGTGATATAGCATGAGTGTAGACAAAATATGCTATAACAAGTAGGCCTTAAAGTTAGTCACACATCATGTCGCATTTTAAAATCATACTTTAAAAAATATCTCTATCATGGATTGGAGTTAGTAAGAACTATTTGTACACAAAGATCACTCTAGCATTTAATATTGGAGGTTGCTAGACAACTTGTCTTCTAAAAATAGTGGAGTGTCTTCAGGTTTGGTTGCTGTTTAAACAATAAAATACTTCACTACAACCATAAACAGATCAACAAATACAATTTATTTTTTATTTTTTTATTTAATTTAATAGTTCGATGTACAAGGCATTCAGGGAAAGAGCCAACTAGCCAAATTAGGTTATTCTAAAGGCCTTCCTAGCATAAAACAGACTATAATGAATGATAACCAAACAGAGAAAAAAATAATAAAAAATTCAACAGTGTAATGAGAAGTTTAGTTCTTGTATAGGTGACACTTCAGATGTTGCTTGAAGGCAGTATATAAATTGACTGACACAAATTTATATTGGAGATTGTTCCAAGTATGGACTACAGACATCCTATAGGATTGTTTGTGATGGTGTGTCCTCACAAAGGGATAGTAGAGTGGAAAGGAATTTTTATGAGAGGAGCACTTTCTAGGAGCTATCACGAAAAAAGGAGGGTGGAATAATGGAATTGCCTTTGACAATCTTGCAGCATAGGCATGCAGTTTTTGGTACAGGCGACGGGTCAGCAGGCTCGGCCATCCCAGGGAAGATATTAACTGCTTAGAATCATTTGACCAGTCACCTGTCACAACTTTAGCTGCAAAAGACTGGACACGCTTGATCCTAGAGATGTGATTTTTTGTGGGGGATCCCAAACATTGTAGCAATACTCTAGGTGGGGTAGAACGATCGCTTTGTAGAGCTTCTCCAGGTTGGCACATGCAGCCACTCTCTCTAAACAACCTGTACAGAAATCCTAACAGTTTCTTTGCTTTAGTGATTATCCCGGTGATGTGCTTTATCCAGGAGGTTGTTGGTGATAGTGACTCTCAACAAACGAAAGCAGTTTACTACTTGGATTTGTTCTCCCTGAAGCTGAAGGCTGATTGATGGAGGGGTCTTTTTGTGGGACACAATCATTGATTTCACTTTTCTAATATTAAGCCTAAATCCTCTGCTTGTAAGCCTGTTGGCTATTGTTGCCAGGTCATCTGCTACGGCTGGTTCATTACGAAACCAGCTGAATAGAGGGTTTGACACACCAGCTCTAAAGAGAACATCTATAATTCCGAAATGAGATACAGAATCAAAAGCCTTGGCTAAATCAAGAAAGATACAGACTGTACTCTGGCCAGCTTCCGTGTTTACATGCCATGACTGTGTCATTGAAATCAGCGCCTCTTGAGTGGATCTTCCCAGACGGAAACCAAACTGCGAAGTTGAGATGGCCTTTATTCTACCAAGGAGATGGTCAAGTAAAGTGCAATGGACTAGTCTCTCTTGAACCTTCCCAACCAAGGATAAAATGGATATAGGTCTATAGTTCTCAACTAGATTGGAGTCTCCCTTCTTGAAGATAGGGGTAACTCTGGACAATTTCCATGCAGAGGGAACTTTTCCAGATGAGAAGGAGGAGTTGAAGAGAGCAGTTAGTCTGGTGCAGAGTGGAGCAAAGTAAGCCTTGAGCAACGTAGCTGATAGCAGTGTTAGTCTTTAGGGCACTTATTGCTCTCAGTCAGAGGCTTCACATAATAAAGAACACAGCAGTGGAAGTGAAAAGTCAGTAGGCTCTGTTGGTATAATTTGAGGAGGACCTTGGTTAGGCAATGTGGGAGGGGCAAAACATGTGGCAAAATTGTTGTTTAGTATGGTGGCCTTTTCTAGATGTGGAGACTGAGTGGTTGACATCTGACAAGGTTTGGGGGATTTTGGAGGAGTTGTTGGATAGGTGATGGTACATTTTCCAGAACTTGCTCAGACTACTAGAGAGGGTCAACGAGGAGAAAAAGACCTTTTGGCTTTCCTAATGGCAGAAATAGCAAGGTTTCTCAAACGTCTAAATGTTGCCCTGGCAGATGGTGAATTAGATCTCTTGGTTAAATGCCTCACTCTGTTCCTCTTTCTGATGGCACGTACAGAACTGGTGATCCATGGTGGTAACGGTTGGCTGCAAGTTACATGCTTGCTGGGAATGTAACGACTGGTCCATAAGGGCATTGTAGATCATTGGCCATGTCTTATCCATGTCACCACCAGTTATGATTTTAACTGGGGGTAGAGAGTATTCTAAAGTTGCATTTAGGACATCAAAGTTTGCCTTATGGTACAGCCACACCTTTCTTCGATGGATAGAAAATATTAATCTGGGAGTCTTTAGAGACCAAGATAGGGAGCAATGGTCTGATTCACCTAATTCCGCAGACACCCACACATTATTAAAAAAGAGAGGATCACTGCAGAAGACAAGGTCAAGCAGTAGAGTAGAGGTAGTGGGAGTGTGATTTGATGGAGCCAAAGCCATACATCAGGGCTAGTAGCTCTTCAGTTTGAGCAGTCTGTACCACCGCCGACAGATTAATGTTAAAATCCCCAATAATAAGTACCTTTTCTTAATTGGTACGGTTAAGTGAGCCGATAACAGAATCTAGCAGGGATAGATCTGGTCGTGGCCAGGAGGGCGGTAGATAACAGCAATTAACACAACACCAGCCTTGAGTTCTAGTTCCATTGACAGCAATTCTGAGGTAAAATGACTTGTGAAAGATCGTAATTGAACAGTCTCTTCGACATAGATAACTACTCATGCCTATCCTGTCCCTGCGGAAGAGTCTATATGATGCCAGGTGAACTTCACAGTCTCTAATATTATCATCAAGCCAGGTCTCAACTAGAGCAATAATATCAGGGGAGTTAGTGCTGGAAGCTAGTAGTCACAGCTCATCGATTAGGCAACAGGATCAGAGAGACATGTTTTCTTGGGAAGCAGTCAGTTGGTTCTTTGAAGCTAGGAGATTGGATAGAATCCCAGCAGGAGGTGGTCATGGAAGAGCAGCCAGCGAATGGGAGGTTACTAGAGAGGCAGGCAGGGCAAAACCATGCGGCACTGTCGTGTTGCCAGAGGTCGCAAGAGTTGCAATACACAGCAACAACTTCTGTAGCTCCGCCTATTTAACGTGACACAGTAGTAGCGATCACCGTTGGACGAAGCTTTGGAAACTCAATCGACAGAATCGAGAACCATCTTCACTTTGCGTACTATCCGTGTCGCTTTTCGCCGTCGCGTCAACTACTCAGGGCTGAAGTATCGTCAAATGTAAGAAGTAGGTGTGTATATTTATATAGATAGCAACTTTGAAACAATAATTGGTAGTAAGACAGTCAGGCAGAGGCTACTGGGTACCTGTGAGATACAAAGGCATTGACGCTTTAAGAGTGTAAAAATCACCCACAATATGCGACATAGCCTGACTCTGTGATGGTGTGTTTATAAGACGAGTCTTTGTTTCTATCTGAGTGTTTTTTTTTCAATTTATTGAAACTTCTAGTATTTATTCATTGAATGTTTACCTCAATTCTATATTTTACCTTTTTCTGAGACAATGTTTTTAAATACTTTTCTGACGTTATAGACACACAGTAGAGACTCAAAGCTTGTATATAACTTTAGTCGCAATAGAATATATTTGGGAATTATATGCATAGAAAAGTTTTAACATTACGTATGTGAACATGTGTAAGCATGGTGTTAAAGTCTGCATCATCATATGATTATCTTAATGCAAAATTTGATCCAAGATTTGAAGAAAGCAATTATTCATAATTAACTGCAAATCTAATTTTTATTAATCAAAGACCTGTTTTATTCATCCCACTTTGACCTATACTGGTCATTAGTTAACAAGACTACACATTTGTTTCAATAGAGTTGTAAAATCACCATTATATGCAATGTATATGTTATATAACTTCTTATGCAATGAATAAAATTTGAATGTGGTTCTTACTCTGTTAAAATGGGATGCTTAAATAACCCCTCGCGAGGTGTTTTCCAGGAAGCGCTGTCTGGACACCCCACTTTGAGCCCTTATAACTTCTATACCAATGCATACTTTACCAAGTGAGCTTATATAATAATAGCTTATATCCATTAGTTTCTTCCTTTCAAATATATTTTAGTTGTGACTAACTACGGAGACAATATTAGGCTGGGGTGCTCAGGCAGCACTTCCTATTTAACACCAAAACTAAGTTATCGAAACACCCCATTTTTAACAAAAAATATCATTTGTATGGTTAATTCAAGGCCGTTCATGGTGTGATAATACTCGATACTCTAACATTTTCATATCTTTTGTTGTATATTAAAGTCATTGTATTGTTTTCACTGTTACTCTTGCTGAAAAATCTTTCATGTAATTGTAGATGTCCTACACTTTTATGATGTCGTGCTTAATAGTAGCAACTATGAATATATTAGGTAAGTAATGATGTTGATGTTCCCAAAACATTAGATTCAGTTACTCTTGCTGAATGAAAATAATTTATTTTATTGGGTGAGGTAATGGTAAAGGTCACATATGAACATTATGGCTCAAAATGGTCCAAATTGGAGGAGCATTTTACTGTGCTATAGACATAGTTTTTAAACTATATTATTTTACCCTTCTAATAAGACTAGGATACAGCTAAACTATTTGAGTCTAAACTGTATTCATAAAGAAATGACCGAGTCATCTTGTACTGCTTTTAATAAGTGTATAATTATTATGAATACATTTAAATAAATTTAATGCATTAACTTCAATTCAATCTACTATAGCCTACCCACCCCTGCAGTAGTTTGTGATACATCATGAATTTATAGTTGTAGCTATGAGATAAAAGGGAGTAATTAAGTAAAACACATAATCATAATCATTAAATATAATTTCAAACAACCAGAGTTTTATTATTCTTTTTATATAGAGATACACAGTGGTGATAAGTTTCGTTAAAAATCTGGTTCTATGGAGAATCAAATAATAATTATTATTTATACCATATTAAGACCAAGCTACTTGTTGGCATGTGCCTTTAGTTATATTAGTACTTATTACATGAGTCAGAGTGTGATATGGTGAAATATTTCATGAGCAGGCTAATTTATTTTCATGAGCCAGAGGCAAGTAAAAAATAAAGCCTGAGAGTGAAATATCTTGCCATATCACTCTGACAAGTGTAATAAGTGGTTTATTCCACACTAGATATCTTTATTACTGTAGTTAGTACTATAGAGGAAGGGTAACTCACAGCTAAAGTTGGTTGTAGGGGCTACCCACACCCCAAGCCTACATATTAGCAGCTGCTCTAACAATGTTGAGTGGGGTACACCAGAGGAAGGTAGCTGTAAAAACTAGAAAATTTGAAAAGTTAGGCCTGGTTGCTATAATTACAAAGGTAAGAGCTTGCAAGGTACAGCATGAAATAACAGCTTGAAATATAGCGAGTTATTTCATGGGTCATGTACCTAAAGATATCATTGTGAAGATATCTAGGGTGGAATAAATATGTATTATATAAATACATATTTTATATATATATATAGTACTTATTACATGAGTCAGAGTGTTATATGGCAAAATATTTCATGAGCGGGCTAATTATTTTCAAGAGCCAGAGGTGAGTGAAAATAAAGCGCCTGAGAGTGAAATATCTAGCTATATCACTCTGACAAGTGTAATAAGTGGTTTATTCTACACTAGGTATCTTTAACCCTCAGCGCGCATGCACGAAAGGGTTATACTAGATATCCTGTCTGTTTGTCTGTCTGTTTGTCTGTCTGTCACACTCTGATTTTGGAAATTACTGACAATTAACAGTAGATTTAGGTATGAACTTACTCAGGACGAAGATTTAATACCTTTTATTGTGCTACTTTTTTTAATTTTGGGCTAATCGTTGAGAAAAAACGAAGCTTTCAGCTCTGCAGTAGGTACCAGCTTTTATGGGCAATGTCCCATAGCATCACGTCATAATCACGTGACCAAATATTTTCGTGCAGCCATCGGTGTAGTTTGATTTATGCTCAGGGAAGTTAACGGAGTTGAAAGAAGTGAAGTTTTGCATTGAAAATGCGTATCGGTGAGTGTTTCTGGCTAGTTTAACTTCTTCTCTTATGAACACAGCATTTCCATGTACCATTTTCTTTGGTCAAGCTATTTTGATGCCTCATTAAAATAGCTAACAGATTGCTTGTTCTTTTGGATGGAGATTATATTGTAATAGCTAGGTAGTGCTTAATATTGCTGAGGGTTTGCACCTTTGGTGGCTAATTACTACCGTAATACTAGAGGAAGGGTAACTCACAGTTAAAATTGGCTGTAGGGGCTACCCATACCCCCCACCTGATATTTTAGCAGCTGCTCTAACCCTGTTGAGTAGGGTACACCAGAGGAACATAGCTGTAAAAACCTGAGAAAATTGAAAAGTTTGACCAGTTGCTATAACTACAAGGGTAAAATAACAACATGAAATATGATGAGTTATGTCACTGGGTCATTTATCTAAATATATTATTGTGAAGATATCTAAGGTGGAATAAATATATTTAATATATATAATAATAATTTTTTTGCCCATACTACACACAACTGACATTTCTAGATATGACCCTGGTAAAAATATCAAGTATATGCTGCTTTTTAACTTCAAGATACAACTTCATCATCCATTATTGATCAATTGGGGGAACTATCACACCCATGATATGTATGACCAACTCTGTAAAAGCAGTTTTTGTGAAAATACCTGTAATAGCTCAATAATATCCTAGACAACCACTGTAATAGCTCTAATTTAGATGGTCTAGGGGTCAGTAAATATCATCGGCTTGCTTAGAATATTGAAATTGTGTATATAATATGCATTTAAGCTTAACAGAAAATTGCTATAATATTATGTAATGTGTACTTAACATTAAAATTTCGATATTTAAAATTATATTTTAATCAACGTTGCTGGTCTTTGTTTCAATTTATTTTATTTTTCTTCATATTTCAGGTGGTGTAAATGCACGTTATGAGTTACATGTTAGTCCGCCTAATTCTAATGGTTCATTTTGTCCAGGCAACATTGAGTTTACATGTACTGGTCGAGATGTTCCTATTGAATTGCATTGGTTCATCAATGAATCATCAGTGGCACAATATCTATATAGACAAACAGACATTCTTCCTAGGAATGTATTGGTTTCTCCAATTAATGTTACAATAGTCAGTGCTACTGGATCATCTACCATTGATATTGTATCAACTTTGTCAAGTAATTTCAGTTATTTAAGAGGAGCTTCTATTCGTTGTGGAAGAGATGCTATTTTGAGTAATTCTACAATAGTAGACAGCTATGGTAAGTTGTCTACGCTTGGCATACATTGTAGTTTGCTCTCTAATTTTAATGCATCATTTTTTCTGGCCATCATTGAGTTAACTTGTATTGGCCCATGTGTTCCTATTGTAATGAATTGGTATCAATGGTCAGTAATTTTCCTGTAAAAATAAAATTGACTTTCCAGTTAGTTTTACCATAATTAGTGCTACTGGCTTATTTATTATTGATATTACTCCTACTCAGTCAAGTAATTTCTACTACTTAAGAGGAGCTTTTATATAATGGGGAAGACATTTAATTTTGGTAACCAAATAGTGGTAAAAGTTATGGTAAGTCCATATAAGAAACATAATATTTACTTGCTCACTCATATACAATTTTGAGTATTCCTTCTCATAAACACAATAACTCCAGACCACATTTTTTTTCAAAAATGTGCATTAAGATTCTCACAAAACTCTAAATTTAACATGCAAGAATATTTCAGTCATTGAATTTGCCATTCAGAATGAACACTACTGATGTGGCCATAATCGTGTGAATTAATGTTATTGTAACAATATTGCTGTAGTCTCAATTCTAAGAATGGTACTTGTGAAGTGATATTTTATTTAACAAAAACTACCGTGGGGGCTGAACATCCATGTACAATTTTTGTATGTTTTAATACTTTATTTGATCTATTTTATTTTTTTGTCATTTGTTTTGTCCCTTTGTTTGTGAAACATTCCTGTATCATTTTACCCTTCAGACTTTGGAAATAAATATAAAACCATATAAATGGGACATCCTCCATTGCATCTGAAACTGGTTGCAGTGTATCTCATCTAAAATAGTTATAAGAACTTACAAACTGTGTACGTCGAGTTAATCACATAAACTAAAACTATAATTAGTACTAGTGTCTAAACTAAAACTTAAATTCTCATGGTATACATTAAACAGATTAAAATATATTTTAATGAAAATTAAAGCTAAAATAAATACATACTGGATATCATGCATAATTTATTATTATGCATGAAATCCAAAATAATTAAACACATAAAATGTTTGCATTAGTTGTAATGCCTCAACTATAACTAAGTTTTATCTATATCATTTCAGTAAAAAAAACAACAACTAACTATAGCTAACTGAAACTATATATTTATATATATATATTTATATTATATTTACCAGAGCAACCACGCTTGTTGTTAAGGACTATAAATCGGATACAGTCTGGTATGCTCATAAGAAAATGTATTAGCGGGGAAAAGTCTGATATAGTTCTTAGCAACCATAATTATGGTGGAAGGCAGATCAAAGCAAAATGGAATAATGAAGAGGGTTAATACAATTACTAAGATAGCTAACGCTATACTTTGCTCGTTGTTTATGTTTGGGCTATAAAATAGTTATAAACCAAAATCATTAGGTTTGTATTTCGATTTATAAATCCTCGCCACTCGGGCTGCACCCTGGTGTCTCGGAGTTTATAAATCGCATACAAACCTCAATTTTGGTTTATAACTATAACATATATATATTTATAATATATATAAAATATATTTATTCCACCTTAGATATTTTCATGATTTTTCAAGTTGTTATTCAAGTTGTACTGAGCAAGCTCATTACCTTTGTAGTTGCAGCAACCAGCCAAACTTGTCAATTTTCTTAATTTTTCCAGCTACCTTCCTCCATAGCTATAAAGGTTAGAGCAGCTGCTAAAATATCAGCTGGGGGTGTGGGTAGTCCCTACAACCAACTTTACTCTGTGAGTTACCAGTCCTCTAGTACTAACTACTGTAGTAAATATATCTAGTGTGGAATAAACCACTTATTACACTTGTCAGAGTGTTATGGCGAGATATTTCACTCACAGGCATTATTTGCACTCACCTCTGGATCTAGAGAATAAATTAGCCTGCTCCTGAAATATTTCTCCATATCACACTCTGACTTATGTAATAAGTACTATATATATTTATTTATTTATTGTATTCTTACTCCTTTGGCCTCAATAGCTAATACTTACATCATTCCATTAAGCTATAATGAGGAGTATTCACCTAGCTATAGTAATGTATTCTTCATTATTTATCATTCTATGACTTTTGAGCATTTGATTATTGTATTTTAATTAGGAATGATTGACATTGAATCAGTGAAACCAATTTATGGTCATAATTTACGACTATTAAGCATCATTGTAAATTTGAAGATGTCGGTAAGTATTCACATTCATTTTATTTAAGTGAGCACAATGGTTGAGGAATTATTGATATAAAAAATATCAAATTAAAGTAGTACATTTGTAAGAATTATATATTGTTTACAAATTGTCATGTGACTTCCTGATAAGCAACAAATTCCGTCACAATTTTCATTTTTTGTGTTTGCAAATCACTGATATTGAAGCTTTTTATAAACATCTTGATAATATTATTTTAAACAAATTCCATCTTCTTTCCTGCTAGGGCTAGGGCTAGGGCTAGGGCTAGGGCTAGGGCTAGGGCTAGGGCTAGGGCTAGGGCTAGGGCTTGGCTATTATTTACATATAATTGAAATTGGCAATTGTCAAAAAATATTTTAACAAGTTCCAATTTTGCATTTTGCAACTAACAAGTTTATTATTTTTACAGTAAATGGATTTGAATGAATAATTAAACATGATTTTCAAAAATATGCAACATCTTTAATGCATTTAAAAAAAAAAAAATTTGTACGATAGGGTACCAGTGGTATGTAGTTAACTTTTCATTAAAACAATGATGGTTGTAAAAAATTGAATATACAACCAATTTTATATGTTTTAGGGTCCAGCAGCACAATGTTCAGAATTGGAAACTAAGTATATTATACGACTAATGAGTGATTTATCAATGAATGTGATTAGTCAAGTGAATGGTACTTGTCAGATGCAGTGCAGTGAAGTGATTACAGTTCCAGAACCAGTGTATGACCAGTACTTCTTAGAAATTAGAGCTACTAACAATTTAGGAACAAACTTTTTTAACAGGACGGAAGCAATTGGTTAGTTCCTTGCCATTTGACTACATGTACCAATTTCATGCTTCATAACTTTAATCTAGTTACTGATGGATTATTTATTTCATTTAAAATTATAATTAAATTTAAGTAGATAACTTAAACATGATAATGTGTATAGTATCTTTCAGCTTCCAAGTTCTGGGAGTGAAAGAAAGTCGTTGTAACACCATAATGCCAGAAAAGAACTCAAGGAAATACTTTATATTGTGTACAAAAAAAACAGCGTGGCTGATTAAACAGTTTACAATGCCCAATTTTATCTCAGTGCTATCATCACAGTAGGAACACTGTATTCAAACTCTTACTGAATTATAAACCTGTATTCCACATGACTGAGGAATTCTAAAAAGTTGTGAAAATACCAATGCAAGTCTGTAACGATATGTTTCATTATTCATTAGATCACACCATAAATTCTAGTTTCATAACCAACCACTATGTTAGAAACGGACTTGAAATATTTATTTTAATGTGTTTTTCCTAGATCAAAGCCGTGTAAACATAGTCCTGAAAATTACATAACATAGAAATGATTTGTCAAAGTCACAAAGTTTACTGGTTTGACCCACAGCCAAATATTACTGTTGGCCAGGCTATGGCAACTAGAGTGACTTGACTACTCACAAACCAGATGGATTGACCACACAGCAAAAAAAATTATGAAAAGCAATAAATAATATATCAAGTTTTATCATATTTTTGACCATTCAAATTATTACATTTAAACATGATGTAGGCTTTAGTATTGCCAGTGATGTAGTCCCATAAAGTAAATGTGCAAAATGGATACTCTGTGATACACGCAACACAAAAATCAATTACATTTATAAAGGGCAGATTTAGTACTGCATTATGCAGTCTATTGTTATTTCTATATAAATTCTCAACATTCGACTAATTACTTCAGCACCTGGGTTCACTATGAATAGGTTTCTTTACTTTTTACTACTATGTAAAATCTGAAACTTGAACTAGATTATTCAATCTATGTCACATATAACTGTTATTTTGTTTTGGCATGACAGAATGTCTATAGACATGCAAATTTAGGTATGTCATTACAAGAACAGGTAAAAATTTTCACAGATTCACTCAATTAAAACTTTTACGTGTTCTTGTAATTTAACACTGCCTGAAAAGTGTCCATTGACAACCAAAACATAATGATGTGTATAATGTGTTGATAACTAGTTTGTTAACCTCTACAGCTTCTTAAATTTTTTGTTAACACTAATTACCTGGACAGTTTACGCATTTTGTCATGGTTGTAAATGGACTCTTTTCACCCTGTGTAATATAATAATTATTTGTGCATTTTGGACAACATTTATCATTTGTGATTAATGTTAATAGTTTGGTTGTAAGAGATAAAAAAGATACATAATTAAAATATTTACCTATTGTCATCTTTCTATCAGCATTTATCTATATCTGAGTTTTATTTATCTTGTATTCCAGGTGGTGTTAGTGCAAATGATGAGTTGCGAGTTAGTCCACCAAATTTTAATGAATCATTTTGTCCAGGCCTTATTGAGCTCACTTGTACTAGTCAAAATGCTCCTAGGATATTAAATTGGTTCATCAATGGATCATCAGTGGCACAATATACATTCAATCAAATGGATAGTCATTTTATAAATATAATGGACTCTTCAATTAATATTGCCATAGTCAATGTTACCAGCAAGTCATCTATTATCAATATTATATTAACTTTGTCTGGTAACTTCAGCTATTTAAAAGGAGCTTCTATTCAATGCGGAAGGGATTCCATTTTAAGTGATAACATTATGGTAGAAAGCTATAGTAAGTTTTAAATAAGTGTATAATATAGAAATAATGCATGTATTGACCATACTATCAGCAACATAATTTAAAACATGCATTTGGATTGCGGTGAGCAATTGCATATAATTGACAAAAGCACAAATATAAAATATTATTATTCAATTTCTTTACTTTGTGTCCTTTTTATACAAAAAGTTTCAAAATTGACAGTCAAGATGATGTTGGTGCTTGAAATAATAATTTAATAATAATTAAGAATTATTGCTTTAGTATTTTGGAAATAGTTTCATGAATATCACTGGAAGTGTGAGACAAAATTTGCTAAACTCAGTATACAGAAATGATATTTATAGAGCTATATTTACAAAATTTAAAATTAATTTGTGATTCAGGTAATTTGATCAAATTCTGTTTTTCTTCTTAATTTAATGGTAGTTTGAAAAAAAAAATTCCACTTCTTGTCATATTAAAAAGTAAAATCCATTTGGTTTTGAACTCCTTGTGACATTTGTGAAACCCACATATCACATTCTTTTAATTCTTCTTATTTGCATTACTAAGCTCTGATATTCTAATTAATAAAAGATTAGTCGTAGGGCCCTTTAAAAATAATATGTCAAATACTTCCATTTACACTTTAATACAAGTCAGCTGCAATACACTTGTTTTGAGGCTCCCATATATTCTCACAGAAGAATATCGATGAGTTGCTACAGCTCAAGTCATCCATGTGGCATTATTTGTGAGTTGGGTATGACCTATGAATGCTAGTTGCATTCAATGCAGTTGACAATATTATGAGAATCCAAATAATTTGTTATTGAGATGGAATCTCTGGCAATGTCATTCGTGGTTGCAAAAATCCACGCAATCTGTTTCTGCACTACTATATTATTCCTAAGACAGTCCTTTAGATTCATGTCATGTTCATGTCATTATATTTTACTCTAAGCAAAAGTAGCCAGTAATTTCTATGCATGGATAATTTTTGCGATGCTTTGTCAAAAATCTAACTCATTTAGCTACAAGTTGTTTTATCTCAAAATAGATTTTTTGCAACAAAGCAGCGATCTATTGTTTGTGCACCTATAGTGTAATGCTATGGAATAAATAAGATTCTTAATATATTTTGTTGATTAATTATTAGATATTACAGGCATAAATATTACATCAGTGAAAACAGTTTATGATCAAACACTTCAACTCACTCAGATCATTGTATCCTGGAACATGTTAGTAAGTACAACTATCAATGATTTGGACAGTGTATTAAATGAATGAGGCTGACAATCTGTCCAAATTATAGTACAAACACGTATTCAGTGCTGACCAAATATTTGGATTACATGTATTAACCAGTTTCCAGCTTCATGAATAATATTTATTTACTTTTTTTTATTTTTAAGTAGGCCATTTGGTCATGTACATGTTTTGATAACCACAATTAATATAACAAGCAATATGGTGTTTGTTGTAATTGAACAAATAATCAGTGTTATCTTTGTTTGATTACAAGTTGTACTACTTACTTAAGTTACAATTTTATTTAATGCCCTATGATTTTTATCTCAGAACATTTTGTGAAAACAACACTTTGACTTTGTTTATAGCTACTAATAAGGAAGCCTTTTGAGTTACGAGAATTGACGTTACAGAATCATATAACTAAAGCAAGCTAAACAAGCAATATACAAACAATAGAATAAATAATAATATACAAATTTAACATATCCATTCACATGGACATCTTCAATATTCAATCACATGAATTTAATTTTTCTAAAGAGTGATCACATGAATTTAATTTTTTGCCACACACTTGTGATTTGCAAACAATAATACGGTGTAATTACAACTTGTTCCAATTTATATACCATTGTTAGTGCCTTTAATGCATTCTTTCTCCTTACTATTGTGCAAATAACATTATTAGGATCCTGAACATTGTCCTGGATTGGATATTGTATATACTATACGATTAAAGAGTGATAGACTTAATGAGATTAGTCTATTGAATAGCAGCTGTTTCAGTTACATGCAGTGTACAGAGGAAATTTCAGTGCCAGAATATTGTTTATATGAGCATTACTTCTTGGAAATCACTGCTACAAGCGATAATCTGAAGATGCGTTTTGTTAGTATGACAAAAGTTATTGGTTAGTTTTGTGTTGTAATATTATTATACTGTGTAGTATAATATGCTTGTATGATAATAAAAATTACGAACAATATTATCATTAAAGATACCATGTCAACCACAATAATATCTCAATCTGTAATATACATAATGCTTATTGCATGAGTTAGAGTATAATGCAGATACTTCAAGAGGATCATTAGAGAAAGGTAGCTGCAAAACTTAGAAAAATGGCTAGTTATTATAACTCGAAGATTATCAAAGGACAAAGAGCTTGCACAATACAGGGAATGTGATAGCAAAACACACAAGCCATATACCTGAAATATAACATATTGAATTTATTAACATGGAATAAAGACTGGTGAAGAGGGTAAATGTGTCACCTCTTCGTACCCGAAAATATAATGGTATCTACTTCTTTGGGCATGAGAAAATAAATAATAAGCACTCATACTAGTCACTAGAAAACACCATTTCATTTTCACTCAAAAGTCAGCTTGTAACAAAATTTCCTAATTTCTTGACAAATCGTATTAGGTCACCAGGATGCTTGGGTCACAAGCAGAAGAAAATTCACAAGTGAATTCTTTTTACACATGATTATCTAAACTTAGCTGTTTAGCAATGCATCGTCAGAAAAAGAGGGTAAAGTTGCAAATATTAATTGTTCATATGGCACACAATAATTAAAAATTACCACTGTAAATGTTTTCTGGACCAGTCACTGTATTATGTACTTAATCCCCAAAGTATAGGAAAAATAAAGTAACATAGCTCAAATTTAATTTTTTATACTGTCATCTTTCTATAATCACTCATGAACTTATTCAAAACCAAATAACATAATTACAATAATTTCACTTAATACAAGATGGTACATAATATCCATATACATAGTTATTTAAATCAGGTTTATCTACTACTATGTTGCTCAATTTAACATTGTCAGTGGTTGAGACTGAGGGAGAGTTGTCTCTAAGATTAGAAGAAATATTACAATTGTAGTTTACATAATATGATGTAACTATTACATTTCACAGTTACCTCTAACACAGTTCAGTCTTTCACCTGTCTTTTCTATATTTTACTTTTAATTTTGAACTCACAGTGATTTGAATTATCTAATGTATGTATTTATGTAGTTCGAGAGATTAATCATACAACTAACTTATTCTATATTATCTCAAGACTTTCATTTTTGATGATATTTACATTTATTTTATTTGGATATTCTATTTCAAGACTTTTTGCAAAAGGAACGAGAGACAAAGGTAAGCAAAGGTAGTATTGATCACCAATTACTGCTTACATTATTTGCAGAGAAAGATCTGACTCACTCATATTGTAAAGCATATTATAACAAGATATTTATTATTGTGGAAGTCATTTCATTTTTAATTACATTAACCATGTGGCTGCTGGTGTTGTAACTGGACTAAGTTCTGGTAAGTAATCAAATCATGTCATATTATCTGTAGTGAACAAAGAAAGAAAAATAAAAAAAAAAAGGAAAATAAGAAATACTTACTTTTTCATTTAAAAAATTAAGAATTCTTAAAAGTGTTGTATTATTCATTATTAGAAAAAAATTCCTGATAGTACAAAGCTATACATTTTTTAAGATACTAATGTTACTGTTGAATCACGAATTTGGTAAATCTTTGTCACAGAATATTGTGGTCAGTCTTACATAATGAAAACAGATGCTTTATTGAAGGCTGCATCAGTAGTAACTGATGTCAATGTAGTAATTATCATTGGAGGACTCATCATCCTGCATTGCTTCAATACAGGTAGCTCTGACTGAACAATAGTACATTTATACATTTATATGTAGTAGTAACTTCATATGCATTTATTTTTATTGTATTCAGTTCAAAGTGATAATAAGAGGCCAACTATAAGGACTGAAATGACAACTATGAAGACCAATGAAGCATATGCAATTCATCATAATAAGGAAAATTTGTCGCTTCATCAGGCGGATAGCATTTATTATATAATAAGAGGCCAACTATAAGGACTGAAATGACAACTATGAAGACCAATGAAGCATATGCAATTCATCATAATAAGGACTGAAATGACAACTATGAAGACCAATGAAGCATATGCAATTCATCATAATAAGGAAAATTTGTCGCTTCATCAGGCGGATAGCATTTATTATGACATAAAGTAGTAGACAGTTGACTGACTATCAAATATTATTATTAATACTTGTTGGACTTAATTGTAGCAAGGTGTCTTAGAAATTCTTAATTATGTGATATCACCATTACAATATTATATAGTTGTTACTCCACAACTTTGATTACATATGATAAAGTGGGGAAATAATAAGAAAGGTGTTGTTATACATATAGTGATGTCACATGTCACACATAAAATGTGTATTCAGAGTACAGCTCCAGTTTAATAAATACTTCAATTACATAGTAATGTTTCAGCAGACACATAGGGGATAAGGGAGGGAAGGGACTTTGTGTTGTTTTTTTCTGGTAAGGAGAGCAGAGTTACAAGTGAGACCAGTATAATGTACACATATTTTATGTAATTTTGTATACAATCTTTCATTAACTTTTTGTTTTCCTGATTTTTTTTGGGTTAAAATATCCCAAATTCTCTGAGCCCATCATTTTGGTTTAGAGATTCCAAACTTTCTTAGTTTAAAGTAGTCACATTAAAAATATCTAGAAATAATAAAAAAAAATTAGTCAGTTTACTATACATAGACTCAATTTTGGCTATTTTGTGTTGTCTCTCAAGAGACTCCTTGAAGAAAGTAGTTCATATACTTTTCCCAAAGAACTGAAATCAAATTTTAGATATAATTGGCGAGCGAGCGTAGCGAGCGAGACACTTACAGGGGTAAAACAATCGAAAATCGGGGATGTTTGTTTATTTATTGGCGAGCGAGCGTAGCGAGCGAGACACTTACAGGGGTAACACAATCGAAAATCGGGGATGTTTGTTTATTGGCGAGCGAGCGTAGCGAGCGAGACACTTACAGGGGTAAAAATGAAAAAATCGGGGATGTTTATATATTTGTATATATGTTTGGACGTACGTATGTCATTTTGTACTTTGACCCTCGCGTTTTTGTGTTAGTTATGTGGTCGACCCCGTCCCAAATTGCACTAAACAGAATCCTCTGGTTTAGCGATCAGTACCCGTATCACCCTAGACATTGAATTGTTTACCGTTTTGAATTCTTTTGCGGGTGCAGTTAAAACTTGAAAACTTAAGGGACTATTCGAGTTAGTGGCGGTGGTAAGTCAATGCGTTCATGGTTATAAGCCGTGCGCAACAGTATTTACTTGAAAATACATTGTCCACTAGACTACTGCGAAGGTAAGTCTGTGTAGGTGCATGTCCAGTTGTGTCAAAGCATTGTGTGCTACAACCACTACTTAGCTAAAGAATATCACAAAGAAAACTTTTAAATAACGTGAATTGTTTTGTTGTTGTTGTTTTCTTTCTCTAAGCAGTTGCAGAGAGTTGTTACTATGGCACTGAAATCCCTTTACCCTGTATGCTAAATTTAAAAACTGGACCTTATTTTCAGTAGCTTCAGTGTTAGAAGTCAAAATCATTCATATAAAATAGTATAGTCTTTAGGCTCGCTCGCCATTTGTGCTCAAGCACATCACTAGTTTATTTTATATATGTATGGACGTACGTATGTCATTTTGTACTTTGACCTCGCGTTTTTGTGTTAGTTTATGTGGTCCACCCCGTCCCAAATTGCACTAAACAGAATCCTCTGGTTTATCGATCAGTACCCGTATCACCCTAGAAATTGAATTGTTTACCTTTTTTGAATTCTTTTGCGGGGTGCAGTTTCAACTTGAAAACTTAAGGACTTCCATTTCTATTCGAGTTAGTGGCGGTGGTAAGGTCAATGCGCTCTTTGTCATGGTTATAAGCCGTGCGCAACAGGAAGGTAAGTCTGTGTAGGTGCATGTCCAGTTGTGTCAAAGCATTGTGTGTTACAACCACTACTTACCTAAAGAATATCACAAAGAAAACTTTTAAATAACGTGTATTGTTTTGTTGTTGTTTTTTCTTTCCAAGCAGTTGCAGAGAGTTGTTACTATGGCACTGAAATCCCTTTACCCTGTATGCTAAATGTAAAAACTGGATCGTATTTTCAGTAGCTTCAGTATTAGAAGTCAAAATCATTCATATAAAAATAGTATAGTCTTTAGGCTCGCTCGCCATTTGTGCTCCAGCACATCACTAGTTTATTTATTTATTTATATATATGTTTGGACGTATGTATGTCATTTTGTACTTTGACCCTCCGTATTTTTGTGTTCGCTCGGCGTTCGACCCAGTCCCAAACTTCACTAAACAGAATCCTCTCGTTTTGCGACCATTACCCGTATCACCTTAGAAATTGAATTGTTTACGGCTTTGAATTGTTTTGCGGGTGCAGTTAAAACTCAAAATCTTATGGGAGCTCCATTTCTATTCGAGTTAGTGGCGGTGGTAAGTTAATGCGCTATTTGTTACAGTTATAAGCCCTACTCAACAGCATTTTCTTGACAATTCATTGTCCACTAGACGAACCACGAAGGTAAGTCTTGCGTAGGTATGTTCAGTTGTATGAAAGTATTGTGCGTTACAACTACTATTAAGAATATCACAGAGAAAATTTTAAATAACGTGACTTGATTTTGTTGCTTCTTTTTCAATTCAAACAGTTGAGGGGAGTGGTTACTATGGCATTGAATCCCCTTTACCGTATATGCGTAATTTAACAACTCGACTTTATTTAGTATTTTGAATAACAATAGTGTAGTTTAAGGCTCGCTCGCCATTTGTGCTCAAGCACACCACTAGTTTATTTATTGGCGAGCGAGCGAAGCGAAGGGTGGATAATGCAAAATCGGTAAAATATAACATATTATGTTATATATATGTATGTATGTATGGATGGTACGAACGTTTTTCTCCTAAAAACTCGACTATTTAGGCTTGACTCCAGTTTATTCTGAAACTACAGCATTAAGCAAACCTTACTTTATACTTAAGCTCCAAAGTATGAGAAAATTCCTGCTAAAACGCTTGTTTTCAAGACACAAAACGTTGATTCGACAGGTTACTATGGCATTGAAGACCCTTTTCCAGACTTAATTTCAAAACTTCGCCGTTTTATGGGGGGATACGGAGTGCCGGTTGTTGGTTGTCAAGAGCCGTTGGTAGTCAGAATGCCTTAGCATTAATGCTATGGAAGCTACTACTTCTCGAGGGAAGCTGAGATAAGTACGCAATTCCGCTAAATATGCAAAATTAACTCTGGCCTTTCTTTTTTGTAGCTAAGAGCTTGTCAACAGTGACTGGTAAATTCAAATAGTCAGATTGGCTCAAATTTGGTACTACAAAAGTTACCACTGCTCAAGAAAATGAGGTAAGAAAGTAATTTTGTATTTGTGTGCTAAAATTGACTGTCTTTTGTTTTTCAGATGGTCAAAGTAACTTCAATTTGATACTACAGAAGTTATCAATACTCAAGAATGATGTAAGTAGTAATTCCATATTTGTTGGCTAAAATTACAAATAATAACACTGGTTTATTTTTTATCGTAGCTGAAGCTTGTTCAAGAGTTACTGGTGATTGAGATTATCAGAATGGTTGATGTTTGATACTACAAAAGTTACCATTAATCAGGTAAGAGAGTGATTTTGTATTTGTATGCTGAACAAATGTCATAACTGCTATTATAGTGTTTGCATGAAGTAAGCTAAAACATAGTAACATTTTATGTTACCTAACTATCAGGCTCGCTCGCCATTTGTGCTCAAGCACACCACTAGTTTATATATATGTTTGGACGTATGTATGTCATTTTGTACTTTGACCCTCCGTATTTTTGTGTTCGCTCGGCGTTCGACCCCGTCCCAAACTTCACTAATCAGAATCCTCTGGTTTAGCGACCATTACCCGTATCACCTTAGAAATTGAATTGTTTACCGCTTTGAATTGTTTTGCGGGTGCAGTTAAAACGCAAAAACTTATGGGAGCTCCATTTCTATTCGAGTTAGTGGCGGTGGTAAGTTAATACGCTATTTGTCACAGTTATAAGCCCTACTCAACAGCATTTACTTGAAAATCCATTGTCCACTAGACGAACCACAAAGGTAAGTCTTGCGGAGGTATGTTCAGTTGTGTGAAAGTATTGTTCGTTACAACTACTATTAAGAATATCACAAAGAAAATTTTAAATAACGTGACTCGATTTTGTTGCTTCTTTTTCAATTCAAACAGTTGCGGGGAGCGGTTACTATGGCATTGAAACCCCTTTACCGCATATACTTAAATTAAAAACTCGACTTTATTTTAGTAGCTTGAGTGTTAGTTGTTAAAATCAATCATTTAACAATAGTGTAGTTTAAGGCTCGCTCGCCATTTGTGCTCTAGCACACCACTAGTTTATATATATGTTTGGACGTATGTATGTCATTTTGTACTTTGACCCTCCGTATTTTTGTGTTCGCTCGATGTTCGACCCCATCCCAAACTTCACTAAACAGAATCCTCTGGTTTAGCGACAATAGAGCGTTTTCGTCGTTTACGTAATAATGATGTCATGGGCTTTAAAAGCACGCGCGTTGAGCATTGTCAAATTACTGGTGTACAGCTGTTTTTCAGAGAATATGGCTCTGGCTACTACTCGATTCTCCGACTACGCGGAGGGATTACCGGGAGAGGCTAAAAAGAGGTACTTAGAGAAGCTGCACTTGCTGAATGGTGTAGACCCTTTCTTATTGGCCGGTAAAGCTGTAACTGAGAATGACTCGCAATCTACTTGTGATTTGCCACCGGTTGAAGCTTCTGATTTGGTCTCTTTCTTAGTTTTGGAGACTAGTTTTGTTACAGCTAAGCAGTTTAAGGCGCATAAATCGATGGAAGCTTATAATCAATTTGTAAGTGGCTGGGTCAAGGAGGTCAGTGCTTGGAACATCAATCACAAATCTGTTGTTACGGGACGGGTAAGTTTCAGGCATGATTCATGGTTTATAAAGTGCTGGAGTTAATCTTAATGCTATCATTATTGATGACTTGTGAAGTTAGGATTGGTAGAACTTGTGTTTTGTAACTCAAACTATGAATTGAAAACCAATTTGTGTACATTCAACATTGATATTAGTAGTGTTGAAGAAACATTAAATAGTATCTAATTTCAGACACACGTTCTGTTACAGTGATAGAACTATTCAGCTGAATAATTACTCCTTTTGTTGTTGTATGGTTCAGGTTAGGCATTCACAGCGAAGCAATGCTACACCTTTGTCACGTTGGATAGTATGTGAGAAGACTGGAGAAGTATTCTGTGCCCATTGTAATTGCATGGCTGGGTTGGGGGAGGTATGCACTCATGTAGCTGCAGTTTTATTTTTTCTTGAAACATCAGCCAGACTTCGAAGTAAGACAACTTGTACACAAGAAAAGTGCCAATGGGTGATTCCTACTTTTCAGAAAAATATTCCTTATGCTCCAGTTAAAGACATTGATTTTACTTCTGCAAAGGGAAAGAAAAGGAAAATAGATGATGCTTTGACAGATTCAACAGTTTCTACTTCAAAAAAAGCTAGAATGTCTCATACTGTTTCTCCACCTACTGATGTAGCACTTGAACATTTTTATAAAACTTTAAGTGAGTGTGGAAGTAAGCCGGCTATTTTATCAATAACACTTCCGTATGAAATGACTTTCAACCCAAAACTTCTCTTCCCAATTTCCCCCTTCCATTGCCTCAACTTCATAAAGAAGAGTACCTGCAAATGGATTATCCTGAACTTCTAGATACTTGCTGTAATACTCAAATATTAATGACTGATGAAATGGCAAAATCAGTGGAAAGAGTTACTCGAGAACAGTTTCGTTCAAATCTGTGGTATAAGTATAGAGCCGGCCGAATAACAGCATCTAAAATGAAAGCAGCTTGTCGTACTGATCCAACTAGCCCAGCCCAAAGTCTGATCAAAGTAATCTGTTACCCAGAAGCATTTAAATTTGTCAGTGCTGCGACTTCATGGGGGTGCAATCATGAAAAATATGCAAGAGATACTTATGTGAACCATATGATAGCCAAGCATGATGAGTTTGAAGTGAATGATGGTGGATTGCTCATAAATCCACAGTGGGCTCATATTGGAGCCTCACCTGATGGATTAGTGAAATGTAGCTGTTGCACAAATGGAGTGGTTGAAATCAAGTGTCCATTTTGTCATAGAAGCGACACTATCCATGATAGTGCAGAACATGACAAGAAGTTTTGTTTAAAAAAGAATGCAGATGGCTTACTCGGTCTTGATCACTCCCATCCTTACTATTATCAGGTTCAAACGCAGATCTTTATCTGTGGAGTGGATTACGGTGACTTTGTGGTTTGCACCTTCCCTGACAATGGTAAACCTGTATTACATATTGAACGTGTTTTACCAGATCCTGACTTTTGGCTAGAGTGTGTCAAAAAGTGTACCGAGTTTTTCAAGATTTGTATTCTTCCTGAATTGCTTGGCAGGTGGTATACCAGACCATGTATTTCTAGCAGCTCTAAACATTCTGCACAGGCTGGACTTTCAAGTACATCAGAACCATCTTCGACTCCATCCCAAAATGAAGCAGCCAAAAAGTATTGTTATTGTAAAGGTGTTGAAAAGGATGGAGACGAGATGATTGCATGCGATTTTCCCAACTGTCCTATAGAATGGTATCATACTAGATGTCTGAAGATGAAGACTATTCCTAATGGAAAATGGTACTGTCCAACTTGTCGAAAGTTACCTGAATGCAAAAGAAGAGCCAAACAATAAACTAGTTATTATAATTTACCCATTCATGTCAGATAACTTTCTTATCATGATTTTTTTAAATGTATTGAGCAATTATATATTATATCAATTCTTTGAAGGGATTAAACCAATAATAGAACTAAGAGTCAAATAATACAGCTAATCAAAAGGTACAACAGAGTCACATAAATTATTTAAAGCACAACAAACATGTATAATGTGATCCACTAATGGTTTTTCTTCTTGATCTCTTTTTATGATGAAATCTATAGGCAGAGTTCCTTTCAATATTGTGAACCTCTGACGAACAGCCCCAATAACTCTCTCTACGTGAATCCTAACATTAGCAATTGCACGTGTTTCCTCAACTTCCAAAGCTGAAAGCTGGTCTTTCCCTTTCGTGAAAGCTGGGATGTGAAGCTTGGCCTGCATAAGTCCCACTGATTCTGAAATATCGAATCCGCGATCCGCTAGTACTATATCTCCTGGTAGAAGGTAGTTCAATATACCACAATGTTCAGTTAAATGTTTGTCACTCACTCTGCCTCCCCATGCATCAGATACAAATGACACCACACCATGAGGGGCGATTCCCAGCAAAACTTTGACCGTATTGTGGTGCTTGTAAGAAGACCACGTACTGGCTCTTCCTAGAAGGTTTGATGGACGTTCAATGAAGACTTCAAAACAGTCTACGATTACAACCACTTTCTTTCCAAAGGAAGATCGGTAGCAAGCCGGTGTTGAGATCCATAAAACTTCACGTTCAGGCCACTTGATAAAGGGTTTCAACTTAGTATCCAAAATGACAAGCCACTTCAATAAAATACGTGAAGTTGTAGACACGGATATTCCAAATTTGTAAGCAAACTTCTGCAAAGGGCTGTCAAGCCTAAGCTTAGCCATAACTATCATGAACTCTTGAAAATCAGTGAGCTTTGTAGGATTTCTGTTAAAAAATTCAGTAGGTGGTGCCACAAACTCAAAAACAGCATTTAAGACTCTAAAAGAAGGGAGACCAGTGTAAAATTTTACACACTGATCATTCTGTAGAGACTGCTCACTAAATGGTACTGTATGAAAAATCTTATCACGGATCTTTGCATCATCCCAATCTATAGAAATTATGTATAATAAAAGTTTCAGCATTTCTTATTAGCTAATTTCTAAACTTACCAAAGTACAGGACATATCAGTTTGAACACTAACATCACTGCTGCTAGAAGCCGAGTTACTTGGCTGACAAACAGCCTCACAAGTGATTTCAGCTTCACTGAATTGAGCACCACTATCGTATGTGATTTCATCCCCATCTTCCACAATACTACTCCCTTCACTACCTACAGTAGCAGATAAATTAGAACTGGCTAGAGCAAGCAAACCCTCCACAGCATTGTCTCTACTCGACTCTGCTGTAGTAATAGATATTTCTTCATCTGTCTCTCTTCTAACATCCTCTCTTGCTTTTCTCCTGATCCACCTCTCAGCATTTTGACAAGGATTACCTAAAACTTTACAGCGACCAAGATTCTGAGTGGGCAACCAGTCAGGGTTAGTCTCATCTTCGAGAGGAGCTGGTTTTCCATCGACAAAATGCCTGGAACAAATCCTGTCGTTAGCCATAATTTTTTCTGTTATATCTTTCCTTGATATTGCCGCTAAATATCCTGCCCTACGCTTTTTACTAAGTTCCAAAATTCTAGTACCCCTGCTAGACATAATTTTCGGAATCCTGTACAAGCTAACATCCTTATCTCTCCCAGACCTCTTCGTGCAGCCAACTACAATACACAGCACCATCTCTCTCCTTGTACACCAGTACCCAGAAGTGGGTGTGGTTATCGCATCGCACGTGAACTATGACGCGCC
>WLWD01002961.1_pt1 | contig 38878 bp, 21 predicted proteins | sample 6712731 | NCBI WGS metagenome assembly WLWD01 (sample SAMN12718690, study PRJNA576275) | sponge metagenome | isolation source: marine sponge | host: Mycale hentscheli | place: New Zealand: South Island, Marlborough, Capsize Point | collected 2014-11-01
TTTTTTGTTTTTGTTTCATTTCTAAGCCAGTGGCTGCAATCATGAAATGTGAAAAAATGGTGTCTCCCTCTCCCCCCCCCGTGTTCGTAGACTCGAGTACCAAAGAGTGGGAAGATTGCATGTTTACTACCCACACACAGTTACATGTACCGTAGTACAAAGATTATGTTCAGTATGTACATATGAAATTTGTGTCTAGAGGCCAGAGAGTAACCTTACAAGGTGTAACCTGTTGTTGTTGGTTGTTGTTGTTTTTGTTGTTGTTATTGTTTTTGTGTGTGTGTTGGTCATACTATATCTGGGGCAGTTTCTGCATATGGCGTAGTGCGTTCATGTTTTGAATTCTCGTCTTGTGAACAATACGCGTACATGTGCCCGAGTAACTATTGGAGTTTGGAAGACCACTTACCATGTTCGGTATGTGTTGATATGAGAGGGACAGAGGATGTTGTGTTTATGAAAGACTTGACTATGGTTGCCAGGCACGCAGTCAGTTTATCACTAGCCGATTGAAGAATGAGTCAACACTGCAAATTGAAATGTCTATTATTGTAATTTTTACGGATCATCCGTTTGGTGTTTTGCATTATGAACATAACGAGCTTCTATTTAATGCACGGGTCCTCTTTAGGGGTGTGTTTAAACACAGTGCAGTGCTTCATGCATTGTCATCTGAGAGGATGTGTTGGAGTAAAATAGGACATTGTTTGTAAAGCACGTACAGTACAACAACATTCTGCCATTGTTGTGTAACAATCCAACTTTATATATACTGTATATATATATATTTATTTTGTGTTGGATCTGTGTATGAACTAAGAAGTTGGGTTTGTCTGAGAATGTCATCATAAGTTCTATAAGACTTCATAGGAGGCATTGAAGATCCAATAGGATTTTTCACCGAACTCATTGAAGTGAACACTCTCTTTCAATGAGCATTTCTTTTAGGCTATAAAAAGGATCCTCTTTTTTTGCATGTATAGCTATGAAAGATTGCATGAGCTGTTCAAATCTATGGACTTGCCTTTCACTCGTTCCCTAGGCTTCCTAGCTTCTTATCACTTACCGACCTTGTGTTTGACTGTGATGTTGCCTCTTTCCATTCAATGCTGTTATAACTGTATTTCCAATAAGGGCAGAGTTAACTTATTGGAACTGCAAAACTAAAACAGGAGAATACAACCAAATTCAAATTAATCACATCAAATTTACTCAAGTCTATTAAAGTACCGTATTAATCAGTAATTGAGTAAGTTTTTATTATTTATTAATTCTTATTATTTAAAGCCTCAAAAACCTCCATTTTTTTTAATTTTTTTTTTGAGTAGGCGTCATCTCTGGAAGTGGCTCCACCCTTTAAGGACTACCCCGTCGGCCCCCCTCAGTTGAATCCGGCCCCTCTCACTCTCGGCCTTGCTGGAGAGCACCAGAAAATCAACGCTTCCTTGGCTTCTCAAGCGTGTTGGGCGTGGCTCAGAGAGATGGGGAGACTGGACTCCGCGGTAGTCAATACCAACCACAACAATGGAACTAGGGAGGAGCTCCATCGTGTCCCTCTGGCCACGCCTTTCACTTTCACTGAGCAATTTAAACAAGGTGAGAAAGGCTTTTGTTGAAATATCAATTTTTTTCCAGTTTTTGGTTATAACTTTAGCTATAAAGGGAAAAGAGACTGAGAGAGAGAGAAAGCTTTTGTACATGTAAATAAAATAAAAATGGCTGAAGAACCAGGATTATTGAAGATGCATACCTACCATGGCACTAGGATTGGCTCAGCAGTGACTGCATATCATATTACATACATTAGATTAACAAATTGGTACATAAGCTAATTCCATTCATACTTCCAAATTGTGTGTGTGTGTGTAATTGATGTAAGGATTGGAGCAGTGCCAATGGCCAGGAAGAGCTCAGATCATACAGAAGGGGCGTGTCATTTACTACCTGGACGGAGCTCACACACCGCAGAGCTTACGGGTGAGTGATGTTTGATGAAGCCTAGTTGACGTGACCTCCCTGTACCGTGTGTTCTAATCCTTGTCTGAATGCATAGTCACTCAGTGTCAAGCAGAGATTTACGGATGCCATGTTTTGCCAATATTAGCAGTTTAATTCCGACGTTAATTGCATTTTTTAATCGAAATGCATATTTAATGCTTTCACATTTTTATATTATTAATTATTGGCGAGCGAGCGTAGCGAGCGAGACACTTACAGGGGTAAAAATGAAAAAATCGGGGATGTTTGTTTATTTATTTGTATATATGTATGGACGTACATAAGGCATTTTTGTACTTTGACCCTCGCGTTTTTGTGTTAGTTCGGTTGTCGACCCCGTCCCAAACTTCACTAAACAGAATCCTCTGTTTATCGATCAGTACCCGTATCACCTAGAAATTGAATTGTTTACCGTTTTGAATTCTTTTGCGGGTGCAGTTCAAACTTGACAACTTAAGGGACTTCCCATTTCTATTCGAGTTAGTGGCGGTGGTAAGCCAATGCGCTCTTTGTCATTGTTATAAGCCGTGCGCAACAGTATTTACTTGAAAATACATTGTCCACTAGACTACTGCGAAGGTAAGTCTGTGTAGGTGCATGTCCAGTTGTGTCAAAGCATTGTGTGTTACAACCACTACTTAGCTAAAGAATATCACAAAGAAAACTTTTAAATAAAGTATATTGTTTTGTTGTTGTTTTTTCCCTTCAATTCAAGCAGTTGCAGAAAGTTGTTACTATGGCACTGAAATCCCTTTACCTTGTATGCGAAATTTAAAAACTGGACCTTATTTTGAGTAGCTTCAGTGTTAGAAGTCAAAATCATTCATATAAAAATAGTATAGTCTTTAGGCTCGCTCGCCATTTGTGCTCAAGCACATCACTAGTTACTGGTGATGAAATGACGAGCAAGCCTAAAACTACACTACAGTTGAATGACTGATTTAAACTTCTAACACTCTAACTACTAAAAGAAAAAGGTCGAGTTCTTTTAATTAGCCACGTATGCGGTAAAGGGGTTTTAATGCCATAGTAACCACTTGCCGCAACTGTTTGAAAGAAAAACAACAACAACAAACGAATAAAACAAGTCATGTTTATTTAAATATTTCTTTGTGATATTCTTTAGCTAAGTAGTAGTTTGTAACGCACAATACTTTCACACAACTGGACATGCCTACACAAGACTAGCGTAGGGCTTACAACTATGACAAATAGCGCATTAACTTACCACCGCCACTAACTCGAATCGAAATGAAAGTCCGGTAAGTTTATAAGTTTTAACTGCACCCGCAAAAGAATTCAAAGCAATAACAATTTCTAGGATAAAGTACAAAATGACATACATACGTCCGTTTCAATTGTGTTACCCCTGAGAGTGTCTCGCTTGCTCGTCAATTAGAGTTATGGTTCCAAAGGCCCCAGGAAATAGCGTCCCAGCTACTAAAGGTGCCTGAGATCCTACTTCTTTAAACACTGTAGTATCCAACGTTCAAAATGCCTAACTGATTTAGAATTGTACTTTAGAAACCACAACCATTTCCTAATTTGTAGCCCAATAAAATCATGCAGGCCACTACCTGTAATGGCTCTCTTCAGAGGCCAGCCAATATTTTATTTCCTAGCCTAAATGATGGGTTCAGATTTGATAAACTGCATTTGTTGGCAGTTAAAGTAGATAATAACTTCTATTCCTTATTTCAGCCGAAAATAACTGAATTATTCATTTATTTTTGTTATTTCTATTATAATTATTATTTTAATTATTCGTTATTTTTATTTTTGTATTATTGTAGCCTGTGAGGTGGTTGTTTAATATTTAGTATTGCAGGAAATTCTTAATCTTCACGTGTGGGTATCTCATTGATGAAGTTGCCATTACTGCACACAATGTACAGTAGATGCTGCATTAGTTGTTTTACTATAATACACTAACAATCTTACCAACATCATTTAGTGGCTTCAGATGTTTAAATTGTTTCTTTGCAGAGTCAGAATATTCGATGTATTCTCTCTCTTTCACAGGCTTTTTTAAACAATATAGAATTAAAACTATCTAACACCACCGGGAATGCAAGCTAATAAAAAAAAAAAAAAAAAAAAAAAAAAAAAAAAAGGCTGAGAAAGAAATTGTGAAGTGATCAATCAAATTGTTGTATGCATGAAGATCAATCTATTACTCGTATGTAATCATTTTCATCAAGCGACATTTGATGTCCACTTTGCCCCTCAGTTGTGCCAGTTTCCTATAGCCAATAATGATGATTTCAAATTCCCTGTAGGCGTGTGCTGACTGGTTCAAGAGTGAGTGCAACAAAGAAGACAGCCATTGTGCCAGGTAATGCATCCTAGCTGCATCTTTCATTGTAATCAGTGCCATTTCTGTTTGTATGCTGTGTATGTGCATCTTCAAACAACATTAACTAGCGAGAAAGCTGTTCGGGTTTTGCTGTTCAACATCACGAAGAAGAGAGATCCTAAACTCTTGATGCAGGCACTACTGGTTAGTGTGTGGGTGGGTGTGTGTATGTGAGAAAAACAAATGGAAAATGCCCTACTCAGGCCTTTTTCCATCTGATTTTCCATCTGCCTCCCACCAGTCCACCCAGCTGTGATTGGGTACCTGGCATTTGCTGGGGTGCAAATTCAAGGCCTTTTCTCGTGGAACAGCAATGGTCCAGGTGGGACTTCGGGTGCCCACACCACTTGCTGTGAGGAAAGGCCTGTTCTCCTGCGAGTTCCTAGCCCAGCTCCAGGAGCTTTGCTTGCACGGCTCACAGTGCCTGCTTAGTGCACAGGCATCCTGGCTCTGCCAGGTGCATGTGACCACCTAGTGGCAGCTAGAGAATTTGCGCTTGTATGTTAGAGTGTAGGTAATGTACATCAATGGTTATACCATGGTTCGTTCAAACCGTCCAATCAGATTTCTCAATTCGGGGTGAATAAATCACTTATACACCGCCTAGGAGGTGAATATTTTTTGCCCGTGGCCTAGAATTACGATCTGTAGCTAAGCGAAGCGGCGACCAATGAGGCTACAGAAAAAAAGGTTGTTATGCGTTTCTTATAGCCTAGCGCCATGGTACAAGTCGGTTGCACCGCTCGGTGCGCGGTCGGTACGGGATTTACACTATCCTCGGGCCTTCGGCCCTCGGTTGTGTAAATCCCATACCGACCTCCACCTCGTGATGTAACCTATACATCATGTCCTACTAGCTGTGTAGTGCTGTAAGAGGATGGACTAGCAGTGGTATAAGAACCCATGCTTACACTCAGTGTGTGTATGTATGTGTGTGTGTGTATAGGATTGTGGCTTCTCTTACGCTGGGTTTTCTCCGAACGTGGCATTTCCACAAGGTTCTAATACAGCAGGTACATGAAGATATTTTTGAACTTATTATTATAAATGCACATCTAAATACACTGCCTGATATCATATTAACTAAATATTGTTCTCTCTCCAACCACGCCTTGTGGGAATCAACTTCATAAATTTACGTGATAAGAGAAGTCAAGGCACAACCTAAATGATCAGTACTTTTTAGGTGGCCTAAAGAATTTTGATTTGTATAAGAAAGTGGCTTGCTTGCCATCCAGCAATTACAGTACTACAAAACATACCCAAAAACAAACACAATAATAAAATAATATTAAATAGATAAATAAATAATAATAATAATAATAATAATAATTAGTGTCTTTCTGTTCCATTTAGATCAGACCAATCTCACAGTGACGTGGGAGAGTCAACTGTCCCAATCTCAAACGAACAGGAAGGCGTGGCTTGATGTGACATCAGGACGCGCCCACTGGTTGTCCGTTCTCGCCTCCAGTCAAGAAAAGAGGAGTGGCCTACAAACATCGGCTCCAGATCCTGCTTCCTTGTGCTCTCCCCTGGCGGATGAGCATCAGGAGTTTGCTGAAGATCACGCCAGAAGCTTCTGCTCTATCAGAGAATTCATGCAGTGGTGTGAAGAAGACATTGCGATCCTTAAGACACCCAAGGATGAAACTTCTACTTGCAATGGAGAGCGCTCTGCTCCTGTCTTTCTTCAAAAAAGGAGACCTCTGGAGAATGGAGGGCTGAATTGTGGAGTGAGAGTCTTGGTGACTGGGAGTCTTCATCTGGTTGGTGCTACAATGAGTGCTCTGGGATGCAAAGTGGAGGATTTGTGAACTTGTTTTGTTACACCATTGAACGCACAGTGCGCTACTATATATTTAATTTTTTCTTCTTCCTTTTATTTTTTTATTTTTATTTTTTTAATCTTTTGCGCATGGTTTTTTTTATTTCAATAATAATTCTAACGTTATCCTGTGTGCAGTGATTTTGCGTGAGGGAAATAGCTAGTGGGAGTTAGAACTAGCATTTGTAAGTGCAGGAGTTTGGACTAGCGTTCTCCTTGAGGGGATATCATCTCCAAAATGAGTAGTTATGTAGCCAAAGCCTTACTTAAATCAGAGCTAAAAGGCGCCGATAAGAAATTGAAGAGTATGGCGGCACCGAATTCAGGCCCGAGACGCAGACGTAAGTGGACTTTTTGACGGTGATGCCTTCGTTTACTAGCTGGTACATTCCAGTGCTACAGGTATAGTATCTTAAGTGGTAACAAAAATGGAACCCTGTGAATGAAATGATATTGTCTTGAAATGGTTTAGCCCTCTTCCATTGGTAGTGCATTTTTAGGAAGCTTTGTTGGACAAGATGTAAGGTAGTCATTTGTAGTTGTACAAGTATAGCCTGTGCTATCTTGTAAATTGATGTATGTAAATCTAAGTGGTAGCTATTTCCTAGAAAATTGTCCTGATGTATGCAATGCCAGAAATGATACACTGATGAGGGAATTCCCATGAGTATCAGAATAAAATTGTGAGAATAAGGCTATTGCTGTATAGCTAAGTTGCTGACTTGTAGCAAACTCTAACAGAGTAACTTCACAATCGTTTAGGAAATATTTCTACAAGTCTTTACCTAGGCTGAAACCACATTTAACTAACTAAAATGCCAAGAAATGAATGTCAAATTTGCTTATATTGAATTCTTAGCTTTGACTGCTTGTCCTCACGTCGATCATGTCACATGAAAAGAAATAACCCCGTTCGTTATTTTTACAATAAAGGTCAATGGAACACTTTTATTTTAAAGATTACACAAAAAATAAACGGCATTTAGAGACCTATGACAACTCAAGATTTGATGGTAATTTGAAGTCTCTAGCACATTGGTTACACTATCAACTGACTAATGAGGAAAATAAACTGTGCAAGTTTATAGGAAGAGAATTATAGTACGTCAGTCAATAGGTGTGTGTTATGACAGTGGAGGTGTTACAGAATGATAAGATTAAGTTGAGGAAGAGCATATCCTGTGGCATATATCAGAATGTACACAACAAAATACTACTTTGTATTAGCTATACTTTTCTCTGTTTTAACAGCCAATATGTATTAATACTAAAACATGTTTGAAACTCATAATAAAAAACTTCATCCATGCTCAACTATGTTGAGGAAGTTTTAAAAGTATAGTTAATTATAACATCATAAGATATTTTAAAGGAAGTGTGTAATGTATAGCTATGTTTGTATTACCAACAGACCCTAGTCTAAGGTTAGCATAATATATGTAGTATTACACAGCATTCTCTGTTTGTATGATTGGTTACTGCAGAAGGTACTGGAATGGGAGACAAGGTAGAAGGATGCTGCAACAGGTGCTGTGGAGCAGTGTGTAGGATATCTCCTTGGCAACAGCTACTATGCTGGGGTCAGTGTAATTATTTGTATCTACAAGATATATTGCGTACATGTTTGCATGTGACTGGGGGGGGGGGGGGGGATGAGAGAACACACCCCCTGGAAAAAACTTAATTGGTAAAAAAGCAATTTTTCCCACACTAAGCAAAGCATTTTCCACTATATTTATTTCCAATTTTTATATATAAATTGTGATAGTAGCTCTAAAAATACAATACGGCTATAATTAGTTCTGAATCAATGCTAATTCTTTATTACTTTAAAAATAGAACAATGCCATTTGTAATAGCTAATAGGTATCGGTCATCGCGGATAATAGACTTTGAGGTGGTCCAGTACAAAATCTCATACCTCTGGATGTATGCATTTATGCAGAGAGGTCCACCACTAAAAAGAAAGTTCAAACCCTGCGGCTTGTTTTAGCGGAAACTCCGTCATCATGCCACCTGTGGGAAGAAGATAATATAACCTTACTTTAGTTTTTCTACAATAATTACATAAGCTGATTAAAAAATTCTAAATGATAGCTTTATGTGAGACATTATTCAAGTATAGGTCATTATTGTCAACTTGTGGTCTGGCTGTATTGAGTAATATACTTTCAGTTGTTCCTATGGCGATTACTGAGTACATATAAACTGTTATTGCCATGAGCAAACATCACTGGAGCAATCAGAAAGAGAGATCACTGAGTATTTAGTAAACTGGGCTTCTCTGTATTAGTAATTTGTAGTTTCATTTTTACTTTATATCACCACATGTACTTCACAATAAAAACCAGTCGGACTCCTCTGCTCAAGTGATCTGCTTCATTAACTCCCAGTTATGACAATTATAATAAAATTAATGCCATATATGTGTGTGGGTGTGCATGTGCTGGAATGGCGTGAATTCCGCCAGTTTGGTTTGCAATAACAAACGTTACAGAGGTTTTATTTATACACGAGACATTCCATTACAGAAAGTTGAGAACCTTACCAATACTTATTCTATCACATGCAGTATATATCACAAGATAAAAAGAACAACATAAAATATGCTGTACAAGGTTAACTATCAGTTAGTATAAGGCTTTTGTTGTTGTTGTTGTTGTTGTTATTGTAATTATAAAGCTGAGCTGTATTTTTTATTTGTTTTGATAGCTTGTGTGGCTCTAACTGTTACCACGATCGTGGTGTGGATTGGAGGAGCATTTCTAGGTGAGAGCAATCTACAAAATATATCAATAAAGATGATGAAGCTACTGATAATTCTTGTCTGCTGATTCATTATGTGGCTGATATCAGCATTTTAGATTTCATAATAATTTTAGTCAACACATTTAAAGAAAAAAATTCTAATATTTCCCCTTCAAACAGCAGTTACTAGTAGTAATGACAATTAATGTTTAGCTTCATTATAATATCCGATGTAACAATACAAAATAGCAAATGAGATCTCTGAACTATTATTGCATATTCAGTTGGTTTGTCTATTTAATTTTAGTGAGTCCAGCCAAGAACAACAATGCAAAGAATCTGTGTGGCACATCTGTTAACATACCCATTCTCAACAAAGACGGCTACATCTTCTTTCTTGGGGTAAGGCTAATATTAATACATGGAATTGGCAAACTCTTGATAAACTGTGCTGTCAGTCAGTGTGGTAGCATCACATGCTATCATCATTGAGTCAATGCAATTGTAATTACATATTTCAACTGTTAGTTAAATTGCTTATCATCCCCTCCTCCCCAAAAATTGAAGCTCAGTCTCACAAAATCTGGTCTCAAGGTAGTGATGTGAAAAATAGATAGCACTCGAATCTTAGTATAGTATCATAAATCTTGAAGGCTTCCTTTCCTCTTCATACTTCAAACTGAGCTTCTTTCCTTTGCTTCCTCAAGCGAGGGAGGTTTCAAACCAATTTCCTAACTGAGACTAATTGCTGAGTTGTCACGATTTGATTATCCTGTATATAAAGAACTACGAAGAAGCCAATCCCACGCTCAATGGCAGTATAGAAGGAAGGAAAAAAAACCTCAAATTTCAAGAGGAAAGAAGCCTTACATTGCTATCAAAGAATTCTGTTTATGTCAAAAGGCTTCATATTAATACTTTATGGTTGTTGCTCATTCTTCTATGGTATTGTATAAGAGCAGGACGATGTGTCCCTTGTTGCTTGCGGTTGACTAAGCATTTGCGTGTTCTGCCAATTCCATATATTCGATAGTTCAGAAATTGGTATTGTATAGTGCACATAATGTTGAAGCCAGATAAGGTTAACTTAAGAGTTCAAATGTAACTTGACATTACAGACACTTCCACTGCAAACACATGCTGTTCTAGGATCAAATAAAGTGCCATCATCTTCATGGTCATCATCATTATTGTTACTACAACTTTCTTACCTCAATTTTCCTGAGCAGTAAGATGATTCAATTATCAATGAAGCATCAGGAGGTGCGAACCCTTAGTGTATGTCCACCAGAGATCAGCAGTAGAAGAAAATGTCTGTTAAAAATCATTTCAAACCTAGCATTTACACACAGACAGAACTGCTACTTATGGCGATACAAAGAAAGAAGCAAACAGCAGAGCGAAGGGAATGCCTCTAGGTTAAAACAGATCAGCTCCACGGTATATAACTCAACTCTAGCCTTCTTACACGCGTGAAGCGCGACAATTGCAGCAGCAGTACAAGCCGGCCAGCCACTCTAGCTGCAATTTTCAGCTCACGTGGTTATAACGTGCGGTAAAGGGGCGTTACCAGTAGTGCAATAGCAAAATGATCGTACGTACCGCTAAAATAGACTAACTTTTTCTTGAAAACTAAGTCGAAACAAAAAATTCTAGCACATTAAAGGGACTTACTTTGCAAATTTCTGCAAATTTCTGTATCTCTACATCATTTCAGAGCCCGGAAGGCCGTCGTCTTCGAGATCCGTTGTTGAATGACACACACACACACACAAAGTGACACACAGACAAAGTGACTACTGTAACCCTCTCGCGCATGCGCGCTGAGGGTTAATAATAACACTTATGTAATTCTTTTCACAGCTTGGATTAACAATAGCTCTTGGCTGTAAAAATAGTATGCTATTCTTGTTATGGATTTAAATTTTATAACAAAAAATTGTGACTATGAAATTGAACCTTCTTTGACTCCCATTTTTTGTTGGACAACCCTAATCTAGTTTTAATTGACAGCAAGAATCAATCTACTTAACAGAAGATGACTAGCTCTAAATGGATCATATCACCTACCATGTTTCATATTTTTCTAAATGTTTTAATATTCAATTAAAAGGAGTTGAATTTACTGTGTTTCAGAGCCAAAGTGCTATTGATTTATTTCACTATAATTATTTTAACTATGATAATTATATTACTATAAGACCAATTCTATTTCTTCATCCACAGAGTTCTGGCATATTTGTGATCATCATGATAGTGGCTTCCTGTTTGTGCTGCTGCTCCGGAAGCTGCCTCTGCTCCTCGCGCATGCCCAGAGGCTGCAGGATCTGTGGGGGCGTGGGCCTATTCCTGGGAGCACTAGCTACGGCTGTGTTTGTGGCCTGGGTGGCATTGGGGACATACCTGGTACTAAGAGTGCGTGGGGCAGACACGATCTGCCGCAACACTATCGCGTACTTGTCCCTCTTGTACCTGTATCTAGTAGTCCTGGTCATCGTTGGTGTGATCATAGTGATATGGCACTGCAAGGACTGGAGGCGTGGCCAGTCCGATGACACTGGTGGTGCTGGTAGAACGAGAACAAAGAAAAAAATCAGTGATCCTTGAACTGAATTTGTATCATTTATTGGATACATGTCATCACAACAGAATATTATGACTGCTTTATATTCAATGACTGGCGTGAAATTAATTGCCGATGATAGTTGTAGAAATAATAGAACTATTTCGACTGGTTGTACAATTATACTCTGTTACCTAGTCACTTGTGATGAAAGTACGATAGTCAGAGTTGTTGTTTATTTTTTCACAACTCAAAGTTGTTGTTTTTTCACACTCACTTATATTGCGTAGTGGTAGGTGAAGTCTTATTCTGTATTTATACTGTTAAGGGTATGCTACAGTCTCACTCTCAACAGACCCAAAGAAATTCTCTTTTTTTCAAAGATTTTTTTTATTCGTTGAATTTGACTAGGCTGTTGCAGTCATAGCTAAATGTCCTCCATGGTTCTACAAAGAGTTAGAGGAGTGCACTTCAGATCATATTGAATTTAAAGTTACATAGATCAGTTTAATGATAATGAAGAAATACTGATAGAAGCCATTGACATTATAGCAACTAAAGCAGTTATTTTTTAATTATATACATGCATTGCATTGTATTTTTTATCTCCTTTCCATTCGCTACACTAACTTACCAGTGATTTATACAGTCACAGCAGAGCTTAATGCCAATCATAGACATTACTGGTCAATGTTTATTTGAAAGAGCACTGTTAAAATTGGGGTGCATGGGAATCCCGTTTTGAGGTGTCCAGGTAACACTGGCTGTACTACTCCTCATGGGATGTTTCCATTTCACCTAGAGGAAGTGTTCAGTTACATCCCTGTACACCCTTCATTATACCAAATGGAGTGTTGTGATACACCCATGTTCAAGGACCAAGTGTTCTACTACACCCTATCAGAGCTCAATGCACCAAATATGGTGTTATTGATACTTACCAATGGGGTGTTGTGATACTCCCTTTTATAGCTACTACAACACTCCAAATGGCGTTCACAATACTCACTTTATAGCCATATGTTTTAGTGTATAAAATTTATTCCAGTAATCAGCAAATGCAATAAATATTGTTCTGTGATGTGACATTGTATCTGTGTGATAGGTGAAGAATTAACTGTTCATGAATGAATGAAAGATGCTCAGGAATTATTCATACAGCCAGGATGATAAGAACTGTTCATCACTCATGTCAGCAGTGATCTACACACAGCAACAATAAACAACAACAAAACATAATGGTAATTGACTTTGGACCAGTGTTGGGTTAAGCCCTGTAATTAAGAACTTAAGTCCAAGCTCAAGTCTTTATAGATTTTTAGAGCTTAAGAAGCCCATCAATTTCAAATCAGACTTATGTCCAAGCTCAAGTCTTTATTTAAAGGCTTAAGTCCAAGCTCAAGTCTTTATTTAAAGGCTAAGTCCAAGCTCAAGCTCTATTCAGAAGTTGAAAATCTTTATTATTGAAAGAACATTGAAAATTACATAATTCAATAAACAAAAAGGAAATAACTTTATTAATCATTTTATTGTGAAAGAACATTGAAAATTACATAGCGTCGTAAGACCTCATTTATCGGACCAAGTTTTCCCCACGAACCATAACTCATTAGCTGAAAGATTTAAAAATTAATTGTTTCCACCAATCATGAGGTTATTTCATATTCTATCGCCTTGCAATACCCATATTTTTAAAACACAATTTGCAGGTCGCTGTGCAGAGGCAGCGCAGAAGCAGTCAGGCCACAATTATCGCCCAGGACCACCAAATATCGGCCCGTCGTAGTGTCCAAAATGCATCGGTTATAGGCCGGCGAACAAACATTCAACCCCAACTCACTCCCATCGCAAAACTACACTATTGTCCTTGCAAATTAGCGTACAAAGTATAGGTAGTGGCAAAAAAAAAGTTTTTCTGTTCAACCTATGACCATACTTAGCTTCAACTAAATTGCCCATTTACTATTCAATTGTTTTTATTGGAAGTGTTTACTGTAAAAAGGACAAGAAGAAGGCAAAGCAACCCCCCCCCCCCCCCCCCCCCCCCCCTTCTCAATCTGAAAAACAAAAACAAAAACAAAAACAAAAACCCTTGACCAGCATTACCACAATGTGCTACTGCCATTGGAGTTTACTTCATTTTCATTGGAATGCCAACAAGAAAAAAAAAATCATGACTTAACAAAAAATGAAAAGATCAAATGGTACGAATCTAAGTTCAGAGTTCAACATATGGGACAAAGATATTTTCACCATTGGGGTTTGGTACGACACAGTCTTCATGAATCCACCTTGAACAGATGTACTGAAGCCATTCTCTGCCCGTTCCTTCGTCCTCTTCAAAAGAACTGAAGCAGACACAACATAAATCTGTGAATATGCTACTATTCATTGTAACTTTTGATCTCTTGTGCAGCGTACGTCTACTTGTAATCTTGCTCCCACCTTCAACTAAATTCAAATGTCCTTCATTTGTTGAAGTTTCAGTAGTGACCTCTCGAGAGCGTTTCTTGCCTGTCACAGCTTTGTGTTGTAAACTTTTCTTAGCTTTCTCCTCCTCTGCCTGCTTACGCTTCTTTTCTTTCTCTTCCTCTGCCTGCTTTCGCTTTTTTTCCTTCTCCTCAGTTCGTCGAATTCTTTCCTCAGCCTTTCTTCTTTGTTCTATTTCTTTTTCCCTTTTTTTCCTTTCTCTTTCCTGTTTTCGCTTTTCCTTCTCCTCAGCTTCACACTTCTTTTTCTCTTCCTTCACTTTATAAAGTGACCAACACTCATCGCTAGTGAGAACACGTGCTGAACCCGTCTTTGCTGATATCGTAGTAACATCCCTTACCACAGGTAAATTCAATAGATTGGTGAATGGTGAACGTAAATTTGAGGAAGCAACAGGAGGTGTAACTTGGGTGAGTGATACAGTACTCGAATTTGCAACTGAAGGAGACCATGGAACCGGCATGGTAACCGCAACTCCAGTACATGTGGTGACTGCACCAGGAATCAATAATCCATGTTAAGGTGATCCAGTGGGTGTGCTACCTAGAAAGTTAAACAATACAGGTATGTAACATCACAAATACAAATTAGGCATGTAAAGTGAAATTCCCCCCCTCCCCCCCCAAAAAACCCAAAAAAAATAATAAATAAATAAATAGATAAATAAATATATAAATAAATTATTACTACCGCAAATATTGAAGGATATTTTAGTAGAATGGCAGGAGTCAAACTGAAATGGAAGCGTAACTTGAAAAGTTTGAACCCGGAAATATCAGTTACAAAGACAAATGAGTGAATTTTGTTTCCTGTTGTTGTTGTTTTTGTTTATAGTCAGTCCATAGATTTGAAGTTCTATTGTTCATTAGACAGCACTTAGTTTGGGGACAGTTGGGACAAACTTTTTTCTGTATGAAACCATTTACAGGAAAATAGGGCACAACGCGGCCTCCATCAACAATAAACTGTTTTTGAACTAACACATTTTATCAGCATCGAGTTTGATTGCCTTAGCCGTTCACAATATATGACCTAATCAAATTCCCCTTGGTAGGCTTATTGGATCCAATTGATTATTATTCCCCAACATTCACGTGTGCTGCATTGAGCTCAATTTTATCGTAGACAGTCTCACATGATAACATAGGTAACATTGTATGCAAATGAAAAATCATAGCTCTGCCTAAGTTACTATAGCTACTTATGTTTTTCTCTCGAATTATCTGGGATTAACAAAAAATGCGATCTGCCAAAGAATCATTTAAAAATTACATGTACAGACTTCATGCTACCAAAAAAAAAAAGTTTTCTGAACAATTCTTACCTGAAACCTGAGTAGTGGATCCAGAGGCCATAGGGACTGTGATGTGATGTGAGAAAGGGATCCAAGGGGCTTGGTACCTGCTAAGACATCTGCTGTGAAGAGCAAACTTGATCCCAGAGGTGTGGTACCTGCTAAGACATCTGTTGTGACGTGCAAACTTGATCCCAGGGGTGTGGTACCTGCTAAGACATCTGTTGTGACGTGTGAACTTGATCCCAGGGGTGTGGTACCTGCTAAGACATCTGTTGTGACGTGCGAACTTGATCCCAGATAAAGGTCACCAATCCTAAAAGAGGTGACATTTCAATATATTGGTATAGGGTGTCTTGTCAATAGACATGTTATAAATCTGATACTAAATGAGCTTTCAATTTTTTATGCCACATGATGCACAGTTTTCCAACCAATGGTCACTAATGTATATTAGCCTCTCCACTCTAACATTAAAAGTGATCATCACGCTAACTTTGTGCATTCTCTTACAATTCAAATATAATGATAACAATTATAATGATGACAGTAACTGCTGAGGATTGTTGTTAAGTTAAATAAAAATGGTGAAGTCACAACTATGGAACAGATTGTCAGATGAAAACTTAGACAGGCTATTATGTATTGCAATTGAAAGACCAGAACTGAAAAAAAGTGTTGATTTTGAAGAAGTGTTGGACAGTTTTAAGCAGACCAACTGTAGAGTAAGGCTATGATTTTCACATTTTGCACTGATTATTTATTGTTTTAGTAGGAGAAAACAATTTCAGGGGGGTGAAGCTAAATTTAGGGAAGGGGGGGGTGAAATTCCAGGGTTCCCATAGTCTGTATGGAACCCTGATGAAATTTTTTTGTGGTATGAATATAAAATATACATATATTGCAGACGTGGTCATGTCCCTGTCATTCTGATAAAAACCGAACTTGGCTAATAGATATATATGTTGATCGGTTTTAGTATGTGTATTTCAAAAATCATGGATCAAATTCTTTGAAACCATGTATGTGGAGGAAAGTATGGTATAGTGTATAACTATCAATACCATGTCTTCTCTTTCAGTTTTGAAATCTCAACATGGAATGAAAATTCATAATAGTGATTGTTTGAATTGATAGTGTGTACTTTTTCTGGGTGTGTAATGGGGCCAACTTATTTTTAGTGTATTGTGCAGGAATATCCTAGACATAATCTGCTAAAGGGTTGCTTATCCTCTTTTCTTTCAGTGAAATGAAGTAAATTTATATTTGGAAAACAAAATGTATCGTTTATTTTGATATTTGATATAAACAATGTTACATTAAGTCTCGGTTATATTGTTATAGAAGGGGTACCTTCATCCATATACTTTCAAGCTACCCCGCTCTCTTCCATTGTGGAGCCATAGCACATGCTTGCCATCAGATGTTCGTAGCAAAGAAGTGATATGTGTTGATGAGAGAGGTATGAAATATTTTTCACCAATTTAGATCTTTGAAAAAAAAATGTATATAGGGTTCCAACACAAAGTTTGTATGGCATTTTGTTCATGTGAGCCAGAAGCAGTGACTTTAGTGAGACACAGTATGTGGCCAGCTTCTCCGAAGAACCCTACACTGGCTTTCCATCAAGATCTATACTTCTATGACTGGAGTCTTTAGTCCTTGAAGGATGCATTGGTGTTGATGCTTTTTGTCGTGCTCTAGAATGAAGAGAGGAATAGCTAAACATGCAGGACACTCTCACCAGTATATAGTTTCAACGTAAAACATCTGAATCCCAGCTCTCATTAGCTTTTCAGTATGAAGCAAAAACTAACGTGGGAAGAAAAAAATTATTTGCCCATGTGATTGCGACATGACGATAGGGGGCATTACCTACAAAAACTTGAACCTACACGGAGCAGACAGCTTGTTAAATCATCATCCTGAGCAAGTTCATACTTAAATCAACAGTTAATTGTCAGTAATCTCCAAAATCAGCTGACAGACAAACAGATGGGACGACTAATATAACCCACTTGCGCATGCGCGCTGAGGGCTAATAATAACAATCTGGCCAATGGCACCAATATCACTGCATACTACAGAACCACTAGCCTCAGCAACTATGATACTCAACACTTATAAATATATACCTCTGTTCTAAAAGCAACAGCTCAGGCCAACCAGCACTTTCATACTTGTTTCAACTCTAGTGTTATTAGTACCACTCATACAGTAGTAATTTTTAAGCATTCTGAGAATTGCGACGAAAAAATCAACGGCTAACAAAAATTTAAACAATATTTTAAAAAGTTGAGTGTTGGTTAGAAACTTCACCTATTTTATAGAGGGGTCTGACATATCATACATACATACACACACACACACACACATGTGCGTGACTGTCTGTCTGTATGCATGCATTGTGTATGTATGTATCTATGTATGTATGTATGTATGTATGTATGTACGTGTATGTATTACGTATAAACACATTTCCACATGTTAAATTTCCACTTGTAAAACTCGAGAGTATCTTTCTCGTTCTCTCGCTACTTCCTAACAGACACATTTGGGACACCACTGCAGCACTAGACTATGAGATATGAAGCCAAACCTTATGGAATGCAATGCCAATCATTAAAATAATGGAGTTAAAAGAAGGGTCCAAAGAGTGGGAGCTGGCAGACAACTTGAGGATGCTAGGGAAGGTCTAGTACAAAAGAATAGCCAAGTGGAGGGTGCACGGTAAGGTCATAAGGTAAGGGACAGCATCAGCAGATGAGCAGTGCAATGAGACTGTCACTAACAACGCATGTATAGACAGCAAAGTGCGAGCATCAACCAAGAATGGGTCAAGGTCATAGGCTAAAGAGACAGCCAAAGCAGCCAGGGAATGCACAACTACAAGTTTACCCTAATTATGCCCACCCTGTAACAAGTAATAGGAGAATATCAGTAAGTCTTCAACCTTTTGGTTGGACATAAATTCAGTGTGGTAGACTCAATGCAGGTGAACCTAAATCGTGCCCCAAAACAAAAACAAAAAACCAAACAAACAAACAAACAAAAAACTGGAAAGATTAGTACCTAGACAATAAAAGAGGCAGGGCAACCAACATTATCACTATTAGGGATGAGGCCTGGTTACGTTCACACCCGTTATCAACTTACTTCATGACTCTTGCTTAGCCAACATCTCGTATTGACTGGCCTTGATACATCAGCAGCATGTGTGCTAACCTGCAAAATAAGCCAATGGGAAATGCCATCTACTGGACAAGATAATACAGTTGTGGTCCTGCTGTATAAAAATACATGGATATAATAGCTAAATGATTCCATTCAATTTTTATAGTTGTGATGCCATTCCATTTAGCTACTCTAGTCTAGCCATTTGGTGAGTGAATTATAAAGTTCACTGATATTATTATGAGTAAGTGGCAAGTAGTACTCTTTAGACACTTGCTAAACTACTGTGATTAATGATAGGATTAGATGGAGGGACAACCGTAGTACAAGCTTAATGCAGCTGTCTCTTGAAACCACTGAAGATGACTCTAAGATATATATTATATGTATCAAGTTTACATAGTAAACAACCAGTTTCCATTTTTTGTCTGACTGACATACTAGCAAACTCAAACAGGCACCTTCGTACACAGTATTTGTCTCAAACTACTTAAGAAACTAATGTTGTACAGAATTATTACACAGTCCTCCTCTCCCACAATCACTAGAGTAGTATTACCATATTGGCATTACTTTTTTTGGGGGTGCAAAGCTTTTAATTTACTCTTGAAAGCTGACACTTCCCTTAACCCCCATAATGAAAAGTTAGTCTCATGTACATGTCACGCGAAATTTGGCCCCCCCCCCCCCCCCCCCCCCCCCCCCCCCGCCAAATACGGTCTGGCCGGACTGAACTGGCAGCCAAATATAATTTCGGTGCGCTCGAATTAAATAAAATTTTGAATTATAGAGGCTTGGCGGATTCCAATCCTGTGGTTGACATTGACACCGCTAAGGACGTACTTTTGTTGTTTTTTTACTGGGTCTTATTGTTAAAAATTTGAGATAACACAAATTAACCAAAACTACAGTCAATAATTGATAGTATAACTAAAACTACTCATAATTGAAGAAAAATTAGCTAAATCTTCAAGGGAAAAACTAAAACTAAGCATTTAAGATACTTTTTAGTACTGGAATCACTCAACCAAACCACACTAATAGCATTATTGGATGATGACTAGATTATACCGGAATTAAAAGGGAGATGCTTCTGTTTGGATATACATGAAGGCATTTACAAGTTTCAAAGAATATTTACAATATTGTATAAATTTGCAATAGATAGTGCTGTACTAGCTTTTTAGATAACTGGGTTCCAGAGTTTCTAACAGGAATGTTTGTTGGAGATATAGCTATATGTTTTTCCACACCAAAATACATCATCTAAAGTTTATAATTATTGAGACCTGATTAACCAAGGGCTTGCAGAACATTAAAAAAAAGCTTTAGTTAAAAATGTTACTGTTCCAGTTAAATGTTACTATTAAAAATTGTAATTAAAGAAGGAGAAAAATTCATAATGACTTTCATAACTTAGGTTCGTTACATCACTGATTTGGATGAGAGATCTGACTTCTAGCATCATGCCACAGTGATCCTACCTCAGGACATTTAGGCACGAAATAGACTTTATCAAGAGTTAGTGAGCGGTTTATGTGGAAGGGAATGGTCAATGATGTTAATAAATTGGTAAGCAAATAAATAAACTGCATACAGAAGTGAGTGTGGTCAACTGTATTTTTAAATTGTGATATATCCAGGTTAGTAATTGTGATCTGTGCCATGGCAAATTAAGCCATTCTACTCCAGAGCTCCATCCAGTACCAGTTGTGTCACCATGGCACCACATTGGTATTGACTTCATTGGCCCCATCTCTCCTGCACCACATCAAGTAAACAGATACATCTTGACTATAACTGATTATTTCAATTTTGTTGAGGAAATTCCTATGAAACGTAAATATTTTGAAAATGTAGCTGCTGCATTGTTCAAGATAGTCAAACATATGCACTATGATGAAGTCTTGAAGCTTATAATTTATTGAATATACTATTATGTATTTATGAGAATGGGAATTTGAAATGTAAACTCATCAACAAGAAGTACTAAAGAGCAGTCTAAACATATAACTATACTGATGTAAATCACCACCTCCAGTTAGCTAATCACACCATTTATTTTTTTCCTCAGGGGCTAGGTGGGACTAAATTTAGCAAAGCGGACCACATCTGGCAGCCATATTTAGTCCGCCCGGACTGAATTCGGCAGCCAATTGTGGTCCGGGTTTTTAGCAACCAATTCCAGTCCGGGGACCGATTTTGGGTAGGACCCGATTTGGCGTTACATACCCAATCCCTTTACCCAACCGCTAATAGCGTGTTGGTAAAGGGTCTCGCCCAGCGAGCCTACGAGTATGTGGTGGGTATTAGGCCGGATTTCAAACCCCTTCCCCCCCCCCCCCCCCCCCCTCCTCTCCCCTCACTTTATTATGTAGCTTTTTTTGCGTTGAGCTACCGGGGCGGTTACGGGGCTACTAGCTAGATTATTACTGAGCTCAGTCTTGGTAGCAAACACCGTGGCACAACAGTGAGTAAAGCCTACACAAACCAAAAGCGGATAATTTAAATTCTAAGCTTATCCAATGATCCTTGTGTCTTACAAAGTTTGTTTCGAGTTCATGTTCAAGGGTTTTTCTATGGCTTTTCAAAGTGGTTCGGTAAAGCGTCACCTTTTCAATGGTAAGTTGATTTGTGCAAAGACAAATGCTGTTTTTACTTTCTTGAATTGTGTTGACACTTTTACCATATTAAGATGTAAGCTGCATAGCAGAAAATTTCTTTAATTGTCTTTTTCTTTTTTTTTAAGCCAAGACTATCCCTGGCAGATGAAACCAATTAAACTCATTACTTAAAGGTTAATGTCATCATAATAATATAATTTTAATAATTATTAGAAATAACCACATATACATATTTAGCTGCCTTGTTCTCAAACTTAGCTACCAAGCATGCCTTGAAATTCTTCATTAGAACTTTAAGCTCTTCAGCTTCATTGTTGTTAGTGCTGTGAATAAAAACATTAAAATTTAGTAAAGCTGAAGATGACAATGAGGGAGATAATTAAAGTCAACATGACAATATGACTAAAGTATAGCATGCTCAAGATTGGATGATACAAACATGTTTAACTACCTTCAAGATAATAGGACAGGAATACATATACTGGTGATTACTTGCACATATTGAAGATGTGAAAAGCAAAACTTTGAAGGAGTTAAGACCCACAACTGCTTTTTTAGCTAACTTCTGTCTGGTCTCTTCAGCCAGATTAAAATTTTGCCAAGGAAGTTTAGTGCATGCTAACTATATAGTGAAGGATTGAGTAAGCAATTTCATAAACAGGGCACACAAGACTGTCCAAACCAACCAAAAAATGAACAACACTAGAAATGCTAAGGGAGAATTGAAGTAATACTTATTCAAATTCGCTACAAGCACTTCAACTGCGAAAAGTTGAAGAGTCTAGTGTTCATAATGTTTGAGTTCATGTTATTCTATATTTTCACTTTGCCCACGCATTTTTTCTTTGTTGTTGCTACTATGCTTACTGCTACTTTAATTCTTGTAGGGCCTATCCTACAACACCACAAGGACACACAGCTTGGGAAAACAAGTAACTACAGTACTGCAGCACGTGAAATATACTTCAACCTACTGTCAGGGTGCATTATAAAACTAGCTGGGTTTTTGCGTTAATTATTTGGGGCTTCGCTAGTACCCGTTGTTCCTTTCCTTCCTCCTCATTCTCTCTCCTTGATAATTTCTGCCTGCTTTCTTATTGTCCCCCTATGGACTGTGTGGGGACCACACCCCATAACAGTATTATTAACTTATTGCCAGACATTTATTCTGTATGTATGTTTGTATGTTGTTTGTGTGTTAGTTTCAATAGTTGTAGTAGCAGCTGTATTTTATGTATCATTTTTATGTTGCCTAGGCTACTTGTTACAATTTGTGTGAATGTTTGTGCTCTCATTTGATTGGTTACTTTAATAATTCATTATCATCTCTGTGATTGGTCAGTTTTTCATTATATTCTGTTTTCTTGTGATCCCATTGGCAGTCTATAAAAGGGCTGACCAGGGACAGTCATGAGTTCTGACTCTTTGATTGAAACACTCTCACTCATTATCTTTATTTGGATATATCAACATTAAGTTAATGGAACTGACAGGAAACTATTATAGCATTGTTGGGTGGACCTAGCCAAAGAGAAGCAGAGGGCCAACAAACCTGGTGGCAGCTGTTATCACCTACGGTCACCGTCGTCGAGAAGTTGTGAAAATTCTGAAGAAGAGGGAAGATACCCTGAAATTGAGTGAGCAAGTGGAGAAATACTGAGGGATTCTCCTACAAATTATTGAACATTTTCTTCTGACTGCGACTGCGGCGCAGGTTTTACGGCGAGTGTCAAACGAGAAGCACTAAAGGAACTGACAAATTCAGCGAACATTTTTACGTTATTTGCGCAACGTGTAAGTGGAGAGAGACATTGCAAAATTCACAGACGGTGCGTACGAGGAAAAGACTGCGGGATACTCCTCCTACTACTTTGAGCAAGCATCTTACTACTATTTGCAGAACTGGGGGACATTCAAACAAGTGCGGCGGAAACAAAGAAAACCCATCCTCATCACTGCAGAGAGCGCGGCAGGACTCACCTTAAACTAAAGGACAGTTTAATTGGCGAGCGAAGCGAGCGAACAACTCTAAGATGTAGTCTATGGAAATCCTGAATACGTCGTCCTTTAAACGCGAGCGTCGTCGTTTAAACGCAAGCGTCGTCGTTTAAACGCGCGCGCGCATTCCAGAACTTCGCTCGTTATTTACGTTTGGACTAGGGTCGTCATGCACAAATGGCTATCCGAATGCGATCACTTACCCACGGAAGAAGAGCTCCTCCTCCTCTTATTGGCGAGAGAGCGAAGCGAGCGAGCAACTCTAAGATGTAGTCTATGGAAATCCTGAATACGTGGTCGTTTAAACGCGTGGTCGTTTAAACTGAATACGTGGTCGTTTAAACGCGCGAGCGCATTCCAGAACTTCGCTCGCTCGCCCAACCAATGCTACACGAGCATTTTCTAGTTATATTATTGTGTCTTTTAATTGTTTTATATCTTCTTCTTTCATTTTCTGTACAATAGTGGGTACAAAAGGGAGGGAATTCCTGGGGATGAAGCCTCCCATAATTTTTAGGCACAATTTAAAGATTTTCGATTCACCTCTAGTAGTACGTACCTAGCTCGCTCGCACGCCAATAACCAAATTTTATCCGCGGGAGCTTTTTTGAGAACGGTCGCATAGTACACAACATTTGAGAAACGCTACTTTACGCGGTAGCCTTTATAGAGACGCCACGCCCGCAACCCAGTCTGACTTCGTTACGAATCTGGAGTGTTCATAACTTGCAGGTTGTAACTGGTCGCGATATTTGATAGATTGCAGTCTCTTACTGAAGCATTTCATATAGAAACGGAGTGTATAATTAGCCATAGGAAGTCTGTGGCAAGAAATTGAGGAAAATTACACAGTATAATAACAACTACAGCTTGTGCAAAAATTCTGTAAACGAGTTTGTTGAAAGATTTGAAGAATATTTGCACGAACATCATGGCAGGACTCGAACGAGATTCAAAATTCCAACTTGGAAATTTTATTGAGGCTGATGCTGCGGAAGTTATTGCGGCTAGTACCGTGAAGGTCAAAACAGTTCATAAAACAAAACAAGTCAAACTTATCGAAGAAGATGTTGAGGCAGTCTGTGAAACGGAACTGGTGGAAGAAGTAAGCGTGACGGAAGATGTAGACATCGGTGAACCCAAGGAAGTTAGTGAAGTATAAACACAAGGAATGCTGTGAACGTAGAGTAGATATTTGCGATACTACAGTGTTGAAAAGCAGCAACGAGGGAATTGTAAAAATAGGTGACAACCTGGCAGAAATTGCTGTAAAAGAGGAAGATGAGGAGGTTAGCTGTAACAGCGAGGCTAAAGATAAGGAAATTGAAACAGGTAAACAGGATTTTGAAGCTTATGCAGAAACATACAGTGACTAAGAAGTGGGAAAAGAATGTCTGTCTAATTTGGACAAAGTTGAAAATAATGGTGACATCAGAGAGGCATCAATTGAGAGAGACACTGGCATTTGCAGTGAACAAGAAGCTGATTGTGATAAAACTATGGTGGAAGATGGTGAAAAAGAAATTTCAAAATCAAAGGCAGCTGAAATATTTAACATTCATCGCAAAGTAATGAAGACAGATGACCAAGAAGTGAAGGTAAACTTGACAGAGTCTGATGAGGTATCTACACAAATGGTATTGCAGGGGGAAATGGCAAGAGCATGTAAGCAGGAAAGAGTTGAATGTGTTGGAGAGGTATTGGTGCCACTTAGTAATACAGGTGTTACTAGACACAGTGACAATGATGATTCCGTAACTACAAGCAGTATAAATGAAGGGATAACTACAGAGATGAGTTCCAATGGAGTTAACCTGGCAAGTGAGGCAGTCACTGAAACACAAGTATTAGATGATATTCCATCACAAATTAGAGATACTAAAGCATTCAATGAATTGGAAGAGGACCATGCAACAAAAAATACGAAAATGGATGAGCTGGAAGATTTTGGGAGGCACAGAAGAGGAAGGTCCTGTGACAGAATCTTCTGGTCAATCAACAGAGATGGCATCAACCAGTGAAACTGATGAAGAAATTGACGACCCATACTTGTACTTTGAGTTTTCATCCTCGTTTGGAGATATCAGTGAGAGCACTGATCCTGACAACACACTGGTCTTTAAGGGAAAAAGTGAGGACAATGTGCTAGTGAATAAACTGCCTTGCATTCCACAATACATGCTTTTCCCTTCACTGTCAGATCCTCAAAAACCTGCTCGCACAGTCACCTTTTACCCTTACATAAAATTTCAGCTGATTCCGGCAAGGAATGTAGAACCTGATTTTAGATCCAGTCCTGAACTATCTCCAAATGAACTCCCATTACCTGTCAGTAATGCCAGCATTGAGGGAGAAAGTGATGGTGATGCCATAGAAGCTATTAGCACAGAATATGAGGAGAGCGCTGAGATTAAAGTTACTTATGGAGAAGGTGCTCTAGTAAATGAGACACAAGTATTGCGAACTGATGAGAAAGCTGTCGAGATAAAGGATGTAGTAGTATGCGAGGTTGATTCACTAGTTAAAGTGAACAATGAAGAAGACATTGGTGATGAGGAAGTTGTTCGTGAGAGAGAAGCTGAAGTTGATGAGAAACCAGTGAAAGTTGGTAAAACAAAAAATGTTGAAGTTCATGACATAGACATAATCCAAGTCAGAAATGTTAAAATTGTTGATGATAGTGTAGCAGCACGAGTTTGTTGTGAAGATGCTGTGCAAGCAAGTGGTTCAGGAAATGGGAAGACTACATGGAATGAATGTCAACAAGACTGACCTTATAGTAGAAAGTGAGGGAATTGTTGAAATTGAAGAACTGGATGCTAATTCACTACAAATTAGAGATTCTCCTGAGATGAGAGAAGCAGAGAGTGATAATGCAGATAGATCAGTGAGAGCAAATGATGCAGGAGACTTGGAGGGAGTGGTTGGGGAAGATTGGGAGTTAGAGCTTTTGAATCAGCACAAAAGGATATCAAGCTGTAAAACCAATGACGTCAGATCATTAGAAAATGAGGAAATAGACTTAGAAACTGCCAGAGAACGACAGGGTCCAAGTTTGGATTCAAGTAAATTGGACAAGCCAAAGGTTAGTTATAATAGTCTGTATACCTACCTAAAATAGACATCAAAGATATTTAAATTAAACAGCTATATGATATAGAAATAATAAAAATGCTGTTTACTTTTGTTTAATCATGTCATTGAGTAGTCACGACTTTGAACGTTGATAAGTCCGTTAAGGGTATGGCTACCGAGATGAGTGATCATGAGTTTCTTGCAAAAGTTAGTAGTGGAGATTTAATTGCTTTAGAAGCAAAATATCACCTTAACTGCTTGACAATGTATCGAAATCGATATCGTACCTTTTCAACACAAAACTCCTAAAAGCAAGCTAGAGGAAGTGCATTTTCTGAGGTTGTTGTGCAGATAGATGATGCCTAAGTCAGGGTATTTACTCCTTTAAGTTGGGTGAACTATATATATATTGGCCTGAATATTCATTCTCATTTGCGCAGCAAAAAACTTATTAAACAGTTTAGTAGTCTGGGTATCAGTATCACTTATGACCGGGTTCTCCAACTAGAAGAGAGCATGGCTCTTTCAATGTGCAGGCAATACCGCTTAAATGATGTTGTTTGTCCATCGCATTTGCAAAAGGGGCATTTTATAACTGGTGCAATGGGCAACATAGACCACAACCCGTCATCTACTACTGCTGACTCTTCATTTCATGGTATAGGTATTAGTATCGTTGAGTACCACTCTGAAGATACTGATACTATTGTTGAAGATGGTATCGACCTGCTGCAGACGCTACTGATGAGCTTTCTCTTCCAGCTTCCTATGCCATAGTTCCAGCTGTAGCTTTGAATGAAAGTAAGACATCTGTGCCAGCTAGGCTCTGTTTTGAATTTCATGGTAACCTAGAGAGTGCAAGGTTACAGGAGCAGAAGTGGCTCAAACATGCTATGATGGCATTAGAGTCAACCAAGGAAGAGTACCAGCCAATGTCTTGGGCAAGTTTTCATGCTTCTTGTCAACCTGATGTACTTAACCAATGCAGTTCTTTAGCCACTCTTCTATGAGAAGGCAGATAGTTCAGCGATGATTAAGAATGCTATGGACATTCTGAAAATGTCACATATAATTATTATTTTTGAAAGTCAATAATGCAATTTTACAAATAAAAGGTTGCTCACTTTCAAAGTTATGATGTGTAAATATAAATTTTGGTAGGATCAATATAGACCACTCAAATTCAAATATTGGACACAAATATATATATGTTTTTAAATAAAACTTTGGCTCATTTCAAAATTGAGCTTGCAGCCTTAGATTTGGGTAGTCTATGGATATACAAAATACTAAGAATTGTATTTAGACTTCCATTCAAAGTTTGTCTTACATAAACTAATTTTGATCATTGAACGTCACTAAATTGGTTTAATTGGCTAATTTCCGTGGCTCCTTTCAAATTTGTGCTTGCAGCCGTGGATTTTTCTAGTTAGTATGATCATATAGACCACCAAAAAGAATTTGGGACTTTTGTCAAAGATGTAACTAAGTCCCCACTTTTTTCCTCTAAGCCACCCTACTACTAATTAAAGGTTAAGATTTATTACAGGCTTTGTATTACTCTTTTCTAGATCAAAGGCTGGTCGAAAATTCGATCAAAGTTAAGAAAATGGAAGAACAATATCAAGAAGAATGTGACTAACTTGACTAAGACACTTGGTTGTGTATATTGTTATTAATTAAACAAATTCTCATTAAAATGTACAAGGTGAGCAATAAAAATGTTACTACAATTGCAGGGCTATTTACCATTTATACTTTATTTTTTATTACAATACACGCAATTAAACATTGATGTGTAATAGTAATATAACTTTTGAAATCCTAGTAACTAATTCTAAAATCTACCTTGAAATGCCACGATAATATTCTATCAAGAATGGATTGATGTTTGATTGGTCACGTGTGAGTTGGGAATGTATGATATGATTTGTGGCAGCAGAAGGTGAATATGCCCATAAAGGTAAAAAAATGTTCACAATTTTTTTTCTCCAAACAATGTACACTTAGCTATGTTTTTGTACACATCTGAGCTGGTGACACTAAGTGTCTCCTTAAGACAGACATTCATTGAAGCTAGTGACAGATCATTGGATCTGATTTTGCACTAAATGTGGCATGTACTCAGATAGAAGAAGCTAAAAAAAGTAGCTATAGGAATACAATTATTTAGTAGCCATATGCTTGCAATCCAGTGGCAGTCCATGCAATACTATCTTTCAGAAATCTAGGAGATTTTCAAAAGTCATCATGCTAATGCTCAATAACTGCATAAATTTCTCTGACATCTCAGTGGTTGGGACACGGGATAGGACAGGGGTTGGGTAGTGGGGGAATTAAAACCCTCTCCTGCTCCCTTTTTTTACCTCAGCCATCCCAGCCCTGTTTTTCTTGTTCCTCTTTTCAATGGATGGCCTCTCCTCCTCTCTGCTCCCCAGTATGTCTGTCCTTTCTGTGCAATTTCTTTCACTTCTTCATTGGAGTAGTTACATCAGTTAGCTATTTTTCACCTGCAGTGACCCTTGCAGTCTCTTGCTTCTCTGCCTCTCTCACAGCCATTATGGTTAGCTACCATAGATGAACACTCTTTCCCAACTCAGTTCAGCGACCCAGTGTTCATTTTTTTGATAGGACACAATAGGTTAAAGGCATTCAAGATGCTCCAGCTGTTAGGTCCTGATGTTTGAGCAGTTAGTGTGCCCACTTTGAGCAGTTAATGTGCCCACTTCTCAATCGACGATTGCAGGCATAGACCACGACCAGGGTGTTCTAGAGGAATGTGGAAGTGACCAGACCACAATATGCAGATGGATTTATTTTTAAAGTTTCTGTAGCTTTTGCTGACAGACTACTAGGCATACAAGTTGAAAGTTTGAAAGAGTGCTAGTGGAGGTTATCAGACCTTTAGTGGTAGATAGCTAGAGATGTTATTTGGAAATTTCCAACGGAATTACAACACAAACCTCTACTTTGCTTTCTCCCTTTCCTTACTCAAACTAGCCATACACGCTAAGCCTAGGTGGTTGACAGTTAAATAATTTTTTTTTTTATTCGTGCATTAGGCAGGTTCTCAAACTAGCCATGTTGTTCATTAAACCTAGATTTGAACGGTGGCTGACAAGTACAGTAATTTTTATTTGTGGTTGAGGTGGGTCATTCCCAGTAATTTCAAACGTTATCCCATTCAGGTAGTGGCGTTGCAGTACCGACTCTGATCCACTCACGAATTATTCCTGACTGTGCACACCGTCGTCGATCACCGACTTCACAGATCACCGACTTCAAAGATCACCGACTTCACCGATCACCGACGTCACCGAAGTAGTTGAGTGTCCCCAGGCACTCATTTTCTCCGAGCGGTATGGAGGGGCGTAAGGGTCTGGCCCAGAGACTATAACTAAACCAGTGTCGAAGTAGTATTGATGTAGTATTCTTTAGCACTTAGCTACATAGTATAAAATTCTGAACTCAGTCCCAACACGAAGGAAGATCACTGGAGTAACAATAAATTGCCAAAAGACCTCAAACAAAGAGTAACAATAAATTGCCATAAAATTATGAACCTTTCTATAGTGAGCTATTGTATAATAAAAGACCTCAGTATCTAGCATCAATGTAATACAGATAATCTTAAAATCGGCCTCACCCTGCGTGCTGCATACCGCCAATTGCTTTAAACTTACATTCCACTCTAAATTCTGGTGATAAAATCGGAAATTTTAACGTCAGCATTTCCTACTCCAGCAAAATCGTTCGGATGCAACTGATTGAAAATACGCGTGCTAGTTACAGTGGAAATTATATTGAAGGCAGGTAAAATACAATAGAATTAGAATGGAATTAGGAACTAGTGATGTGCTCTAATAGCACAAAATAGCGAAGCGAGCGATTCATGTTCCCTGTAATTGCTGCTATTCCTCCATGCATGCTTGGTGTGGCTACAAAATACTGTCAGATTCTTTACTTTGCTACCTGTTTCTGTTTCGTTTTAGCTCTCCTCCTCCTTGCCCTGTCTTTTTCATTTCTTATCGCTCTCCTTACTAATTTTTCTTCAGGAGTTTCTAACGCCCTCAAAGCTCTTGCTCGAGCGTTTCTAACGTTTTGTCTACTGGGCATCGCTACTTCGTACGGCGGGTAAACAAAACAAAATGTTGCTAAGAAGGTTACCCAGTCCGCGCAAGCGCGTAGGAGAAAGGGTACACACGTACGCCCACGCAAGAACAAAAACAATTTCTAGACCTAACTAAATATATATATATATCGCGAACTCATTAGAGAGTCAGCTCCGCGAGCTTCGCTCGCTTCGCTGAATTACAATGGAAATATGAAATTGCTATGGAAGTAGGACGGAATTAGGACGAAAGGAAGTAGCCCAGAACAGCGCCTCATGTTCACCATTTGTGCTGAAGTACAGCGCTAGTTATTTTACAAACAAATATAGCTAAGAAGCTAATATAAATACTTTGTAGCTTTTCAGTAGTCCTGAGACGCTAGGAAGACAGCTGCAACTTAAAATATTGCTAGGAGAGTGACTGAGTATCAAGGACGGTAGGAGTAGTATAATGACTTGACCAAAACATTGTGAAGGATTGTGTGTCAACTTTTCCCATCACCCCCACTTACAGATTCTATCGGAGTCTTTCATTCATAATGTTAAAAAAATACCTACTTTTCATTCAATTCTTTCTACTTGTTTACGATACTTTGGTTGGGGGGGAAAATTGGCATGTAAGAGAACTATTTTTAAGAAGTGTGGATCCAAAGTATGTAACAGTTCCCGAAAAAAGTGCGGTAAATATTTATTGTGGTAGTTCTTCGCCTGTAAATTGGACCTATACTCAATCTGGTCTCCATCCCGCCATTAGTGAAGTTAGTATTACAGTTCATAGCAGACATCTAATAGGTTATAAAACAATAATATTGATTCACCTGCTTCAAAAGGATTCTGGAGATTACTGTTGTCTAGGGAAGGATCGCAATGTATATTTTAGGGTGTGTTCTCTTGTATCTGTGGTGAAAAGCGTGCCATTGGGCTCGGTCATACCTAGCCTAGCAGAGGTTCTGGAAGGTGGCTCTGTAACGCTTCAATGTGGCAGTGAATACCCAGTGGAGTGGTTCAGCTTACAATATCAAAATCAGAATAAAACTGTACAAAATAACTTTCTTACTTTATACAATTTAAGGAAAGAACACAGTGGACCCTACCTGTGCAGGGGAACTAAGTTAACTATCACCCAAATACCATTTATCTCCCAGGCAAGACTTATACAGTTTCACCAGACTGCCCTGATTTTTGTGGGTAGCACAGTAAAACGTATATATCCAGGAACGATTTCCGATCAGGTCACCATAAACTCTACCTCCAGAGCACTGCTGGATGAACATGGGAGGCTTCCAAGGCCTTCTTAAAATTAATAGTTTGATAACTATTAAATATTATTCCTTTAATTTCTAGGTACTAGGTAAAATGTAATCACAAACCTAATAAATAAGAGGTAAAGTTGTTTTTATGGACACAAAATATAGTATTCCATGCCATCAGTTGCAGCTACATAAAGGTTTAAACCTGTATATTAAAGCAGGCTTTCAATTAAATACTGAATAAGGTTATACAAATGATCTATTAGCAAGTGTACTACTAGCACAGTGAGCAAGACTAGCTACCACTAGATATTATTACACATGAGGTACACAAAAAATACATTACGGTATACTTTAAAATACAAAGGATGCATTTATTTAACGTACTGTCCTTGCTTCTGCACATAAAGCCTACTCTTCTCCAAGTGCAGTAGTTTCATTTTAAACGTGTGTGGTGTTAACTAACCAAGTTATTAATTTTAGCTATAAATAAACTATTACCAAAAATAATATTTATTATTTCAAATTTTCCCAGTAGCTAATGGTAACTTCTGTATTACCTTTATAAGTGCAAAGATTTAGCTGTTTTTATTAGGTTAGTAGCTCTCCAGTACCAAAGTTGACTTGTTATGTTTTTATTATTCAGGTGAAAGATTTTTCAAAGCCATGGTAACCACTTTTTGTGACTTTGAAGGCACCCATTGTGTAAGCTATAACAATCAACGAGAATTGCTTTCTTCAATAATTAATGAAGTCAAAATTTCTTTTCAATGTTGTACAATCCTAACCTGTAGAATATTGTTTATGTCATCTACCAGAACGCCTTTTAATACTATTTGGTAAAACTAAATGAATGCACAACGATGATAGGTAAAAAGTCAGCTTGCATTAACTTATCAATGAATATCATTCATGACATAACATTACATCTAGTATCTCCCTAGAATTGTCTTATTGTGGTGCTATCACGTGATCTGGTCATGTGAGTGTCCGAAGATTGTGAACTTGTGACTTGTTGTGCTTCTTATATGTGTGGTACTTGAAGTCTGGGATCTCATTGGTTTCTACCACAGTTCCCACTGAATTTCATCAGGATAGGAATGAGGAACTGTGCTCGGACCAATAATTTGTCCTGGCACTTGACCAGCATAGGTAATTATCCAAACTGGTGTTTCTCCCGGTAATGAAGGGAGTGGCCTGATCTTATGTTGTCATTTGTAGTCATGTTTTTGATGATCTTTGCACTTGCATCAGCTTCTTTGTATGTGGTCATTTAGGACTTATTCCTTCTTTTGGGAGACATTTGTGTGAATTTGTCGACCCATTAACAGTCTGCTGGACTCACTTTATATTATGACTGCAGAGGTGCAGCTCGATAGCTCATCAAGGCCATTTAGGGGTCTGGTGTATCTTGTAGCAACTTCTTTACAGTTCACACTGCCCTCTCTGCCTCCCCATTACCTTGTTGGTAATAAGGGGTACTAGTGATGTGGCAAAATCCATTCTGCTGAGCAAATTATTTTCATTTCAAGACAGTCGCATGAGGTACTTAATCACCGACAACTGTTGCTGGGACACCAAATCTCACAAACATTTCCTTTACTGATTGTATCATGTATGCTGCCATTGTTGATGTCAACTTCTTGGCCTCTATTAAACGAGAGTAATAGTGGACTATGAGAATATAATGTGGAAGTCAAATAGAACTCATTCCCAGGTATAATCAGGTAGTTCAGTAGGTAGAAGTGGCTCTCTGGGATAACAGAGTATGCTTAAGGCACGCTGGACAAGACTCCATGAAAGTCTATATCTTTTGTAATTCCAGGCTACCATACGGAATTTGATGCTCTCAATCTGCAGTTATAATACAATGAGTAATATAACTTTTGAATTCCTAGTAGCTAATTCTAATTTCTACCTTGAAATGCCACAATAATATTCTATCAAGAATGGATTGATGTTTGATTGGTCACGTGTGAGTTGGGAATGTATGATACGATTTGTGGCAGCAGAAGGTGAATGCCCAAAAAGGTAAAAAAATGTTAACAATTTTTTTCCAAATATATACACTTATGTTATTGTACACATCTGAGCTGGTGACACTAAGAGTCTCCTTAAGACAGACATTCATTGAAGCTAGTGACAGATCATTAAATCGGATTTTGCACTCAGAAGTAATAGCATAGCTTTAAGGAATAAACTCAAATGTGGCACATACTCAGATAAAAGAAGCTTTAAAAAGTAGCTATAGGAATACAATTATTTAGTAGCCATGCTTGCAATCCAGTGGCAGTCCATGCAATACACGAACGAGGTTACCTAACACAGTCTCGTAGCCACCGGTACGGGTATTTATCTTTCAGTAATCTAGGAGATTTTCAAAGCTCATGCTAATGCTCAATAACTGCATCAATTTCTCTGACATCTCAGTGATTGGGACATGGGATAGGACAGGGGTTGGGTAGTGTGGGAATTAAAACCCTCTCCTGCTCCCTTTTTTTTACCCCCTTCTTGTTCCTCTTTTCAACTCATGGATGGCATTCTCCTCCTCTCTGCTCCCCAGTATGTCTGTCCTTTCTGTGCAATTTCTTTCACTTCTTCATTGGAGTAGTTACATCAGTTAGCTATTTTTCACCTGCAGTGACCCTTGCAGTCTCTTGCTTCTCTGCCTCTCTCACAGCCATTATGGTTAGCTACCATAGATGAACACTCTTTCCCAACTCAGTTCAGCGACCCAGTGTTCATTTTTTTGATAGGACACAATAGGTTAAAGGCATTCAAGATGCTCCAGCTGTTAGGTCCTGATGTTTGAGCAATTAGTGTGCCCACTTTGAGCAGTTAGTGTGCCCACTTCTCAATCGACGATTGCAGGCATAGACCACGACGAGGGAGTTCTAGAGGAATGTGGAAGTGGTCAGTGCCCCAACTCCGTTATGCCTGAATTTCTACTGCACCACATTATGCAGATGGATTTATTTTTAAAGTTTCTGTATTTTGCTGACAGACTACTAGGCATACAAGTTGAAAGTTTGAAAGAGTGCTGGTGGAGGTTATCAGACCTTTAGTGGATAGCTAGAGATGTTATTTGGAAATTTCCAATGGAATTACAACACAAACCTCTACTCTGCGTTCCTTACTCAAACTAGCCATACACGCTAAGCCTAGGTGGTTGACACTTAAAGGATTTTTTATTATTCGTGCAGCAGGCAGGTTCTCAAACTAGCCATGTTGTTCATTAACTAGCTTTGAACGGTGGCTGACAAGTACAGGAATTTTTATTTGTGGTTGCTGGTACAGAGGAAATTATATTGAAGGCAGGTAAAATACAATGGAATTAGAATGGAATTAGAAATTACAATGGAAGTGTAGGACGGAATTAGGACGAAAGGAAGTAGCCCAGAACAGCGCCTCTAGTTCACCATTTGTGCTGAAGTACATCGCTAGTTATTTTTACAAACAAATATAGCTAAGAAGCTAATATAAATACTTTGTAGCTTTTCAGTAATCCTGAGACGCTAGGAAGACAGCTGCAACTTAAAATATTGCTAGGAGAGTGACTGAGTATCAAGGACGGTAGGAGTAGTATAATGACTTGACCAAAACATTGTGAACGAAGAGTGACTGTTGGAGTGGTTAACTTTTCCCATCACCCCCGCCGCCTACAGACTCTATCGGGGTCTTTCATTCATAATGCTAAAAAAATACCTACTTTCCCATCAATTCTTTCTACTTGTTTATGATACTTTGGTTGAGGGGAAAAATTGGCATGTAAGAGAACTATTTTTAAGAAGTGTGGATCCAATGTATGTAACAGTTACCGAAAAAAGTGCGGTAAATATTTATTGTGGTAGTTCTTCGCCTGTAAATTGGACCTATACTCAATCTGGTCTCCATCCCGCCATTAGTGAAGTTAGTATTACAGTTCATAGCAAACATCTAATAGGTTATAAAACAATAATGTTGATTCACCTGCTTCAAAAGGATTCTGGAGATTACTGTTGCCTAGGGAAGGATCGCAATGTATATTTTAGGGTGTGTTCTTTTGATCTGTGGTGAAAAGCGTACCATTGGGCTCGGTCATACCTAGCCTAGCAGAGGTTCTGGAAGGTGGCTCTGTAACGCTTCAATGTGGCAGTGAATACCCAGTGGAGTGGTTCAGCTTACAATATCAAAATCAGAATAAAACTGTACAAAATAACTTTCTTACTTTATACAATTTAAGGAAAGAACACAGTGGACCCTACCTGTGCAGGGGAACTAAGTTAACTATCACCCAAGTACCATTTATTTCCCAGGCAAGATTCATACAGTTTCACCAGACTGCCCTGATTTTTGTGGGTAGCACAGTAAAACGTATATATCCAGGAACGATTTCCGATCAGGTCACCCTAAACGCCACCTCCGGAGCAGTGCTGGATGAACATGGGAGGCTTCCAAGGCCTTCTTAAAATTAATAGTTTGATAACTATTAAATATTATTCCTTCAATTGCTAGGTACTATATAAATGTAATCACAAACCTAATAAATAAAAGGTAAAGTTGTTTTATGGACACAAAATATAGTATTCCATGCCATCAGTTTCAGCTACATAAAGGTTTAAACCCTGAATATTAAAGCAGGCTTTCTATTAAATACTGAATAAGGTTATACAAATGATCTATTAGCAAGTGTACTAGCACAGTGAGCAAGACAGCTTCCTAGCTACCACTAGATAATATTACACATGAGGTACACAAAAAATACATTATACTGTAAAAAACAAAGGATGCATTTATTTAAGTACTGTCCTTGCTTCTGCACATAAAGCCTACTCTTCTCCAAGTTCAGTAGTTTCATTTTAAATGTGTGTGGTGTTAATAACAATACAGGGCAAAAACTTGAATTTCCTGTAGTAACTCATTTAGGACATTTCATGTTTCCACTACCTTTCCTGTAGTGGATAGGGCTAAATGTCCTATATAGTGCAGGGCATTTAGCCCTATCCTGTACAGGAATGGTGGTGAATGCATGAAATGTCCTAAATACGTTACTACAAGAAATTCAAGTTTTTGCCCTTTGCAAGTTATTAATTTTAAACTATTACCAAAAATAACTAAAAGCTTGATAAAATTCAGACTAAATTACAAGAATGATGGTGGGTAATTTTATACTAAGTACAAGACTCCACCTACAACACAATGACTCAGCACCAAAACGACAACACATGATCGTCACTTGACATGCGCACACAACAACATCTAAATGGCATAGTTACAATAAAGAATATCTCTACACATATACAGTTTCTTTATCTTCCATCTTCTTCTTTCTTTCTGTTCTTCATCATCTTCTCTCTCTCACTTTCATGTGAATGTGGACTTGCTTGGTCTTGGAAGCCCACAATCTTTCACCTGAATAATAAAAACATAACAAGTCAACTTTGGTACTGGAGAGCTACTAACCTAATAAAAACAGCTAAATCTTTGCACTTATGAAGGTAATACAGAAGTTACCATTAGCTACTGGGAAAATTTGAAATAGTAAATATTAAGACTTAAGACTTGCGCCTCGGCATTCAGGTTCTGGTGGCAGCGATCTATAAGATGTCCATCTTGTGTGTGCGTTGACAACAGTTCTTCGGAGCCAAGAGCCCACAAAGATCTTTCAAAGCCATGGTAACCACTCACATAAGTTTTTTGTGACTTTGAAGGCACCCTTTGAGTAAGCTATAACAAACAGCGAGAATTGCTTTCTTCAATAATTAATAAAGTCAAAATTTCTTTTCAATGTTGTACAATCCAAACCTGTAGAATACTGTTTATGTCATCTACCAGAACACCTTTTAATACTATTTGGTAAAACTAAATGAATGCACAACAATGATAGGTAAAAAATCAGTTTGCATAAACTTATCAATGAATATCATTCATACCATGACACTACATCTAGTCCCTCCCTAGAATGGTCTTATTGTGGTGCTATCATGTCATCCTGCTGAGCAATTTTTTTTCATTTCAAGACAGTCGCATGAGGCACTTTAATCACCTACAACTGTTGCTGGGACACCAAATCTCACAAAAATTTCCTTTACTGATTTATCACGCATGCTGCCGTTGTTGATGTCAACTTCTTGACCTCTATTAAACGAGAGTAATAGTGGACTATGAGAATACATGTGGATTGTTTGAAGTCAAATAGAACTCATTTCCAGGGATAATCAGGTAGTTCAGTAGGTAGAAGTGGCTCTCTGGATGACAGAGTATTCTTAAGGCACGCTGGACATGACTCCATGAAAGTTTCTACGGAATTTGATGCTCTCAATCTGCAGCGGACGATCTCCTGGTGACCTTCATGAAATTTCCATAGCATTTCCTGTCTCATACTGATTTGGGCCACCATTCGCCTGCCAAATAGAAGTAAATTTTGGGCCAGTGTCATGTCACCTTGTACTTTAGTCTCGCGTATAGCCAGACCCTATACCTAACAGCTACCCAGTGTAACTGTTAAGTAAAGTGTTTGTCTAATTGAGACTAATTGTACTTGCCAAACTTATTAAATTCTCTTTTTATCTTATGTTTTGTTGGCCATCCTGAACAACAATATTCTATCAATTGGAAACCCTCTGTATCTATTGCTTGAGCTAGACGAAATTCATCTAAACAATCATTATGAGTTGGAAGTGAAGACACTATTGTCTTGACAATAAGCTTTACTTTTTCTATGGGAATGTTGTCTTCCGTGTTGGATAGGGAGCACATGATAGTACATCTGCAAGGCACAATGGTTTGCCAGGAGTGTGGTAGATGGAATGCGGAACCTTGCTAACCGTAGGCGATAATGCAGCACTCTTGGAGGAAAGCTGTCTAGACTTTTATTGCCTAAAATGAGTACAAGTGGTTTGTGTTCTGTTTGTAACTGTAATGACTCCCCAAAATGTACTCCGAAAATTTTCAGATGCCCATGTGAGCACCGGGCCTCCTTCTCAACATGTGCATAATGTGATACCGTTTAAGAATGAGAAACACTATTACTGGACGCCAAACAGCCCAAAGCCATATAGTTGGATGCATCTGCACTCTACTTTTGTCTTTTTTTATCATACAATGCCAGAATTTTGGGTGAGGTAATCTCTTTCACTGAAGTGCTTCGGAATGAACATTGGTCCATATCCATGCTTTCCGTTGACTAAGAATGGCTGAGATAAATTTGCTTTATTGGGTGACAACTTGTTCAAGTGGTTGACCATATCAAATCTTCAAAGTTCTGTGATATTTGTCTGCGTAGACATCTTCTAATGTCTTTTGTTTTGCAGGGTCTGGAGCAACACAATTACTATCTATATGAACTTCCAATCCTTCTAAATCTGAGAGAAGATCTGCTATCTTTCTT
>WLWD01004460.1_pt1 | contig 38858 bp, 17 predicted proteins | sample 6712731 | NCBI WGS metagenome assembly WLWD01 (sample SAMN12718690, study PRJNA576275) | sponge metagenome | isolation source: marine sponge | host: Mycale hentscheli | place: New Zealand: South Island, Marlborough, Capsize Point | collected 2014-11-01
GAGCTTGCAGAATAGTTTTATTTAGAATACTGTTCACATTTGAAGTGAAATTAGCAAAGCATATGAATTAACTAAACAAACCTAAAATAATATACATTTTTATGCCCACTCATTTAAACACTGTTACATTATATCAACTACACTTGTTATTGATAAATACATCATGGTTCAATTTGCATTGTTTCTTCCAACTTATGTAACAATAGTTATATTTTTGCTCACTAAACCTGACTTCACACAATGTTCATATTTATTTCAGAACTGACAGTTGAAGACTTGGGTAAGGTGTATATAGAGCTCTATGAAGGCAGAGTGCAATGGAAGAACATAGGTCTCGAGCTGGGTCTGAATATCGCTATGCTAGACAGTATAGAAATCGACCGTCATCATAAAACAGAACCTTGTTGCCTAGACATGTTGAAGGAGTGGCTAACAAATGAAACAAACAGAAGCTGGAGTGCACTAGCTGATGCTATGGAAAGTCCAATAGTTAGTCTTTCAAACATTGCAGCTGCATTACGAAAAAAGTACTGCAATTAACCTTTTAACATTTAAATTAGCATCCAAAATCTATCATTTTTCATTTATATTTATTTCTCTCTGTCATTGGCTGGTGTTTTCATTTCTAGTTTTATATACAGTAATCCAATGATAACACTATATATTTGATTTATATAAACTTAATATTTCTAAGTAAATGTTTGAAGTAATACAAGTATTGTGATATGAGTAGAATTTGAGGGAATGTGGAAAATGTTGTCTTTAGTTGGTAATGATTTCAACAAGATTGAATTGATCTGAACTTTTTCATTTACTAACTATTAACAGAACAAGTCAATCATAACCGGTTACGACAAGGAGTCACTTGATGAAACATCTCCAAGTGAAGAGGTTATTAGAAGACAGGACAACTCACAAGGATTCCGGTATATTGTAGTAGCTCAGGCTATATACAGCTAAAGATATGTTGAATTGTGCAGTGGTAGTTGTTGCAGAAGACAACACTGATATCTACATCTTCTTCTGCATAACTCCAAGTTTATATAATGCTGCAATTAAGAATGGTCATTGATATGCCAGCAGCTGTCCTTAGTTGCATGACATTTAAACCACAACCATGACCAATGTGACACTGTATGAGTATAATACACCGTAATGACCGACAGTGCTTGCTTTGGCTTGCTGAATTGTGTAAAATCATTAAGACAAATTGTAATATCTATCAGTACAGTCTTTATGTGTCAGTTGCATAATGTGTGAACAACAATGACTGAAGCTAGAAATACAATTTGGGCATCAAAAAGTAGTAACTCAAGTACCAAAACAGTAATCTATTAGCTACTTCAGTAGCTTTGAGGAAAATATAAAAAGAGCACAGTTTAGGTATGCTATCTGAAGGAACACATGTTTAGAACTCAAAACCTATATCCATGGAAAACAGCTCAAGGATGATCATACAAAATCACTTCGACTAGTGTGCTTACATGAGAGAACATTACCTTCTAGACATGCAGTTGTGTAGTGGCTCACTGTATTTTGTCACTGTGAAAGAAGTCCTGTTTGCCACAATTACCAGAAATATAGCCGATGCTGTAGCCTCTACTTTTCAGAGAAATTAAAACATACTGTATATAAAGTCTATAACGAATGGAAAGTATCAAAAAAATAGTTCAATGTAATGAATATATATACCAATAATTTAAATAAATAATATTTTTTTTATAAGGTTTATGATCAATACTTCTAAACTATCCATAATCAAAAACATATTGTGGAAATTTCCAAAATATTCATCTTCTTAAGTTGCTGAACTGTACATTCTACTGAAATAACCTATAACATTTGAATTTGTGAGCCATTGAGAGTGTTGCTAGTGTTATTTGATAGTATAAACATTAAAAAAATAAATAGTAGGATTTTTTACTCATGAGAATATCTTGGGCGTGAAGTCTAAACATTGGGTTAAGCTTTATGTGTAAAGCTATTAAAACAGGAAAAATGTTGCTATTGCTTAAACAAAAGGAGCGCTAATTTATATAATAAAGTTTAACAAAAAAAATTAAGAAAAATAGTAGCACAAGTTGATACAGCTTCATAGCAGCTATACAAATATAAAAGACAAAATATTAAATATAAACTGAAAATCATAAACTGATAAATAAAAGTATGCTCCCCACCATCTCCCAGACTACACTCCAACCCTCACAAAAATAATATGTTTCAGTCTATTACACTTAAACTGTCTGTTGCCTATATTATATGATATATTATTACATCAAACAAATTAAACTGGATAAATATTTAATGATTTTTTTGATAATAATTCATTATCTTTGAATTGCTGAAAATGTTTTAAAAAGATGAGGTCTCATCAATTGTATGTGACTAAAGACTCAACAAAATCTCCACAGGAAATTGTATAAGACTTCAACTAATTAATTACTTCTTGAAACATGGGAGTCATGGTGTGAAATTCCAACAATTGGCACCACAATGAGACAATGTTTAAGAATAATAATACTGATAATGTAAATCACTACTATGAAAAACATACTAGATTGGTAATGGTTTACTAAATCTACAGTGAAGCAGCATATTGAAGAAAATACCATTGCTTTATATTGATTCTGTTGGCCAGTATTCTTTAATTATCTAAATATGTAATTTACAATTTAACAATAATATGTTTCTTCTAAGCCTAACAAGACAAGAAATATCTAACTCGTGTGTAGACCTAATCAATAGTTTATAAGTCGCCAAATCGCTTAACAGTACCTTAAAGTACTGAATGCATACGAACGAAGAAAAAGGTGTGGTCACTTGGACCCAACTTGCGCACTGCACTGAACAATCGAGTTACAATTGTGCTCACTTCCTCTTGAAGAATATCATTAAAGTAGCCTTGCTCTCGTCCTTGCTGTTAAAACAAAAATTGGAATTGTGTATTCCATTGCGCTGAGTGCAGTTAGCTTACTGATCTCAGGAACAGTTTATGAGTGGTGCTGCTGCTGTTACACTGGATATTTGAATTTGGTGAGCTATGAACATTGATATGCATTACAATATTGAGTAAATGATGCACATTTATTTCTTGTTAAATAATCATCAACTTCTATTTTATTAAGCACAACAAAAGCACTTTTGCAGCCATATAAAAAGTTAAGAAACCGTTAACTGATGATGCCACTTTAATAAAATTATTGCTTCCTATAGATTATAACAAATCATAGCTACTCCTAGTCTTGCATAGCTTGACCCTTTATCTACTACTACACTATGAAGAAGTCAGGTGGCATTAATACATTGACTAGTTCAAAAAACTCCAGACCTCAGAGGGAAATTCTGGTTGGATTGGGTTGTCAATGCACTTAGCTAACAACATCCAATTTCTTAGGTTGGAATATTATCAACAGTGTACAAAAAATGTTTATGACCAGATGCTTACCTTGGGTCTTCCATGACAATGTGGCAATTATATTAGCTGATTGTTGAAAACCAAGTATATAAAAGAGGATTTTAGATGCTATTAAAACTATCCAAACTCTGAGTTTTGAAACCATAGCCTTATCTAGATGCGGCAGTAATGTACTCTTACTCTAACTCCAAAGTGTGGCATGTTAACTTAACACATTAAGTTTTCAAGAAGTATAATTACACCTGTATGCTACAGACATGGATGCTTAATAACATAAAAATTGAAATCTTATTTTCTTATCTTTAACTTATGACGGTTATAACAAATATTGTTTGGCTTCGGCTGTTAAGTCATACATCCATTATGTGATATGTAGTACTCTGGCATAGCAGACATTTGATGAATGTATCATATTAAGATAAACCACACATCCATATAAGTGATAAGTAGTACTCAGCATAAGTGATTCATGATTGTATCATATTAGCATACATAGAAAAAAAAATCGGGCATTCCAGAGTCATGTTCAAATTTGAACAAAAATCCTTTCCTAAATGCATACTTTATGATCATAATAGTATATAATGTCTGTAGTCAAATGCAGATTGAACAGAGTGTCATGAAGGATTGTAAAACATTTAGACACTGAAAAATGTTGTTAAAAACTATAAGAGATGAATAGACCAGTTATAGAGATCACCAAGCAGTTAGAAAATGTTTTTATGATTATCATGCAATGTAACAAACTATTGCAACTGTATTCGACTGAAAGACTTAACAAAAGACAATAATATATTAGAATAATAAATCATGCCATTCTCATGTTTTGAACACAAGGATCAAATATGGAAATGGAAGTGCTGCAGCTTATTATAGACTCCATAGGATGTTGTGCAAGAATTCAGCTAATTAATTGTTTTTTTACTAAGAGAGTCAGTGTGAGAGATTCCAATAATTGACAGCACAACGAGGCACTGTTTAAGAATAATTTACTGCTATATGATGGAAAACACTTTTTAAAAAACATGCTAAATCAGTAATGGTTCACTAAATAGAGAATAAAGCAGCATATTGAAGTGTAGATGCCATTCTTTTAATGTTGCAGTTATGCTCTTTTCGTAAGAATTATGTATATTTTTAATACTATTTATGTTGCTATGCAGTATAAATTCTGAAGAAGTATTCTTCAATATCTAAATTTGAAATTCGTAAAATTTGACAATTTTGTTTCTTATTAGCCTAAAATGATAAGTAATATGTAACCAGTGGACAATTGTTCATAAGTCGTCAATTCGCTTTGTGGCACCCTTTAGCGTAAAAAGGAAAAAAGGTGTGGTTACACGAACCCAAATTGTACAGTGTATAACTGAACAATCCTTTCTGTAGTAAGGGTGTGGTAGTAGGCTACCAAATTAAGACTGTGCTCACTTGAAGAATCCAGCCATTTAACAGTTGCCTGGCTCTCGTTCTGTGTTCTTATAATAAAAAAAGGATTTGTGTATTCTAATTGGGCGCTGAGCGGGACCTCATCCAGTTATCTTATAGTTCCCCTGGGATAGTTTGTGAGAGGTGCTGCTACTATTGTACTGGATAATATAATTTGGTGAGCTATCAACATTGATATACATTATATTGATGAGTAAATGATACACATTTAAAGTATGCATATCATTTTTACCGCTAAATACAAAGTTCTAAAAATAGAGATTTTAGCTGAGGCCATTTTAATAAAAATATTATTGCCTCCCATAAATTGTGACAGATCATCGCTAATTTTCTGGTCCTAGATAACTCAATCCTTTATATACAACTGCACTGTGAATAAGTCAGGTTGCATAAATACGTAGTAACATCCTCCAGATTTCAGTGGCATAGTACGGTTCCAGTTGTGGTTGACAAATCAGTTAGCTAACAACATCCTCATTCATACGTTTTAGTAGTGTAGCCAGCACTTGAGGAATGGCTAGGGAACATGCTGCAAAAATAATGGTAAAACATTAGAAAAAGGAAAGGGATTGCAGCCTTAAGGAATTTCTTCTCTCACTGGTGATATAGAGATGTTCTAGGGAAATTATCAACAGTATACAAAAATATGTTTAAGTTTGGGTGCTTATCTTGGGCCTTTGATGAGATAGTCAATTTTAATGAACTGACTTCAATGTAACTGCAATTATGGAAAATTGGGTTTATAAGAGTAGAAATTTTGAAGTTATTCAACCTATCTAACCTCTCAAAATTGAAACCATAGCCTTATCTAGATGCAGCAGTAATGTGCGTGTAGTTGAACTCCCAGTGCACCATTATTAAAATTACTTAGGTTTTACCTGCAGAGCATCCAAGGGTATGACTAACTATATTACTTTGGAATTGGTAGCCACCAGAACTCTTCCCAGCAAACTGGTGGATACACAAGATCAATTCACAACATCATGAGTCAAGGTAGTAGAAGGCTTAGATTAATACTTTAAATTTTCAAGTAGTTGGATTACACTGGTATGCTACTGCTGTGGCTGCTTAAAAACATAATTGTTCAAATCTTGTTTGATCATCTTTAACTTAAGATTGTTGGTTTGGCTTGGGCTGAAGTCATACATCCATATGTGATATATATTACTCTGGCATAGTAGACATTTGATGAATGTATCATATTAAGGTAAACCACACATCCATAAGTGATATGTAGTACTCAGCATAAGAGATTTGATGATTGTATATTATTAGCATACATAGCAATAAATTGGGCATTCCAGAGTCACAATCAAATTTCATCAATTGTACCATGGTTCGTTCAAACCGTCCAATCAGATTTCTCAATTCGGGGTGAATAAATCACTTATACACCGCCTAGGAGGTGAATATTTTTTGCCCGTGGCCTAGAATTACGATCTGTAGCTAAGCGAAGCGGCGACCAACGAGGCTACAGAAAAAATGGTTGTTATGCGTTTCTTATAGCCTAGAGCCATGGTACAACTTTTCAAATGCATAATTTGTGTTCATAAGAGTGTATGATATATGTAGTCCAATGTAGAGGCGGTCATAATTATGCGACTGCTAACAATTATTTGTTCAAATGGCAAAAATAACATAAATTTCACTTATACAAATAACATAAATTTCTTACAAAGTTGAGCAGAGAGTCATAAAATATTGTAAAATATTTAGACACTGATAAAATGTTGTTAAAATCAAGAACAGATGATCTGACAGTTAACTGCACTTGGACAATCTTGCGTGTAAGAGTGTGGTAGAATGTCGATAGTTAAGATTGTGCTAAAAAATTTAGCCATTAAAGTTGCCTGGCTCTCATCCTTGCTCTTAAAATAAAAATAGTACGTGTATGTTCCAATTGAGCGCTGAGTGGGAACTCATCCAGTTATCTTATAGGTCCCCAGAAACAGTTTATGAGCGGTGCTGCTGCTTATACTGGATATTTGAATCTGATGAGTTATAAGCATTGATATACATTGTATTGATCAGTAAATGATGCACATTGAGTTATTCTAGGTATAGTGTTTCCTCATCATTTTTACAGCTAAGTACAAAGTTTGAAACATTGAGATATTAACTGATGGCATTTTAATGAAAATATTATTGCCTCCTACAAAATAATTATGATATATCATAGCTACACCTAGTCTTGCATAGCTTGACCCTTTATCTATCAGTACACTCTATTATCTAACCTGTCCAAATTGAAACCATTGCGGTATCTAGATGCAGTAGTAATGCACTCTTAGTAGAACTCTAAAGTGCAACATAGTTAAAAAATTACTCAAAATTTATATGCAGAGCATCCAGATAGGACTAACAACATTACTTTTGAACTGGTTGTGTGTACTGATGCTACCTGACACTTTACCAGCACAGTGGTGGAGGATACACAAGTTCAAGTCACTACATCATGAATTAATGTAATAGAAGGCTTAGCTTTACACTTCAAATTCAATTGAGAATGCTTAAAAATATAGTTGTGCAAAGGTTGTCTGCTTTTCTTTAACTTACAACTTGAGATTAAGTCATACATCCATATAAGTGATATGTATTACTCTCATATCCATATAAGAGATGTGTAGTACTCGGAATAAGAGATTTTATGATTGCATCATATTAGGCTATACAGATGACAGGACCTTAGTATGGCTGTTGATGACTTGAGGAAACATAATTCTCTAAATTGCAAGTTTAGAGACAGCATAGTCATGTGTACAACTAGACTGCATATAACAGATATGCTCGTATTACAACAACACTTTCCAAATTCATGAATGTAAGCATAACCATTGAAACGAGCTAATATATTAGTTGTAATAGTATAACTTCTCTATTGAATTCATAAAATTTTCTATCACTGCTCATTAAAAGTGTCTTAAAATTTTAGCTGCACATGATAGACAGTGTTTTCCTAAGATTAATTATAATGAATGAATGTTGAGCAACGGTGACTTGAATTTAACAGAGCGAGGTTACAACAGTCAGTGAAAATGCATTTGTGGGTGACTTTTGAGTGGAATGTTTTAATAACTTGTTTGGTGAAGGTTATCTCTTAGGTTTGATTCAAAATTTTTTCATGACATTTATATATTTACTTTTACATGGGTGGCATGATCTGGAAGCTGAATTTGTGAAACGTCTAATTCCATCTCTTATTGTCTAGAATAGCAAGCAACTGTTATCTGTCAAGTATCAAGAACTGTTCTGAAGTACTAGCACATTGCTGACAACCACTGCAAGTGTGGGTGTGGCTCTCATAGTGATACATCCAAGAGGTAAGTGTAATTAAATATGTAGATAAACTCGTTGGTGTAATGCATTGCTATATACTCAATAAAAAAGCTTTGCTATATAGCTAGTAATGCTCAATTTTCTACCAGCATATTATAGTAAGTCTTCGATGAAGTGATTGAAGCTGTGCAACACCGCATCAAGTAATCATATTCATAGCCAGTCAGTAACCACTGGTACTACCTTAAATACTGGCTGCTTATAATAGGATATGTGCTTCTGCACAAATAATAGGCAAGCCATTGTGTATACAACAAGTAATTCAAAGACATTACTAAAAGAGATTCCTACTATCTAAATTACCAGCAGCTCCTGACAAAGACACGAAACTGCTGAAGCATGGCCAAGTTTTTTTAATTGAGTATTGGGAAAAGTTTTTAATGTTTAGTTTTTGAACAAGATTTTGTTTCTAGCAAAAGAAACTTGGAGGAAGCCTAAGAAGCTAAAATAATAAATTATATTTTATTTAATATGCAGCTGATGTAGTTACTAGTTGCTCCAAAATATTCTTATTTATGCAACAAATACAGCACTCTATGTACACTCTCTTATACAACACTCTATGTACACTCTCTTACACACAAAACTCTATGTACACTCTCTTGCATACAACACTCTATGTAGACTCTCTTGCATACAACACTCTATGTACACTCTCTTGCATACAACACTCTATGTAGACTCTCTTGCATACAACACTCTATGTACACTCTCTTGCATACAACACTCTATGTACATTCTCTTGCATACAACACTCTATGTACACTCTCTTGCATACAACACTCTATGTACACTCTCTTACATACAACACTCTATGTACACTCTCTTACATAGTGACTAAATTGTAATCATTGAGCTATAATTGGCAAGTTTTTATTGTAATTCGTGTATTTTTTTAAGCTTCAGCAATGGGTCGCCATCGTTATCCAGCTGCACACTGGGAAAATACCAGCAGAAGACTACACACATCAACGCTCTGGGAGACTCGTTGTTCATATATCAATCAACGTCAATGTTTCTCAAACATTCAATATCTGTTAGTAGCCATCACAATGATCTGGATTTTCAGAAGGAAAACAAAAACTAACTCGATTAAACTCTACGCTATAATAAAACAACCAAAGACAAAGGGCAAAGAAGAAATGCAGTTTCTACCACTGATTTGGTCCATTTGGAATAGTTCAATAAATATGTTAAAAGAAATTCATTCCAGAACTACTTCACTAAAAAGGAAACTATTATTACTATGTGGAGATGTAGAAGCCAATCCTGGCCCCTATAATAAAGGTAAATTATTCTCTATCCAGTGTGATGTTAAAATGTAGTCATTCACAACTACAGTTACATGTAAGGAAATCAATTATTAGGTTAACAACTTTTCTATTATTTCAATTGAGATATAAATATTCAGTAGTTTCAAATATAAAGATATTTTATATCAATTGAATTTGTTGAGAGAGCATTGTTAAATATTCAAATATGCAAACAGTTCTGAATCAATGATCTGATTACTCTAGCGACAACCTTGTAGAACTTTTTTCCAAGAAGCATTTATTGTCTAGGCAAGGCTTCATTACCAAATGAATTTAAATTATAACTTTAGGTGGAATCAGGGTGGAATAAATTTTTGACGAATATATATATATTAACATTGACAGAAAAAGCTGAGATTTTAATTAATATCACTCGTGTTTCGAGAAAATTTTACTTGTCCATTTTTTCATACTTTTCTCACTGCAAATTTGAAATTTTCTATTTTCTGTCCTATTTTATCTCCTTAATCTGTAAATTTTAAGAATTATTTTAATCTAATTCAAACTCCCTTATTTCATTGCAATTCCATCATCTTCACTGAAACATCATTAACAGAATGTGTTTATTCACTGATGTTGTAATGAGCACACATTATTGCCAATACTAAATATCAGTTGAAAACAAGCACAAATTTAGATTTTTATGCTTTATTGGAGTTCATAAAACAGTACAAGTACAATTGTTTTAACAACTCTTATCTGCATGCAATTATTAATTGTTTTGAAAGCTGCTCTTGTACTTTGTGGTTACTGGCTGCATGTGCTTGGCTAGGTAGAGAAAATGACTACTTGTTTGACAACTGATGCCAGTGAACTTTGAGACAAACTGAGTACTTTTAGGAGATATTAGTATTATCAAGATGCTGGACAATTATCAATAGTAATAGATTTTAATTGTAATGCCAATCAAAGATCAAAAGTATATAAGAAACATTAACAACATAAACGTTACTAAGTAATTAAATATATTATTTATTGTAAATATTACTATTTTGTGTGTCAATGTAAATATGTTCTCTAATTACACTAATGATTTTATTTTTTAGATCAGCCTCTCAGTCATTATGAACCTTCACCTCAAGCATCAGCTAATGCCTCAGTAAGTACTGACCAACTCTACATTCATGGAGGTTATGCTGACAACTTCAATAACAATAAAAAACAACTGAAGGAAGTAGTTCAAATCTATGAGTGCTCTACAGAATCCTGGAAAGAACTTACTACAACTGGTACTCCACCTTCTGGATTACGTGGCTGTGTAACAGCTTATTCAGATCATATTCTCTACTTGTTTGGTGGTTATGATGGTACATCATTTCATGCTTCACTACATCAGCTAGACACAAGATCTATGACATGGTCACAACTCTCACCCCAACATGATAGTGGACCCATGAGGAAATATTTTAGTCAAATGATACATCATAATAATACATTAATTGTCATTGGCGGCTATGGCATACCATCAGGTGAACTGCAGTCTGGATCACAATATACTAAGGATAAACGATATCAAGATGTTTATGACTGGACAAATGAGATTCATATGTATAATATTTCACAAAGTAAGTAATAATCATATTAAGTATATTAATAGTATTACAGATTAGATGGTAAGTATGTGTTACATATAATAAGTTGAATTGAATACTCTATTTGTTTAGGTAGTATTTATAAAATTCAATTTGCTTGTGTTATATGTATTACACATGTGGAATTGAGTGAAGTGAGTAAGACACTCATAAGTAAAACTTGAATAACATTCAGATATTGTGTAAAAGTATAAATATATATGGTACATAGGACATCTTGATTCACTAGATCATAGACTGTGACATGTGGAAATCTTACTTAAAAAAGTAGAGCAAAGTACTAGCTGACTTGTCTTTGCTACATATGAAATTCTATGATGAGTTCATTAAAATAAGTGCTTTATAATTTTCCTACCAAAATAGCTAAGAGTAGAGTCTGCTAAATTGTGGGAGAGGGAATAGGAGGTGAAACTATGTGGTTGGATGAAAAGGGAATTTTTTATGTCTTTTGCACTACAATAGGAAAACATTAAAGCATGAAATTTGTGATTATTTGAGAAAATGACACGAAATAAAAATATCAGACAAACGTATATGTTGGAAATATTTAAATTACATGAAATGTATTGGAATACTCAGCTATAAAAAATATTGTGAAGAGTAAACTTTAGTTGTGAGTTGCATTTACTCACTGATATGTGGAGTTCATGTTATGATTTAGCAGTCAACTATTGTTAGTGATTGATTAAATTGTTTATACTTTACTGACACTGAGGATGTGATGTGTAAATTTTCAAACAAGACTGGTGATTAACATTACTATGAAGTAGTTGTAATATATCAAATGTTCAAGAATATGTAAGTTAAAAACTAGATTGGAGCCATCAAAAAATTACCGCAAGCAGAATAAGCCCTCAATTTATTTAGCAACTGTATTTCTTACCTGTAAATGGAAATAAAATTATAATAACAATCACTTATTGTCGTCAATGTATTTTCTTGTACTGCTTTTTTCTAACAAATGCATCTCTACTTATTGATATGCTGAGTCTGAATTTTGACTATTCGTCGGATGATATGGTAGACCAATTTCATAGTGTACCAAAACAACAAGTATAGCAATTATTAATTCTGTACAGAATATTATTATTAGTTGGTTGTTGCTCATTCAATAATTTTCTTCATGTTTGAATTTGACAATTATAGAAAACTATTTTCACCATTAGCTATTCAATATGTATGTTTTTATAAATATAAAAAATATGAATTATGTGGAATGTGGTTTATGTAATATGAACTGGATTCTATTAATTATGCTAACACTAATACTATGTGATCAGTTTTTATGGAATCAGTGAAAGATGAAAATGGGAGGGAGTTGAGCATAAGACAGGGTGTAGTTTGTGCTGATAAAAGGTAAGGAGGCAGCTGCACTCACAAAGAATGTTTTACTAAGAGGTCACTTATGTAACAGCTTACATTGAGCAGATGTATATAAGTAGACTAAACTAGTGGTGTGCTTGAGCACAAATGGCGAGCGAGCCTTAAACCACACTATTGTTAAATGATTGATTTTAACAACTAACACTCAAGCTACTAAAATAAAGTCGAGTTTTTTATTTAAGTATATGCGGTAAAGGGGTTTCAATGCCATAGTAACCGCTCCCCGCAACTGTTTGAATTGAAAAAGAAGCAACAAAATCGAGTCACGTTATTTAAAATGTTCTTTGTGATATTCTTAATAGTAGTTGTAACGCACAATATTTTCACACAACTGAACATACCTACGCAAGACTTACCTTCGTGGTTCGTCTAGTGGACAATGAATTTTCAAGTAAATGCTGTTGAGTAGGGCTTATAACTGTGACAAATAGCGTACTAACTTACCACCGTCACTAACTCGAATAGAAATGGAGCTCCCATAAGTTTTTGCGTTTTAACTGCACCCGCAAAAGAATTCAAAGCGGTAAGCAATTCAATTTCTAAGGTGATACGGGTAATGGTCGCTAAACCAGAGGATTCTGTTTAGTGAAGTTTGGAACGGGGTCGAACGCCAAGCGAACACAAAAATACGGAGGGTCAAAGTACAAAATGACATACATACGTCCAAACATATATATAACTAGTGGTGTGCTTGAGCACAAATGGCGAGCGAGCCTGATAGTTAGGTAACATAAAATGTTAATATGTTTAAGCTTACTTCATGCAAACACATAGCAGTTATGACATTTGATTTCAGCAAACAAATACAAAATCACTCTCTTACCTTATTAATGGTAACTTTTGTAGTATCAAACATCAACCATTCTGATTATCTCAATTACCAGTAACTCTTGAACAAGCTCTCAGCTGCGATAAAAAATAAACCAGTGTTATTATTTGTAATTTTAGCCAACAAATATGGAATTACTACTTACATCATTCTTGAGTATTGATAACTTCTGTAGTATCAAATTGAAGTTACTTTGACCATCTGAATTACCTTGAATTCTTGACAACAAGCTCTCACCTACAAAAACAAAAGACAATCAATTTTAGCACACAAATACAAAGTTACTTTCTTACCTCATTTTCTTGAGCAGTGGTAACTTTTGTAGTACCAAATTTGAGCCAATCTGACTATTTGAATTTACCAGTCACTGTTGACTAGCTCTTAGCTACAAAAAAGAAAGGCCAGAGTTAATTTTACATATTTAGCTAACAAATATGGAATTGCGTACTTATCTCAGCTTCCCTGGAGAAGTAGTAACTTCCATAGCATTAATACTACGGCATTCTGACTACCAACGGCTCTTGACAATCAACAACCGGCACTCCGTATCCCCCCATAAAACGGCGAAGTTTTGAAATTAAGTCTGGAAATAGGTCTTCAATGCCATAGTAACCTGTCGAATCAACTTTTTGTGTCTTGAAAACAAACGTTTTAGCAGGAATTTTCTCATACTTTGGAGCTGAAGTATAAAGTAAAGTTTGCTTAATGCTGTAGTTTCAGAATAAACTGGAATCAAGCCTAAATAGCCGTGTTTTTAGGAGAAAAACGTTCCCCGCGCGCGCGTTTAAAGAGCATACGTACCATCCATACATACATACATATATATAACATATACCAGATTTTGCATTATCCACCCCTAATACTGTCTCGCTCGCTACGCTCGCTCGCCAAATAAACAAAAAATCCCCGATTTTCGATTGTGTTACCCCTGTAAGTGTCTCGCTCGCTACGCTCGCTCGCCAATAAATATCTTAAAATATTTTTATTAAACATCTAAATAATATCATTAATTGTAATATATTTTTCTCTAAATTTTTTTCAATCTGCAAAATTCACTGGTTTAGTTAACTTAGTTTATTCCAGTTTCTGTCTACCATCCAATTATACATTAATCTTAACTAGTGATGTGCTTGAGCACAAATGGCGAGCGAGCCTAAAGACTATACTATTGTTATATGAATGATTTTGACTTATAACACTGAAGTTACTGAAAATAAGGTCCAGTTTTTGTAATTTAGCATACAGGGTAAAGGGATTTCAGTGCCATAGTAACAACTCTAACTGCTTGGAAGGAAAAACAAAACAAAACAAAACAATACACGTTATTTAAAAGTTTTCTTTGTGGTATTCTTTCCGTGAAAGCCTCGCTATACCTTCGCAGTAGTCTAGTGGACAATGTATTTTCAAGTAAATACTATTGCGCAAGGCTTATAACCATGACAAAGAGCGCATTGACTTACCACCGCCACTAACTCGAATAGAATGCTTTAACACAACTGGACATGCACCTACACAGACTTACCTTCGCAGTAGTCTAGTTCACAATGTATTTTCAAGTAAATGAAGTTGCGCAAGGCTTATAACCACGACAAAGAGCGCATTGACTTACCATCGACACTAACTCGAATAGAAATGGAAGTCCCTTAAGTTTTCAAGTTTGACTGCACCCGCAAAAGAATTCAAAATGGTAAACAATTCAATTTCTAGGGTGATACGGGTACTGATCGATAAACCAGAGGATTCTGTTTAGTGCAATTTGGGACGGGGTAGACCACATAACTAACACAAAAACACGAGGGTCAAAGTACAAAATGCCTTACGTACGTCCATACATATATACAAATAAACAAACATCCCCGATTTTTTCATTTTTACCCCTGTAAGTGTCTCGCTCGCTACGCTCGCTCGCCAATTATATAACGTTAATTAATATTTATATATATATATTTTTTTAAGTACATCACCTTGTTCAAGTAGTACATGTAATTATGACTGTATGATGCAGTGATACTGTCTGTTGCTTTAATAGGTACACAACTATTTCAGTCTGTTGGTGTTAAATTTAAAGCATTTATAATTATTTGGTATATTTTGTTTCACTATTTTCTAGTTGTTTACCAAACTGGTGTATTCTGATGGAGCCCCACAACCATCTCCTAGAAGTCGTCATGCAGCTGTTTGTCTTGATTATAATACAAACAACCCACAGTTGTTAGTAATTGGTGGTTACTGTTGGGTCGCTCGCTCGTCGTGACGTGGAGAACCTCAACCAGTGGACAGCCTGCGATTGCTGCCACCAGAGTCGCGTAAATCAAAGGACGAATCCCACAACGTATTGTGCCTTTTGAGTTTAGTATAATTGTTACGACTGAAATGCCACGTGGACCACGGAGTTTATATATCCAACAGCTCACGTGACACTCCCACAATAAACACAACAACCAACACATCGCTATAAGTTCCAAATATGGACACAACACATATCTCGTAAAACTTAACATCACGCACACCTTTAATTCCATTACACGCACACTTAGCAATAATAACATACAACATAACGATATAGCACACGCATAGTTCGTTCATCTCCTTCGTCCATGTTCATGTGGGCCTTGGCTTGATCTTAGGCCCACATCTCCCCCTCCCTCAAAGAGACGGGTGACGTCGTCACAGTCCGACACGTTCTCTGCCTTCTTAGTCTTCTCTTTGTCAGATCCACACGTAGACACCTCTCCAGGCACGCACTCGTTCGACATCTCAGATCCTTGCACATCCACTGCAAAACATCTACTTAAACAGTCAGCAACAACGTTCTCTACACCTTTTCGGTACACGATCTTGAACTTGTACTCAGATAACTTGAGTGCCCATCCATATAGCCTCCTGTTCTCTTGCTTGTTTGTCATCAGGTTGACCAGACCCTTGTGGTCGGTATAGACTACGAACTCCTTCCCGAACAGATAATATGAGAAATGCTTCACAGCTTCGTAAATGGCTAGCCCCTCCAACTCCTGGGCCGAATACCTCTGCTGCGCTCCTCTCAGCTGGCGTGAAAAGAACCCCGCTGGGACCAGGCGTCCATCCCTACAGACGGATAACACACCTCCCACTCCACTTGCACACGCATCAGTTTCCAAAACAAAATCATCGTGAATACATGGAACACACAACTGAACAAAATCACACAATGACTCACATAGACCCTTAAAGGCCCGCCGCATCTCTCCAGTCCACTCCAGCCCGCCATCCAAAGTCGCAGACGTATGAGGGGTCAGTACAGATGAAAACTGATGGAAGTCCTTCACGAACCTCCGGTAGAACCCCACCATACCGAGGAATCCACGCAACTGCTTCCTCGTGGATGGGAGCGGATGCTCCCTAATAGCTTTTACCCTCGCTTCCGGGACCGAGACTACACCACCCCCAATCAAATGCCCCAGAAATTCCAACTTCACTTTCCCAAATTCGCACTTTTTAAACTTACACCTCAACCCTGCTTCCTGCAACGCCACAAACACCTCTTCCAAATGTTTCAAATGCTCCTCCCACGACTTCGATACCACCAACACGTCATCTATATACACACGACTAAATCCCAAACATTCCTTTAACACCAAATCCATCGTTATTTAACTCAATCTCGCACTCATCTAGCTGCATCTCCTTATTTGCCTGAGCTCTCGTTAACACTTGCAACTTATAATCGTCACCTTCATTCCTCAACTTAGCCTCAGCTATAGCCTTCCCAAACAGAGCGCATTCTTCAACATTACCCAAACAAAACGGAATAATACACATATCATCACTGTCATTCTCCACAATCATTGCAAGCTTAGTTACAACTGAACCTACTATCAGAAATTCCACCTTAGTACTGCAGAAGGTATCCGCCTCACCTACAGCACCCGATACTCTAATGTCACCGCAATCCTCAACGTCGAAACCCACCAAAGACCTCGGCACCATTGCCACCTCTGCACCAGAGTCTATCAAAATACGACACTCCTTGCCGTTAACACTACCATACACCACATTATCCTTTACAACTTTCCCAGCACTTAATCTCGAATTCTTAGAGGCAGGCACAGGTTTCGTACCTGACCCAGCCGTCTTCTTGTTGGGGCAGTCTGGCGACTTATGCCCCTCCTTGCCACAGGAATAACACTTCACCGGTCTATCCGTGGCACCACTATCACCATTAGTCACCTTCTTAGGACATGCCACAGCCCTGTGGCCCTTGTCACCACATGAGAAACACACAATACTACCACCGTATCCACTATTACCATACCCATGACTACCATAACCATACCCACCATACTGTCTACTCCCACCATTTCCATCACCTTGACTAACATTCCTTTGATAACTACCACTTCTACCACTACCACTGCCAGACCCATATCCACTCACTCTGGGACGGTAAAAATTACCGGGCTGTCTGCCAGCAAGCCACTCCTCCCAGGCCACCATCAAGTTCTTCATCGTCTCTATCTTCCTACCCCGAAGAGAGACGCGTCCATCTTGGGGCATGACGAATCTGGTGTAGGCTAGAGCGAGCTCCACCACACAGTCTTCTTTTGACGTACCCCGCTGGAGAACTCCTCTACACAATCTCTCTATGAACTCTGTAATCTGGCCAGCAGTTAAAGTTTTCAGGGTCTCACATCTATCCTCGAACAACTTGAACCCATACGAAACTGAATTCTCACCAACCGCCAACAACAACTCCGACTTGACTTCATCATACGACCCTCCATCCGATCTTGCCTGCGCAATCCTGGCACACAACCTGTCAGGCAGGTGTGCCGTCAACCTCTCCAACCACGAGTCCTCTTTAATACCACAATCCACCATGATCCTCTCAAATTTTGTCAGATACCCAACCAACTGTGTACCCTCCTTGTAACTCCCCAAACCTTTCAACAATTCGATTCTCAACTCCCTCTTCTCCGCTTTCTTCTCCCTTGTAGCTCTTGCTTCCTCATCTACCTCCCTCAATTGTCTAAATAACTCCACCATCCTGTTTTCGGCCTCTGCCTGACTTCTTCCAAGCAACTCAATCGTACGATTCTGTGACTCCAACATCCTCCTGTCTGCTTCACTCTGACGAGTAGCATTAATTTGGTCCAATGACGACACCAACTTACTCAACTCACCAACACCCAGGGTCGGCGCCTCACCAGCAGCCAGACCCGCACCTCCACTATACATACCCTCACTTCCCGAGCTCTCCGTACCTAAGTACCCGCTGTGGTTTAACCCGTGACAATCCTTACCCCCTAATATACCATCTTCCTCAACCCTCACATCATTACTCACATCCGCATTCTTCCGCGCCTCCACCCAAGTCTCACGCGAACGATAAACAGGGGCTGACATCCTGTCCACCGTAGTAGATGCATCCATGCTTCCATGCCCAGCCTCCATTTGCTCTTCTGTTACGCTGTCCAAGTCAGGCTCCACGTACGAAGCTACCGTAGGCAACCGCGTATAATGGGGCGACCTCTCTGACATCACAGGTTTATGACTAGGCTTGAAGGCAGGATCTGCTGCCGTTGACGCAGTAAGTTTTCTCTGTACTGCCCTCCTCTCAGTCTTTGACTCTGGCATAACTGGCCAGAGATGAAGAGATCGGCAGACCTACAGAGACACACAATAAAATACAAAAGAAAATGACGATTCCAATCAGAACACAAGATAACCACACCACGAAAGAATAAAAGTAAATGAAATTCCAAACGGTTACAATCGATAACAATACCACAAATGACCACAAAACCCAGAGTTCGAGAAGTGTTTGTAGTAGGGAACGAATTCCACTGGTTCAAAGACGAATCTTGGGGTTTCGACCTGCCGTAGAACGTATTCTCCAACAGAACCGCTACCGCTGTCACCTATTGTTGGGATTCGACCTGCCTAGAACGTACAGTGCTTCCAGCTTAAAGAGTGGATTTTTTAGCTTTTTGGTTAAGGTTGCTAATTCTGCTATAATTTCTCAAGTATGTGTAATAGAAAGCTAAAAATTTGTATTATTATACATTAATGTCATATTAACATACAGACAAAACAATTTTGTGGGTTTGTGGTTATTTTTGTGGTTATAGGTGATGGAACTGGGAGCTTCAAGACAGTGAATTTGGAAGTGTTTAAGCTGAAAAAAGAGAAATTATTTGTCCTTATCTCTATAACTTGGTATACTGATACTTTAATACCTGAAGTTTCATATGAGCCTAATTTTGTGGGCACACGAAATTTGAATCTCGAAATATTTAAAATTAAAAAAAAAAAGTGTTTAAGCCAGGATTTTTGAATTTATTGAGTTATATCTCTAAAATTTTGACACATGATGTAAAATTGCCTTAAAATTATTATGTATAACTTTGGTAGCTATACCTTGAAAATTAAGTGAGTTGTGGCTGTTTTTCACCAAAAAAATATTATGCACGGTAAGGGTCATCAAATGATGACGTTTACAGCGGATTGTGGGCCTAAGTACACGTAAACGCGACGTCACAAAATAGCGCATGCGTATTTGTGCAAGGGCGCCAGTTTACCGCTAATTGTTGCACGGGTATGGCTGATTTAGCTACGGTTGTATCAGGCCCTAGCAGGTATCAAGTTTTACGGCGTTACTGCCTATCGCGGCCAGCGTTTTAGCTTCCGTCTGGAGCTGCACAACCCGTAGGACTCCAACTGCATCGCCCTGATGTTGTCAGAATACCGAATGCTGGGAGCCTTGGGAGTAGTATTAAACTCCTTCAGCTTTTCTTCAGCTCTTGAAAAAGATGACCTCTTGGATAGGCTTGGCTCCAAGTTAGTAATATACCAGCCAACAATTCTGTGACTGATTTCGACTTAGTTTACTGCTGCTAGTAGAACGATGAGCCGTACAGCCGATTGCAGTTAGGGAAAGTCCCGTCTTACCGCTCAGGGAAATAACCGTTCGACCTTAGCTCGTTAACTAGTTACGTTTAATGACGAACTACCGCAAAATCTTGACGTCAAAAAAAATGGCGTAAAATGTATTAGAGTGAATGAGAAAAGTTCTGTTCTCCGTTTTCCATTCTCTAAACCGGCAGTTTTACTATTGTAAACATTATTGGGATGATGAAGAAAAGGTATGTGTATGTTAAATGACTGTAGTGAGGGTCTATACAGTAGTTTCAAAAAATCCACTCTTTAAGTTGGAAGCACTGTATTCTCCAACAGGACTGACACCGCTGCCACCAATTGTTGGGTCGCTCGCTCGTCGTGACGTGGAGAACCTCAACCAGTGGACAGCCTGCGATTGCTGCCACCAGAGTCGCGTAAATCAAAGGACGAATCCCACAACGTATTGTGCCTTTTGAGTTTAGTATAATTGTTACGACTGAAATGCCACGTGGACCACGGAGTTTATATATCCAACAGCTCACGTGACACTCCCACAATAAACACAACAACCAACACATCGCTATAAGTTCCAAATATGGACAAACCACATATCTCGTAAAACTTAACATCACGCACACCTTTAATTCCATTACACGCACACTTAGCAATAATAACATGCAACATAACGATACAGCACACACACAGTTCGTTCATCTCCTTCGTCCATGTTCATGTGGGCCTTGGCTTGATCTTAGGCCCACAGTTACGATGGCAGAAAGACTTTAAGTGATGTTTGGTGTCTCCATGTATCAGCACAAAGTTGGCAACAGGTATATTTTATAATCATAGTTCAGTTGAAATAATTCAAACAATTTTTGAATAATAAATATTTAAAGAAGTCAACTGTTTAATTTAATTTTTCGAAATTATAAATGAGGTAAACAAGTTACAGTATTCCTGGTATGGATTAATTAGGACCTTATTGCATTACACATTTAATTATAAGTATTCTTTTATTTACACATTATGCTAGTTACTTACAATTATTTACTTGTGACTCCACCACTGCAGCATTCTGCATATTTTAATTAATTACACTAAATGTTTATCAATAATGATGAAATGTTTTAATTTATGACATTTGTTATGCATCAAACTGAGGTAGTCAAATACTTAAAAAGCATGATGTGAGAAAGATTCCAATTTTACACATCATGATAATCATCAGTCAGATTTTAAATCTATATAAAATTTGTGTATAAAATAGATCTATTAACCTTAATTGTTTATTATGCACTTGTTTGCTCATCAATTTAATAAATATTGTGTGCTGAAAACCATAAAAAACATAATTGAAATAGTTGAGTCCTTCTACATGTATACTGGTGGTGTGCTTGAGCACAAATGGCGAGCAAGCCTTAAACTACACTATTGTTAAATGATTGATGTTAAAACCCTTAAGTACATGAGCAATTTTTACAAAAAAACAGCAAGGTTTGCAATATTATTTGTTGCAGCCCAATAAAGCAAGGGGAAAGTAAACAATTAATATCAGAATACTCAGAAACAACTAGAGATTATTATAAAAATATTGAATTGTATATAATTGTTACTGGCACCCTTAATTAAATTAATTAATCTAAAATATTCCGATTTTTTTTACATTCTAATATTAATCTCGATAAACACTGCCTAGATTTACTAACTAATAATATCATTGGAAGAAGTGCCAGGTCTAGTAACGCCAAATACAATATTATTTATATTCCCGTTCGCCAGTAGTAAGGCTAAGTAACATAAAACTAAGTATTGTTACTATGTTTTAGCTTAGTTCATATGTGACCGGATTTGGGATAATCCGCCTAAACGCGGCAAACAATTTTTTTCAGTATCACCAGGTAAAGCCTTATGGGTCGATTTTTTTCGAAAAAAATTTTATGGCAGAAATGGATAGACACCAGTTGGCTCTAGCTTATTACGCAGTTGTAAGCTCTGGCGTGCTCTAGAATTCACACTATGAGGCTAGAAACACTAGCCGGTTGGACTCGTGTACGGAGAGTTGCTAAGAAATTATTGGCGGGCTTTTCACTAACAGCCGGGAAAAAACTGCAGCTAACTAATTCACTTGCTATTCTACATAATTCAGGTACTCACGCAATTCTAGTCATCATAGTTTCTTAAGGAGCCCTGCATTAAGCCTTTTAGACTTCTTTCAATCCGCCTGCAACCGATTTATTCCATAGTGTCCCGGAGACACGCAGTAATAGTATACGGACACAAGGCACGCCCCCTGCCCTTAGCAACGCCTTAACCAGGAGTTTTTTCGAAATCAGCAATAATAAGTTTAGCAAAAATACTGAAGTGTTGTAGTGCGTAGGGCGAAGACGGCTTGTGCTACAGCTTCCAAATTAGGAGGAAGGCATCCCAAGGCCCCGTGCAGCCTACTGGTAGAATAAATTAGAAAACTTTAGATGCCGCGTTTAGCCGGGTTTTCACAAATCCGGTCACATATAATAGCAGGTGTGACCTTTTATTTCAGTAAACAAATACAAAATCACTCTCTTACCTGATTAATGGTAACTTTTGTAGTATTAAACATCTGCCATTCCGATAATCTCAATTACCAGTAACTCTTGAACAAACTCTCAGCTACAATAAACAAAAAACCAGTGTTATTATTTCTAATATGGAATTATTTGTAATTTTAGCCCACTAATATGGAATTACTACTTACCTCAATTTCCTGAGTATTGATAACTTCTGTGGTATCAAATTTAAATTACTTTGACTATCTGAATTACCTCGAATTCTTGACAACAAGCTCTCAGCTACAAAAACAAAAGACAATCAATTTTAGCACACAAATACAAAATTACTTTCCTACATCATTTTCTTGAGCAGTGGTAACTTTTGTAGTAGTACCAAATTTGAGCCATTCTGACTATTTAATATACCAGTCACTGTTGACAACAAGCTCTTAGCGACAAAAAAGTAAGGCCAGAGTTAATTTTGCATATTTAGCTAACAAATATGGAATTACTACTTACCTCATTCTAGAGTATTGATAACTTCTGTAGCATCAAATTGAAGTTACTTTGACTATCTGAATTACCTCGAATTCTTGACAACGAGCTCTCACCTACAAAAACAAAAGACCATCAATTTTAGCACACAAATACAAAATTACTTTCTTACCTCTTTTTCTTGAGCAGTGGTAACTTTTGTAGTACCAAATTTGAGCTATTCTGACTGCTTGATTTTAACAGTCACTGTTGACAACAAGCTCTTAGCTACAAAACAAAAAGGCCAGAGTTATTTTTGCATATTTAGCTAACAAATATGGAATTACGTACTTAACTCAGCTTCCCTGGAGTAGTAGTAGTAGCTTCCTTAGCATGAAAACCAACAATCGGCACTCCGTATCCCCCTTAAAACGGAGAAGTTTTGAAATTAAATCTGGATAAGGGTCTTCAATGCCATAGTAACCGGTCTAATCAACTTTTTGTTTCTTGAAAAGCAAACATTTTCGCGGGATTATTCTCACACTTCTGCGCTTAAGTATTAAGTAAGGTTTGGTTAATGCTGTAGTTTCAGAATAAACTGGGATCAAGCCTAAAAAGCCGTGTTTTTTGGAGAAAAAAGTTACCCGCGCACGCGTTTAAAGGCCATACGTACCATACATACATACATACATATATACTAGTGGTGTGCTTGAGCACAAATGGCGAGCGAGCCTGATGTTAGGTAACATAAAATAACTAAGTTTTGTTACTATGTTTTAGCTTAGTTTCATGCGAACACTATAATAGCAGTTATGACCTTTTATTTCAGCAAACAAATACAAAATCACTCTCTTACCTGATTAATGGTAACTTTTGTAGTATCAAACATCAACTATTCTGATAATCTCAATCACCAGTAACTCTTGAACAAGCTCTCAGCTACGATTAAAAAAATAAACCGGTGTTATTATTTGTAATTTTAGCCAACAAATATGGAATTACTACTTACATCATTCTTGAGTATTGATAACTTCTGATTGAAGTTACTTTGACCATCTGAATTACCTTGAATTCTTGACAACAAGCTCTCACTACAAAAACAAAAACAATCAATTTTAGCACACAAATACAAAATTATTTTCTTACCTCATTTTCTTGAGCAGTGGTAACTTTTGTAGTACCAAATTTGAGCCAATCTGACTATTTGAATTTACCAGTCACTGTTAACAAGCTCTTAGCTACAAAAAAGAAAGGCCAGAGTTAATTTTGCATATTTAGCTAACAAATATGGAATTACTACTTACCTCAGCTTCCCTCGAGAAGTAGTAGCTTCCTTAGCATTAATACTACGGCATTCTGACTACCAACAGCTCTTGACAACCAACAACTGGCACTCTGTATCCCCCCCCCCATAAAACGGCGAAGTTTTGAAATCAAGTCTGGAAAAGGGTCTTCAATGCCATAGTAACCGGTCGAATCAACTTTTTGTTTCTTGAAAAGCAAGCATTTTCGCAGGAATTTTCTCACAATTTGGAACTTAAGTATAAAGTAAGGCTTGCTTAATCCTGTAGTTTCAGAATAAACTGGGGTCAAGCCTAAAAAGCCTGTTTTTTGGAGAAAAACGTTCCCCGCGCGCGCGTTTAAGGGGCATACGTACCATCCCACATACATATATACATATAACATATACCCGATTTTGCATTATCCACCCCTAATACTGTCTCGCTCGCTACGCTTGCTCGCCAACTAGTGATGTGCTTGAGCACAAATGGCGAGCGAGCCTAAAGACTATACTATTTTTATAATTTTGACTTCTAACACTGAAGCTACTGAAAATAAGGTCCAGTTTTTTAATTTCGCATACACGGTAAAGTGATTTCAGTGCCATAGTAACAACTCTCTGCCACTGCTCGGAAGGAAAACAACAACAACAAAACAATACACGTTATTAAAAGTTTTCTTTGTGATATTCGTTAGCTAAGTAGTGGTTGTAACACACAATGCTTTGACACAACTGGACATGCACCTACACAGACTTACCTTCGCAGTAGTCTAGTGGACAATGTATTTTTAAGTAAATACTGTTGCGCACGGCTTATAACCATGACAAAGAGCGCATTGACTTACAACCGCCACTAAGGATTCTCAGAGCTCGTTAATTGAAAAATACTGGAACTGTGAACGCTTTACCTAACTTACGTAATTAGAAGCGCGGGCGAAAACAAAAGTCTCACGTACCCCATAAACAGATAAACTAGTGATGTGCTTGAGCACAAATGGCGAGCGAGCCTAAAGACTATACTATTTTTATATGAATGATTTTGACTTCTAACACTGAAGCTACTGAAAATAGGGTCCATTTTTTTTTAATTTCGCATACACGGTAAAGGGATTTCAGTGCCATAGTAACAACTCTCTGCAACTGCTTGAATTGAAGGGAAAAAACAACAACAAAACAATACACGTTATTTAAAACTTTTCTTTGTGATATTTTTTAGCTAAGTAGTGGTTGTAACACACAATGCTTTGACACAACTGGACATGCACCTACACAGACTTACCTTCACGGTAGTCTAGTGGACAATGTAGCGCATTTTAGCGCTCCTCCTCCTTGCCCTGTCTTTTTCATTTCTTATCGCTCTCCTTACTAATTTTTCTTCAGGAGATTCTAACGCCCTCAAAGCTCTTGACCGAGCGTTTCTAACGTTTTGTCTACTGGGCATCGCTACTTCGTACGGGTAAACAAAACAAAATGTTGCTAAGAAGGTTACCCAACCCGCGCAAGCGCTTAAGAGAAAGGGTACACACGTACGCCCACGCAAGAACAAAAACAATTTCTAGACCTAACTAGTGGTGTGCTTGAGCACAAATGGCGAGCGAGCCTTAAACTACACTATTGTTATTCAAACTACTAAAATAAAGTCGAGTTGTTAAATTACGCATATACGGTAAAGGGGATTCAATGCCATAGTAACCACTCCCCTCAACTGTTTGAATTGAAAAAGAAGCAACAAAATCAAGTCACGTTATTTAAAATTTTCTTTGTGATATTCTTAATAGTAGTTGTAACGCACAATACTTTCACACAACTGAACATACCTACGCAAGACTTACCTTCATGGTAAGTCTATTGGACAATGAATTGTCAAGTAAATGCTGTTGAGTATAGTGCTTATAACTGTGACAAATAATGTATTAACTTACCACCGCCACTAACTCGAATAGAAATAAAGCTCCCATAAGTTTTTTAGTTTTAACTGCACCCGCAAAACAATTCAAAGCGATAAACAATTCAATTTCTAAGGTGACACGGTAATGGTCGCAAAACCAGAGGATTCTGTTTAGTGAAGTTTGGGACGGGGTCGAACGCCGAGCGAACACAAAAATACGAAGGGTCAAAGTACAAAATGACATACATACGTCCAAACATAATATATATAAATAAATAAATAAATAAACAAACATCCCCGATTTTCAATTGTGTTACCCCTGTAAGTGTCTCGCTCGCTACGCTCGCTCGCCAATAAATAAATATAGCAAAATCTCGAATGAGTTACCCCTGATAGTGTCTCGCTCGCTTCGCTCGCTCGCCAACTAGTGGTGCACTCGAATAGCGAAAATGCATGGCAAGCGAGCAGACTCTTTTTACAGAAAAATAGGACAGAAATTACATCTAACTGTAGTGCACAGTGTAACCTTTTCCATTCTCAGTTAGCATCAGAGAATCTAAACTCTCTGATCCCAGACTAAACTAACAGAATTAGCTGAATAAACTTCGAAAGCAGTGGCAAAGAAGCGCAGCTTGACAAAGACTTCACAATTGTTTCAAGAAGAAAGTAGCTGTAAACATTTTGGTTGAAACAAAGTTTCGTAAGGCAGTGCAGCAGGATTCTCCGCACTCGTTAATTGAAAAATACTGGAACTGTGAACGCTTTACCTAACTTACGTAATTAGAAGCGCGGGCGAAAACAGGTCTCACGTACCCCATAAACAGATAAATAAATATAACTAGTGATGTGCTTGAGCACAAATGGCGAGCGAGCCTAAAGACTATAATATTTTTATATGAATGATTTTGACTTCTAACACTAAAGCTACTGAAGGTCCAGTTTGTTTATTTAGCATACAGGGTAAAGGGATTTCAGTGCCATAGTAACAACTAACACTCTGCAACTGCTTGAATTGAAGGAAAAAAAACAACAACAAAACAATACACGTTATTTAAAAGTTTTCTTTGTGATATTCTTTAGCTAAGTAGTGGTTGTAACACACAATGCTTAGACACAACTGGACATGCACCTACACAGACTTACCTTCGCAGTAGTCTAGTGGACAATGTATTTTCAAGTAAATACTGTTGCGCACGGCTTATAACCATGACAAAGAGGGCATTGACTTACCATCGCCACTAACTCGAATAGAAATGGAAGTCCCTTAAGTTTTCAAGTTTTAACTGCACCCGCAAAAGAATTCAAAAAGGTAAACAATTCAATTTCTAGGGTGATACGGGTACTGATCGATTAACCAGAGGATTCTGTTTAGTGCAATTTGGGACGGGGTCGGCAACCGAACTAACACAAAAACGCGAGGGTCAAAGTACAAAAATGCCTTACGTACGTCCATACATATATACAAATAAATAAATAAACTAGTGGTGTGCTTGAGCACAAATGGCGAGCGAGCCTGATAGTTAGGTAACATAAAATGTTACTATTTTTAGCTTACTTCATGCAAACACTATAATAGCAGTTATGACCTTTTATTTCTGCAAACAAATACAAAATCACTCTCCTACCTGATTTGTTAACTTCTGTAGTAGCAAACATCTGCCATTCTGATAATTTCAATTACCAGTAACTCTTGAACAAGCTCTCAGCTATGATAAAAAAATAAACCAATGTAATTTTAGCCTACAAATATAGAATCACTACTTCCCTCAATTTCCTGAGTATTGATAACTTCTGCAGTATCAAATTGAAGTTACTTTGACTATCTGAATTACCGTGAATTCTTGACAACAAGCTCTCCCTACAAAAACAAAAGACAATCAATTTTAGCACACAAATACAAAATTACTTTCTTACCTGAGCAGTGGTAACTTTTGTAGTACCAAATTTGAGCCAATCTGACTATTTGAATTTACCAGTCACAGTTGACAAGCTCTTAGCTACTAAAAAGAAAGGCCAGAGTTAATTTTGCATATTTAGCTAACAAATATGGAATTACGTACTTACCTCAGCTTCCCTCGAGAAGTAGTAGCTTCCTTAGCATTAATACTGCGGCATTCTGACTACCAACGGCTCTTGACAACCAACAACTGGCACTCCGTATCCCCCCACAAAACGGCGAAGTTTTGAAATTAAGTCTGGAAAAGGGTCTTCAATGCCATAGTAACCTGTCGAATCAACTTTTTGTTTCTTGAAAAGCAAGCATTTTCGCAGGAATTTTCTCACACTTTGGAGCTTAAGTATAAAGTAAGGCTTGTTTAATGCTGTAGTTTCAGAATAAACTGGGGTCAAGCCTAAAAAGCCGTGTTTTTTGGAGAAAAGAGTTTCCCGCGCGCGCGTTTAAAGGGCATACGTACCATCCCACATACATATATACATATAACATATACCCGATTTTGCATTATCCACCCCTAATACTGTCTCGCTCGCTTTGCTCGCTCGCCAAATATAGCGAAATCTCGATTGAGTTACCCCTGATAGTGTCTCGCTCGCTTCGCTCGCCAACTAGTGGTGTGCTTTAGCACAAATGGCGAGCGAGCCTTAAACTACACTATTGTTAATTTGATTTTAACAACTAACACAAGCTATTAAAATAAAGTCTAGTTTTTTAATTACGTATGAGGTAAAGGGGTTTCTATGTCATTATTCTGAATGAATATTATTCTAAAATAAAAATAGCAAAATCTACACAATGATCTAATATCATCTAGCTGACATTATTCACGGACAAAACAGTGAATATTCTGGGAAAAGAAAATTTTAAATCTGTTAGAGTTGGAGCCTATGAGCATTATTACTGAAGAGTGCATGAGACAACTATTGACTCATTGCTAATATATTTGCACTAAATAAATGACATACACTAAACATTCATGATAGAATGTCTGCACACATACTAACACTAGTTGTATAGCTCAGAGCTGCACAAGATCTTTAACCTAGGCACAGTTTCAAAGAACATAAGGTGTTTACAGATAAGCCCATATCTACAGGTGATCACTTATTACAAAAAGTTTAATTAAGATGATTTAAATATTTAGATAACATTAATAATTAATACATCACAGGATAGGTAGATGCACCATATTAAAAATAAAGCAACAGCTTATAGCATAGTGATATTTTCAGTATAATCAAGAAATATTCAGACCAGATTGTTTTAATATTTAGATTAATAATAATTGTGGTAATTATTATAACATGTGAAATAACAAAATAAATGAAGCCATTGCAGCTATTGCGATAAACTTTTTCTATTTTAGATTATATTAAAACAGAATGTACTTTTATTACAAATGATAGATTTATATAGTAAAAGTAAATACAACAAGCTAACAAATGATATGTACAAGATAATAGTAATGTAAATACTCTCACATCTACTAAAAATTATCTGGTTACCTTTAGAAAAAACTTCACTAATTATCAGCAATACATGTGATCTCGTTCGCACTGACTACGGCAGTTCGGAAGGGCAGCCCGAGTTGTAAGTTCGAGCCTAGCTGTGTAGCCAGTGAGGGGATCGAAAACGGAGGACTTTGATGCCCTTGTCGTCTGCCCGGGTACAAGGCTCGCTGTCGGGATGGCGACCTTGTGGCAGTAACTTTCGTGGACATTGTAATACTCGAGTGGAGGACTCGGTCTTAGCTTAGGTCCGAGTAATCAGGTGGCTCGGATGGGTGGGTAGTAACTACAACTTCACTTGTTCGATAACTTCAAAACTATAGGAACTATAACTGAGAACTAAAATGAAAGAATACAATACTAATAACAACTGTAGTCATGGGCATAAACCGCGACTGGCCGTGAGCAGTCAGCGAGGCTTTACAGAAATAAAGTGCATGCGTAGTATAGTTTCTTCGGAAAAGTTCGTTGAGGTTGCGTTAGGCCCGCACAACATGTTAAAGTACATATGCAGAGTTATATTTTGTATCAACGAATAAACCATTATAGGAGGTATAAAAATAGTAAATTTTCTCATTCTAACAGCCATAATATTGTTAATTAAAACTTAACACAACATTTCGACTTCTTGCCAATGTCCTCTTCAGGAGTCAATTATAAATATTTCAGCGAAGACTGACTGAATCGTTGAATGAGGAATGAAACTTTTTGACCAATTGAATACAAACAAGAACATTATTGTGTGGTATAGATAATTATATTAAAGTTAAAATGTATTTTGTAAATAAATTATTGATCTCAATTCATGCAAAAAAACTTTTGAATTGTATTTAATTATTATTCTAGAAATCATAATGATAAAAATTACAAGACTTGAGTAAAACTTCTTTTTAACGACCTTTTGAGAAAAAAAAATGACTATTTAACATCTCAGATATATTGAAATTGAATTTTATTTTGTAATTATATTATTGATAAAAATATTCAAGCAATACATGTTTCAAGTATATTTGATTATTCTAGAAATCATAATGTTAAAATTTGCATGTCATGATTATTGTTCAATATTTTGTACGTTAGATGACCATCTTGCCACAGCCTAGACGACGTCACTGTGCTGCTGCTTTTGTCATTTCTTCTGAGCTTACAGAAATAGTAATATTTGGAGGGCTTAATCAATACAATCACAGGCTCTCAGATACTACAATATTAAGATTAAGTAAGTTTTACAAAAATAAATTAATTCAATTTAATTATTAATATGCATTATACGTGGGATATTTTGTTATATATTTTGATAGTTTTATTCATCTAATTATGTAACAAAGTAAATAAAATGTTCTAATACCATAACACCTAGTCATTTTCAATACAAAAAAGTATGGTATTATTTTTAAAATTTAGTGCACTAACTACATCCAACTATACAATATGCTATTACCTGGTCTCCCCCCCCCCCCCCCCCCCCTCCCCCCCTCCCCCCACCAGTTTCTCTCATTACATTTTAGTCCACTAAACAAGTCCAACTATAAAATATGCTAATTAAGTGATTCTGATCAGGTGAAGATGCCAAACCATAAAATATGCTAATTAAGTGATTCTGGACAAGTTCCCCTACTTCGATATGATCAGGTAAAGATGCCAAACCATAAAATATGCTAATTAAGTGATTCTGGACAAGTTCCACTCCTTCGATATGATCAGGTGAAGGTACCAAATCATAAAATATGCAAATTAAGTGATTCTGGACAAGTTCCCCTCCTTCGATATGATCAGGTGAAAATACCAAACCATAAAATACGCTACTTAAGCGATTCTGGAAAGGTTCTCATCCTTCGATATGATCAGGTAAAGATGCCAAACCATAAAATATGCTAATTAAGTGATTCTGGACAAGTTCCCCTCCTTCGATATGATCAGGTGAAGATGCCAAACCATAAAATATGCTAATTAAGTGATTCTGGACAATTACCCACCTTCAATATTATCAGGTGAAGATGCCAAACCATAAAAAATGCTAATTAAGTGATTATGGACAAGTTCCCCTCCTTCGAAATGATCGGGCGAAGATGTCGAATCGTAAAGTATTATGCTAATTAAGTGATTCTGGACTGGTTCACCTCCTTCGATATGATCAGGTGAAGATGCCAAATCTATAAATATGCTAATTAAGCGTTTTAGAACAAGTTCCCCTCCTTCGATATGATCAGGTGAAGATGCCGAACCATAAAATATGCTAATTAAGTGATTCTGGACAGGTTCCCCTTCTTCAATATGATCAGGTGAAGATGCCGAACCATAAAATATGCTAATTAAGTGATTCTGGACAGGTTCCCCTTCTTCAATATGATCAGATGAAGATGCCAAACCATAAAATATGCTAATTAAGTGATTCTGGACAATTACCCACCTTCAATATTATCAGGTGAAGATGCCAAACCATATAAAATGCTAATTAAGTGATTATGGACAAGTTCCCCTCCTTCGATATGATCAGGCGAAGATGTCGAATCGTAAAATATTATGCTAATTAAGTGATTCTGGACTGGTTCACCTCCTTCGATATGATCAGGTGAAGATGCCAAATCTATAAATCTGCTAATTAAGCGTTTTAGAACAAGTTCCCCTCCTTCGATATGATCAGGTGAAGATGCCGAACCATAAAATATGCTAATTAAGTGATTCTGGAAAGGTTCCCCTCCTTCGATATAATCATGCGAAGATGTCAAACCATAAAGTATGCTAATTAAAGCGATTCTGGACAGGTTACCCTCCTTCAATATGATCAGGTGAAGATGCTAAACCATAAAACATTCTAATTAAGCGATTTTGGACATGTTCCCCTCCTTTGATATGATCAGGTGAAGATGTCCAATCATAAAATATGCTAATTAAGTGATTCTGGACAAGTTCTTCTCCTACGATATGATCAGGTGAAGATGTCTAACCATATGCTAATTAAGTGATTCTGGACAGGTTCCCCTCTGCTAATTAAATGATTCTTTCCTCATTCACTATGATCAGGTGAAGAAGCCAAATCAAAACCTGCAGTCAATCAATATTATATATATAATATTCACAATAAATATACCGCATTCCCTGGCTTTTTTTTTTAGTAATTAGGCAAATTTATTGTGCGTAATTCGAATAGGTGTTCCTTATCTAAGGGCTAGGCACTGTTGAGCTGATAAAAGTAAAATCTTATAGCTTTAATTTTCTTACTCTAACTCACTCTGCCACCTTTAGATTCATAAAAAAGTGTGTCCTACACACTACTTCATGAGCACACTTGTATTTTAGTGTGCTCAACAAACTTTTTACAATTAGTGTGATAGCATACCATGCTTGATAAGGCTAAAAAGTGTGCGCTTTTTACAGTGTGGACATGCTTCTGCAGGAGCTATAGAATCTTGTACTTTTGACAGTGAAATATATTTCTACAATAGTAAGCATTGTCGTTCAGTGGTTAGTGAAAGTGGTGACTTGGAATGGAATGGAATTAAAATATCTAGTGATGAACAAGAGTCTGAGTGTTTCGATGAAATTTCAATAAATTGTAATTATTAATTCCACCATCTTTTCTATAATTGTGATGAACTTCAACCAATTCGTTGGAGATAAAGAGATACTTCTTTGATCACTTTTACTGCAAAGCTAGTTCATAACGTGACTTTTATAACAATAGTTAACTTAGTAGCTACTTATTTCTAAATGTTACCTGCACATATGTGTAGCATACTGAAGGATAACAATGCGCTTTCAATTGGTAGTATTGGTTTAAATTTAATTAAAGCTTTGATGTGATAAATAATATAACTTAGATCCCGTTGCTTTATATCGTTACTAGGTGTACTAACTTAGTAAGTGTGCGCTATTTGTTGCCTTTAGGTATATGAACTGTGCATACTAACCACCCTTGGGGGTATTACTATTTTTGAGTTTTAGTTTAATAGAATAGGCCGGATAAGGATAAAGCGGGTTATGTGAGGCCCGGATATGGGACCAGCCCTAGTTCGGATAACTCTCCTGCTGACCCCCAGGAATTTACCATAGCTAGCTGCTTAACGGCTTACTGCAGAGCAGCCCAGGGTAGAGTTAGATCTGGAGATAACAGCTGGCAGCTACAATGCTAAAGTAAACTTGCCAGTGTGCTTCAATTGAATTTTAATTGAATTTTAATTTTGGGCCGGAAACACACCTGCGAAAATGCTGATAAACAAAGTTGCTAGTGGAAACTGGGCATGGGTGGCGAGTAAACGGGATCTAAAATAGTTAGAGCATGCGCTTATGCTCTAACTATTACATAAAACAATTAGAACTTTTTTATTAAACATTGTAATTAGCGGAAGAGGTAATATAATCTCACGAATTACAGAAATAATGAAAAACTATAATCTTCAGTGAACCTACCGATTTTTTGTTGTTTTTTGGTTATGTACTTGGCTTGCTATAAGAGAAATAGTAAGCCTACCAATTTTAGCTATTTGGAAAAAATAATCTTTAAGGGTTAAATAAAAGTGTTAGTAAATATTGATTATTTGGAAAGCAATCAAATTTCCAAAATGGGTAAGAATCGCTAAATCAAAAGATTCTGTTTATCAAGCAGCCTTTCCAAAATACGCTCTGTTGAAAATGCTCTATCGTACCAGAGATCTAATCTACTTCGCTATTGGAAAATGGATTTTCAAGTATGCACTATCGTAAAATAATTAGCATACTTTATAGTCGGACGTGTTATGAATAACATGTTTTTTCAAAGACTTGTCAACTGAATTCAGCATTCATACTTTGCCAGATAAAGAAATTATATTATTATTATTTACTCATTAGATGTATTCTCTCTCTTTCAAATATCAACAATACAATATACATGTTTGGGATTTGAACTCAGGCCACTTGCCTGTATTCATACTTTCTATGTCCTAATCAAATCTTCCTTTACTGTCTAGATCTAAGATCTACTTTTGGTAGTAAAAATGCTTACTCAAGACTATATCAATTCTAGCTAAGCTACTTAAACATTATTTTCCCTACAAGTCTATTGCAAGTATTTTCCTTTGGTTTTACTTGTAGATTTCTGATGGCAGTCTAACTAATTTCTGTAGCATTTTACATTTGCTTTACCAGCTTAGAGGTTTAGTGATCACTAGTGACTGTTTAACTATACTATGTTATATTAAATTAGTAAGTACAAACTTTACTTATAGTATTAATTTATACATAATTTGTTTAAATTTATAGAAAAAGTACAACTTTCAACAACTTCTACCAAATGGAATGTATCAGCAATCGTTCATTCTTCAGAATTGAGAGATAAAGATAGACTAGCAGAAAAGAAATTACTAAAGAGTAAGATTGCAGATTAAGGTTGTAATTTATGGATTGGTTAAATCGAATTGATAAAATAATGTTACTGGTATTGAGTATTTGTCATAGTTATGTGTTTCAAAATGATTCATTTTAGTCTTTTTGCTCATTTTGAACATGAATCGCAAATACTTTCATATCACATTGTTGAAACTGATGATAATATTTTCAACAAGATACATACACATAGTAGTTAAGATTTAATCAGATGATTCTGTTCAGAAAGATACTATATTCTAATTACATACACAATATAAATAACAACTGCAAAGCTAGTGGCATTGTTTAAGATATTTTTCGATACAATGCGTTTGATTTTTTTTCTTTATAAAACTGTCAATGAGGGAATCATAAATACAAATGCTAAGGTTTAATTGAGATTTTTAGATTTATATCTTTACCTTTTCAGTTTGTGGTAATAATTAGTACAAGATTCGTCTTGTTTTTAGTTGACGGTAAAAATTTGAAATGCCAAGTATTATATAATAATGGCATAACCACTTCAGATATAGAGAAAGGTGCAGATGAAGCCACAGCATTATTGTACAACTTATTAAAATCTTGGTTTTTAGCATACTGGTAATCACTTTTTTAGTGTGCGTCTTTGAGTTTATCTATTTGATCATCTGTTTGCTACTTTGTCTTCTAGTCTGTTTGTCAGTTTATTGGTAAGCAATTCTGTCTGCTTGTCTATTTGTTTATCTGTTTGCTTTTTTATCTGCTTGTTGGAGTCAGTTAAATGGTATACATGTCTGTCTGCTTGTCAATCGAATATGATCAATTCAGGGAGAACTTGTTTTTGTTATTATTCTGTTTTGCTTCTGACAGATATAAGTCAATTTATGATCCAAATATTACACATCTGTAACCCTATGTTTCACCTATCACAAATCCGGAACTAGCATTTGCTAATGCTTTAATTAGATAGACTGCTTAATAAAACTTTAAAAGTCATATCATATTATGTTCTTATTGTATTAAATAAACATCTAGATAAAGAAACTGAGAAAGCCTGTAAAGAAGCCATACAAAAACAGACATGTGTGGACCTATGTGTAGGACGAATGAATTTTGTTGGTCTTCCAAGATCTGGTAAAAGTTCAACTCTACATCGACTACTTGGAGATTTTATAAACATTGATCAATCTAACATGAAAATTAATGAACCAAGCACTGGAGTCGCTGAGAGAAGGCAGCTATTCATTCAGAGTATCAGTAAGTCATTTGGATTTGCACAGAAGGGGAAATGGACAAAGAAGGACATTGTTGGTGAAACTTCAATTCTTAATGAGGTCATACAAGAAGCTGTAGAAAGTAAGTAGAACATGTCCAAAACTTTAATAAAGCTGCAGGCTTTAATATACACCTAAAGTTTATCATTCATAGCTGCAAATTTAATTAAAGTTTTGATTGTTAGCAGAACACATTTCTCTTGATCACAGTCAAATAATATCATTTAGTTGGATTTGTTCATTAATAATAGTCCACCTATTATGATATGCGCATTTAAGTTGATGGGAAATATATTTATTTGATTTATTTATTTCTTTATTATTAGTGTTTTGAATTATATAATTCAAGTTCTTCACTATGAATATTATTAAAGTTTAATTTTTTACCAATATTAATATGAATATGACATCAGTAATTTACATTTACAAATAATAGTTTCTTTATATAGACTTTGTAATGCATAATAATTGGATAACAACTTGATGAGTACAAGAAATAGTATTAGACAATAAATAATGCTATATAAACCTGCAGTAAAAGTATAACACATTTTCGATTATTATGCTTAAAGTTATAATGATGGGTTAAAATTCTGAAATTGTATAACAACAGGTAATAGTAATTTAGCATAAATGAACTAAGTTAAATGAAAGCCGATAAACTCATCAAAATTTACTGTTACAGTTAAAAATACACTCATTATGTTTAAAAAATTGAATGGAATAATAATTGAATTTGATTGATCATTTTTTGCAGAGACTAAACCGAAATTCCAAATCAAACTAGATGTGTCAGCAACTGAAGAAGTTATGGATGCCCAATCTTCAAATGGTACTATGGAAGTGTCTTTAAATACAACTGTAGAAGATATAAGAACACCGGCTAAGACATCAGCAACTTCTGACGATGAGGACAAGTTAAAAGAATCACTTGTCATCAATGTAGCTGAAATTTATCCTGCTTATATTGAAGCTGCAGCAGAACACAATGAAGAGAAGGTAAAGTATTTACTGAAAGACACTATATACTTGATAACAACTGATCATGGAGGCCAAACTGAATTTCTGGACCTCATGTCTCGATTTCTAATGGGGGCTTCTTTACATCGTATTTTCAGTCGACTCACTGATTCTTGGGACTGTGTGTTTAAAATGTATTGCACCAATGAAGATGGAGTTTCTACTGAGGAAGAAGACTCTATAGTAACTCTGGAAGAAGTCACTTTTCAAACTCTGGCTAGTATAGCATGCATGAAGAATATGAGTGACAAATTGACCTCAAATCAAGACTCTAATACTGACTTGGACAAAGCCAACATAGTTACTAAAGCTATGTTTGTGGGAACATTTAGAGACAAAGTGTCTCTGTCAGAATTTAAAAAACGAGATCAGATTCTTAGAAAGAAAATTGAGCAGACGGAATTTTACCACCAAGACATTGTCGAGTATGCCTCAGAAGAATTCCTGACATTAGCACTGGACAACAAGAAAGGAACTGTAGAGGAAATTAACACAGCAAGAGAAACTTTTGAGAACTGCATTAAGAAGAATCTAGGTAAAGTTCACATTCCTTGCTCCTGGTTGATGTTCAGCATTGTTCTGCGATCAAAAGGAAAGCGCACAATGACACTTAAAGAATGCAGTAAAATTGCAGAAAGTTTAAATATTGATTTATTAGACCTAACCAATGTCCTTTGGTTTCTTCATTATCGTGTTGGCACGCTCCTGTACTATCCAGATGTGAGAGGTTTTGAAAACGTAGTCATTTGTGACGTCAAGGTTAGCAATATAATACCTCCATTAATTTACTTTTGATATTTAAATACTAGAGGTGTAGAGTATTAAGAGTTCCCAATATGTTCCAGTGTCAATGTATTTATTTATTTATTAATTCAAGAACACTTGAACTTAAAGTATCTTTACTAGTTTACGTTTTATATTACAAGAATATAAACTGCCTATTACTGTATCATTTATAAACTTATTATTGGCGAGCGAGCGTAGCGAGCGAGACACTTACAGGGGTAAAAATGAAAAAATCGGGGATGTTTATTTATTTATTTGTATATATGTTTGGACGTACGTATGTCATTTTGTACTTTGACCCTCGCGTTTTTGTGTTAGTTATGTGGTCGACCCCGTCCCAAATTGCACTAAACAGAATTCTCTGGTTTATCGATCAGTACCCGTATCACCCTAGAAATTGAATTGTTTACCGTTTTGAATTCTTTTGCGGGTGCGGTTAAAACTAGAAAACTTAAGGGACTTCCATTTCTATTCGAGTTAGTGGCGGTGGTAAGTCAATGCGCTCTTTGTCATGGTTATAAGCCGTGCCCAACAGTATTTACTTGAAAATATATTGTCCACTAGACTATCGCGAAGGTAAGTCTGTGTATGTGCATGTCCAGTTGTGTCAAAGCATTGTGTTACAACCA
>WLWD01000409.1_pt1 | contig 38818 bp, 26 predicted proteins | sample 6712731 | NCBI WGS metagenome assembly WLWD01 (sample SAMN12718690, study PRJNA576275) | sponge metagenome | isolation source: marine sponge | host: Mycale hentscheli | place: New Zealand: South Island, Marlborough, Capsize Point | collected 2014-11-01
TGTTAAATAACAAGATATCCTGTTATATAACCAGATAACCAGTTATGTAAGTAATTGTACCAGCTATAACAGCTTAATTTTAGTTTTATTTTAGGGTTTTAAAAATTAAACAAAAATTAAATGTAACTACACCATCCAATACAATTTGTTGCAAAATGACTTTTTTTTTTTTTTTGGCTGAAGTTACTGTACAAAGCATGATTCATGATTTTTTTAATTGTTCATAGCATAGGTGTTTTAGTTTATAACTACATTCACCGAGTAATCTTTAAAAAAATTAGATTAAAAAATACAATTGCAGTTAACTAGCCATTTCTTGATTCAGTCGTTAGTATAATGTTAAGTAGCCATCTTGAAAATGTTTTTAGTTAACTAAAAAAATGTATTAGATATATCAATACAAACCAAACAATTAACATAATAGATCTGATATCAATTTGAGTGTCAGGGCACTCTCGTCAAGTAACTGGATGGAATAATTATCCACTTGCATAAAAGAATAGATCGGTTGTGTAACTTACAACTGTCCAGTTACACAACCAGCCAGCTTCCAGTAACATAACTGGATGGCTAGAATACTGTCGTTACATAACTGGATAGTAAAAAGATGTCCACATACATAACGGGACTGAGCCATTTGTGTAACTGGACCATTGACAATGTAACAGGACAGCCCGTTGTATAACTGGATGACCCGTTACATAACGGGTAAACAGTTACGTAACTGGACAAGTTGGGCATCCTTACGAAACTTAAACATTAAACAAATCTGGGTTTCATACCCCATATAAGTACAAGTGTTGAATAATTTCCACAATTTTGTTAAGCAGATAAAAATCAAAAGTCAAACTAGCCATGAAATATACTTCATTTCTAATATTTAGAATGTAAATAACAAGGTTAAAAAAAAGTAAAAAAAAATAGCTAGGCAAATTGAAGAAAGTGTGATCATCGGTCCGTTTCTACCATATCTAGACAATAATGTCTTCAACTATTATTTCAGTCCTCTCTCTCATAACAAGTGAAACTATACGTTGTGTTTTCATATTCGTGAACTACCTTTCCTCACAAAAAAAAAATTTTTTAAGAAATTTCTGATTACAAGATTTAAAAATTTTTCATGCTACTGTAAGTATGATAATTAGCTATGATGATATCAGTCTCTGAGTACCTCAGGAAAAATTAGGTGAATGTCGGTGATGGAAGGTAACTCCTATGGTAAGAATTATTATTACTGGAAAACTAAGATTTAAAAGGCCTTATAATCACAAGTAATGATAGCATAATATGCAGCTAAAAGGAGCTGTTCAAAATAAAATCACGTAAAGCGTGACTGATATTATTAGCTGAGCTGATAATTAAGGTTTAACCCTCTCGTTCCCGAATTGTTTGGACGCGCGCGGAAAAATCTAATCTTCTACCGCGGAATAGTGCATTACCGTTTTATTTTTTTAACTCGATGCTGGCTGGGAAAACCCCATAGCAACCATATATCACTAAATAGACCAAGAGTTTGGGATTCCCCTCATTTTTTGATTGAGAAAATTGAATAATATTTAAGCCATCTACTAATATTTCAAAAAAAAAATTTTTTTCCCCCCAAAAAATCCACTTTTCCCATCAATAAAAAAATAAAATAAAATAGAAATAATATTGTTTGATGCATTTTATACCAATATTATATTAGTTCAACAATAAAATATGTTGTTTGTTGTGTGTGGTGCTGATTGTGATTATGTAGGAGACATCTATGAGTGTCCACAAGGAACGTATGCCATCGGACGTCGAGCTCCACTACAAAACAATTTCATATACACACAAACACAAACAACAAAGATATTTGTAATACAAACAACAAATTATTCATGATCCTATATAATTGCAACTTTATGATGTATTGTATGCGGTTTCATACAGGATTTTTGTTTGGGAGGGAGGGGGGGTGGGGCTCCGAGTGTACTTCGCCAGGTCCGGCATCTTCTCCTTCATCAATGGAAGACTCTGCTCCTGTTGCCTCATCTGCGTCCTCTTCACAATTCCTCTTCACAATCCAGTCGATGACTGCATACACATGTGGTCCTAGTAGTACATTTAAAAAAATTAAATTTTTTGAAAATTTGAAATTGTTCAACAAACCACAACCCACTTTCAAATCTCAAAACTCAATGAAATATATATATATTATAGCTAAACAGCTTTCTCTATCTCAATATAGCTATAAATAAGTCCTTTCCACAACAGAAGCTTGCTAGTTTTCAAGAGAAAGACAAGAGAAAGACAAGCTTACATCGATCATCTTCTTGACTTCCATTGTCAGTGTCAGAGTTGACGGGGTCTGGTCCCCAACCCTGATACAGGGCCTCCTATAGCCCTAGATGTCGTCTCCCTCTTCTCCGCTTGATCCTGAGTCGCTAGAGTTAGTATCAAGCAAGTCTAAAACTTCCACAGCACTGTAACTGGTAGACGCCATCTTTCCAAATTGACTTCGAAAAAATTTTTTTTTTGCATAGTTACCTGGATCACACGACACGCTCACTTTTTTCCTATGATGTAATAAGCATTACCTAAGATTGTACGTAATGGGGAGGCCCCCAGTTGAACTGGCGATTTTATAAAAAAAAAGAAGACAGTAAGTCAAACCGCAAAGTCTTGGTTGGCAAAGAAGCGGTTGTTTCAATGTGTTATGGAAGGCTACTGGGCTCAAGCAATTTTTCGCTGCTTCTACAAAGCTCTGGAGATGACTGGATCCATAAATGAAGCTGCTGTGAAGAAGGTAACTTTTTTTAAAATTCGACGGAGAACCGATGTTTTTTTTTTTTTGCCGAGGAAGAAATAAACGCAACTGCTGTGAGGTACTGTCGAAGCAGACCTGGCTGAAAGCTATTTTAGATGCTTCTCCAACGCATTGGGCACCTGTGTATGCAATCTGAAGGTTCTAGCTATAAAGTAACTATTTTTAAAAATTCGGAGAAGCCAACCGGTCTTCACCCGCTTTTAAGCGGGATTGGGAACGAAAGGGTTAAAATAATAAAAGAACTAAATCTTTGTGTGTATGAAATCTACTATTGCACTATAAATTGAGGTAACATTATTATTTTGTGTTATTTTGTTATATTATAGCAAATTTAATTGTTCAGCACGATGTAGTTGTACTTCTAGAACTAAACTACTAAATATGTTTTCCCTACTATCTTTATGAATAGTTTTGCCCACGTACATATTTGGGGATGTTTCAGATTTTAGTCTGGTCAGTCAATAGTTTATCCTTAAACAAAATAGCAACACAAAATGTTTTTGAATATTTCTATTACATTCTTAATGGTATTCATTGGATTTCCTTTTCCCTTGCTCTCTATGAAAACTTGTCATTTTCATGCTTATAACTAGAGTTTTTTTTAGTCTTTTTTATTATAGCATACTCACTGGTTCTGTTAGTTATATCTCACTGCTAGCTGACAGTAATCTGCCTACTTGTCACAATTTTAATTAAACTTATTATATGCGCAAGCAGTAGGATCAGTTTGAATATGGGGCACGAGTGCTCTTAAATTGCTTTGCACAGCGTGGTGTTTGAATTTTTGAACAACTTGGATACATGCAGAATGTGGACAAAAAGATATGTAAGTTCATTGCTTTTATATGTGTCCCCCCTAAAAAACAAAAGCTTTTCTGACTACTGGGTAGCTTATGGACTTTGGCCCCTCACAAAAGTTGGTAGCTACCAACTGCAGTGGTTGGAGTACACTAACAATAGAATTGTATTGGAGCAAGTTAAAAGAAGGAAAGGTTACCCTATTTAGGAAAATTTCTGTGGAAAGAAATCATGAAAGAAATACAACTTCAAGAAAACATTTCGGAACAGTAGCTACGGCCTGTATGCAAATCCATTGACTCAAAATAGCTACTACATATTCGAAACTTACTATTTTGTATTTATTTAAGCTGTCATTTACGCCAAATAATTTTTGATATTATTCTAAGTTTAATATTACTACAAGTATTATTATTACAATTATAGGATTCCATAATAATTATTATTACTTGTATTATGATTGTCATCATCATCATCATGACTTTTTATTTATAGATGAAGAAGGATGGGGAAGAAGTTCTCCAGGGTGCATCACTATCAATGGAGAAGCTGCACATAAAAATTGTTGGGAGTCCTATAGAAGGTATGCAGCTAGCTACTGAAATACAATCAATACTACTTAATAATAATAATAATTACCTTGTAGCATAGAGCTCTTCCTGACATTCTGGCACTGGAAAGAGTCTTCACCCATTCTGCTCTTGCTGGAAGTTTGGCTAACCTCTCTGTTCGGACTCCCCAAGTTCAACTGTCCCTGTGGATCAACCAGAGAAATACATATAGAAGGGCAGCAGCTTTGATTAAGTCACTGGGCAGACCTAACCTAACCTCAACTCAAACCAAGAAGCTGGACTCCCTTGGTATAGGCTACATAGAGCTCCTCCAGCTTCAAGAAGACAGTGGTACCACCGAAGTCTTTCTTACCTCTCTGAAGGACAAGGAAATAGGAGCGAGCCCCTGAGGGAGAAGCTTGCCAAGGCCATCGAGTTATATACCGGCTCTTTTCAGAGCCACTGCATTCACAAAAGATTCCATCTTGTTGGTTCCAGCTGCTCTAGATAGTGCGCCCTGCCCCCACCTGGCTAATACGTGTATAGTTAATTCCGCATACTATGGGCTGGGGTCGACCTTTGCACAAAGGCAAAAGGGTGCGAGCCAATTGGAATCTATTTTGCAGTCCAAGTCCAGAAGGGCGTGGAGTTAGTGTTCCATTTTTAGTAGAGCGGCATAATTTAACAAGGTAAAGAATGTAGTGGACTAGTTTTTTAATAAAGTTTACAGTTGTGACGCGACTGTAAAAAAATTACGTGGAAATGTGAATAAATATAAAGTGAAACGGAATTGAAAAAAACTAATCTGACAACTTTGTAACAATTAGCTAAAAGAAGCGGTGGACGGAATTTTGGCTTCGGTGGTCCTCCTCCCAAATAGATGCTTTATTTTTGGGACTTTGAGGCTTTATATCTTTAGCCGCTCAGCGTCTGTGTCTGTCAATCTTGGTAAGTTCACTGTTTGCTGGTACATCTCGGAGTTTTCACGTTTTAACTGTACCCGCAAAAGAAGTCAAAACGGTAAACAATTCAATTTCAGGGGTGATACGGGTACTGACCGCTAAATCAGAGGATTCTGTTTAGTGAAGTTTGGGAAGGGATAGACCACCGAACTAACACAAAAACGCTAGGGTCAAAGTACAAAAATGACTTGTAGTACGTCCAAACATTATAATAATGATGTTTATATTATGGACTAGTGGTGTGCTTGACCACTAATGGCGAACAAGCCTAATAGTTAGGTAACATCAAACTACAGTATTGTACAGAATTTGGAATTACTACATACCTCAATTTCCTGAGTATTGATAACTTCTATTTTAGTTACTTTGAATTGCTGTGAATTCTTGACAACAAGCTCTCAGCTACAAATACAAAAGACAATCAATTTTAGCACACAAATACAAAATTACTTTCTTACCTCATTTTCTTGAGCAGTGGTAACTTTTGTAGTACCAAATTTGAGCCAATCTGACTATTTGAATTTACCAGTCACTGTTGACAAGCTCTTAGCTACAAAAAAGAAAGGCCAGATTTAATTTTGCATATTTAGCTACCAAATATGGAATTGCGTACTTACCTCAGCTTCCTTAGCATTAATACTACGGCATACTGACTATCAATGGCTCTTGACAACCAACAATCGACACTTCGTATCCCCCATAAAACGGCGAAGTTTTGAAATTAAGTCTGGAAAGGGTCTTCAATACCATAGTAACCGGTCGAATCAACAACTTTTTGTGTCTTGAAAAGCAAGCGTTTTCGCAGGAATTTTTTCACACCTGCGCTTAAGTATAAAGTAAGGCTTGCTTAATGCTGTAGTTTCAGAATAAACTTGGGTGAAACCTAAAAATCCGTGTTTTTTGGAGAAACAAGTTCCACCCGCGCGTTTAAAGGGCATACGTACCGTCCATACATACATTCATACATAATTATATTTAACATGTACCCGATTTTGCATTATCCACCCCTAATACTCTCTCGCTTGCCAATAACGTACTCGATTTTCAATTGTCCACCCTAATATATCTAGCTCGAAGCGCTCGCTATCAAACAAATATTCCACATTTTCAGTTGTGTTACCCCTAGCCAATTATCTAGCGAATGCACCCTGTTGTCGGGCGCCTGGTCAGGTCGCGTAAGTGTCGTACCCTGTTGTCGGGCGCCTGGTCAGTGTCATTATTCCAACATTGACAAAGCCCCCTTTGGAAAGCCCCATGGTGGTAGCGTTCTAGCTTTTGTAGACTAAAACAGATGCAGAACAATAAAACTACTTTGAAGTAATTAGCTACTGTGTTAGAAGATTTGCGTCTGTGATGTTAGTATTAAGTAATTTACTGTGAAAATTTTTCAACCATTTTCCTCTTAATAAACATTCATACTTTTTGTCGACAAATGTTGTTATTAATTTTGCCACTAATTTTTTGTATTACAAAACTAGGTAAGTGTATACAAATCAACTATAATTGTCTCCTTTATCTTTAATGTTTCTCAATGACAACAACTATAATATCTTTATTTTAGAGATTTTTCTCTAGGAAAATATGTACTAATCATACTAATTTACATTATTGTAACATAGCATGAAATCAGCATAGAGCTATATACTACGTGATTGTAGGACACAAATGACCAGCATAGTTTTGCTTATCTTGCTTCTCTTTTCTTTTTTTTCAAAGTAAGAGAAGACTATAGGAAGTAAGAACAACATTGTTACACAGGGTGTATAACTATGACAAAGAGCGCATTAACCTTCCTCCTACACTAATTCGAATACAAAATAAACTCTGGTAAGTTTGTAATTCAAAGCGGTAAACAATTCAATTTCTTGGGATAATAGCTACCGGTAAAGATCTATAAACAAAAATATCCTGTTTAGTGGCGCATTGGACGAGGTCGCCACCCAGCACACACGAAAATGTGAGGATGAAGTATAAAATGACGTAAGGAAGTCCACACATATAAACTGGCACGCTTGAGCACAAATGCTGGAAGTGAATATTCATTCCTCATTTCCGTGCAGTTTAAGTTACTTATTGTGAATAAATTGAAAATAAATTGTGTATACTAGGACTGTTATTAAATTTTGTGATACAAACTATGTGGTTATCTTTAAATGCCAATTGTAGGTTTTACAGATAATTCTCCACAAATAATTTATGCTGAATCTAAAGCTACTTCCGTTTCTTTCAATTGGACTCATGATGATGGTGGCTTACAGGTGTCTTATGTTATTTCATACTCATTTTCCTTATTGGAATGTGGTACAAAGTCTAAGAAAGGTGAAAATTTTCCAGGATTACTTTCTTTGGACACAATTACTGTAACATCATTAAAACCAAACTCTCTTTATGTTTTTCATATTAATGCAACCTACCTTGATGGATTTGTCAAGTCTACACATTTTAATATAAAAACAAAAAGTTCAGGTAATCACTGATGAGATAGCAAGGGTGGCCAGCGAGCTGGTCAGAAATTTTAATTAAGTACAATTATAATATCTAAGGCGTGTAGCTATGACAGCGCATTAACAACATAACTTGCCACCAACACTAAAAAATGAACTCAGCTAAGTTTGCAAGATCTAGCTTCTGATAGCTTTCAACCCCAGACCTCTACAAGTCGCTGCTTAGTATTAACAATGGCATCATCTGTCTTGACAGTCAAATGTTTTACCAGATATAACTGCACAAAATAATGTCATCTGATTTTTTACTTTTGGTAAGTGACATTATCTCAATGAGTCCAATAAATGTTGTTCTCTCATGCTTATAATAAATTGTAAATTGAACATTTAATAGCAATCAGAATACACTAAATAAATTCAATGCTAGAGTTTATTCCAGTAAAGTGAAGCCTCTTTTATAACAATTAACAATCCTCTTGAAACACTAATACTTAAGTTAGTATAGTTAAAAAAAAACTCAGGGACAGACTCAATTCGTTTGTACACCTAACACTTGCTCGATGACTCAAAAATATTGTTCATCCAGTTAGAAAGGGTGAAACAAATACTGTGGTATACTTACTGAGTCTTCTAGGGATACAGTCTTCAATTACACAAAGTTTTACAGATTTTCCCTATTATCACGCTAATCTTTTAACAGAGATACTGTCCCTAAGCGTTCCTACGCAACCCTGCGGTTCTCGGTGAGCAGTATCCAACTCCGTGCTAGGCGAGGGGGAACATCCAGCAAGTAATGCACCACCATTGAGGCTGAATGAAGTTATTATAACTATTCTAATCAGTTAGTAGCTGTTGTATCTGAATACTCAGCAAGGTTTACTTTTAAATTTTGAGACAACTTGAGAATTTTAAAGCTGCATCCCCCTGAGCCCACCCCATGTCTACCCACCATTCATGGCTGCCTAGAATTTATCTCCAGTAAGATTATGCTAGCTACATGAAACTTTTGAACCCGTTCATAATTTCAGCCAGGAAACTATATGTCCAAGTTGAGTTGGCACAGCCAAATACGCGGTAAAACAGGAATGCACTTAGCCCAAACCGGATATAATTAAGTCACATGACGGGCGGTAGTGTCCTAGTTAGAAGGAGACTCTGAATCGGACTTAGACTCTTAGGCCAACACATCTTCAGACGACTTGCACATTAACTTGATTGAACTTTGACCTTGCTCCATTTTGTGCAACTGGTTACTACTACTGGTAGATGGCTTGTGAGTAAATACTCACAAGCCATCTACAATGCCCAAAACTAATACTACACTGTAAAAATTATAGCGTGAAAACCCACCAAATTCACACCAAACTGGTGGTGTGAATGCCCACCCCACCTATGCACACCTTTTGGTTTACAGTGTAACACTTAACTATATAATTTGTATGATTGATGAAGAAAACATTATTATAAAAAATTGTTCATTATAAAACAATAGCTTTTCAATGAAGCAATATACATTATATCAGAATGATGAATGATGATTAAAGGGAGTAGGGAGCCTTTCCTTCCAACACCATGACTCACTAGCAACTGCACAACTTTTGTCACAAACAAAAGTATTCCAGCCAGCCATCCCCTGCCACACCCCTAAAAATAAAAAGAGGTGCAGGAATAAAAGAGCTAAACTTCTACCTACATTCTCTAGAGAACTAAATTAGCTACCGTAATAGCTAAGCCGCCTTAATAGAATACTACCAAAAGAAACCGCTATACTTAACCGTATTTTGAAGAAATTATCAGCCTTTAAAAATAGACTGATTTAGTCCTGCTATAAAATAACCTCTACTCATTTTGTACTTTAACCCTCGCGTTTTTGTGTTAGTTATGTGGTCGACCCCGTCCCAAATTGCACTAATCAGAATCCTCTGGTTTACCGATCAGTACCCGTGTCAAATTATTTACTGTTTTGAATTATTTTGCGGTGCAGTTCAAACTTGACAACTTAAGGGACTTTCATTTCTATTCGTGTTAGTGGCGGTGGTAAGTCAATGCGCTCTTTGTCACAGTTATAAGCACTACTCAACAGCATTTACTTGACAATTCATTGTCCACTAGACTTACCACGAAGGTAAGTCTTGCGTAGGTATGTTCAGTTGTGTGAAAGTATTGTGCGTTACAACTACTATTAAGAATATCACAAAGAAAATTTTAAATAAAGTGACTTGATTTTGTTGCTTCTTTTTCAATTCAAACAGTTGAGGGGAGTGGTTACTATGGCATTGAATCCCCTTTACCGTATATGCGTAATTTAACAACTCGACTTTATTTTAGTAGTTTGAACAACAATAGTGTAGTTTAAGGCTCGCTCGCCATTTGTGCTCAAGCACACCACTAGTATATATGTTTGGACGCATGTATGTCATTTTGTACTTTGACCCTCCGTATTTTTGTGTTCGCTCGGCGTTCAACCCCGTCCCAAACTTCACTAAACAGAATCCTCTGGTTTAGCGACCATTACCCGTATCACCTTAGAAATTGAATTGATTACCGCTTTGAATTGTTTTGCCGGTGCAGTTAAAACGCAAAAACTTATGGGAGCTCCATTTCTATTCGAGTTAGTGGCGGTGGTAAGTTAATACGCTATTTGTCACAGTTATATATAAGCCCTACTCAACAGCATTTACTTGAAAATTCATTGTTCACTAGACGAACTACGAAGGTAAGTCTTGCGTAGGTAAGTTCAGTTGTGTGAAAGTATTGTGCGTTACAACTACTATTAAGAATATCACAAAGAAAATTTTAAATAACGTGACCTGATTTTGTTGCTTCTTTTTTCAATTCAAACAGTTGCGGGGAGCAGTTACTATGGAATTGAAACCCCTTTACTGCATTAACTTAATTTAAAAACTCAATTTTATTTTAGTAGCTTGAGTGTTAGTTGTTACAATCAATCATTTAACAATAGTGTAGTTTAAGGCTCGCTGCCATTTTTGCTCAAGCACACCACTAGCACTAGTGAATATTGAGTTCAGATGACTCAATATTCCATCTTTATATTATCATGTAGCTCCTACTTCAGCTCCTTCATTGCAAGTAGTTTCAATTGCATCATTAAGCATTACTGTTAATTGGACTAATATTCAATGTTCTGATAGAAATGGAAGAATTGAAGGATATAACTTGTCAGTATGTTCTTTTTTTAAAAAATTTGATGAATGTGCTCACTATATAACAAAGAATACTAGTATGGAAATCAATAAACTAGATCCAATAACCAATTATGTAATCAGAATCAACGCTTTTACTATAGAAAATAACAAAACATTGAACGGACCATTGTCAAAACAACTTAGAGTAAAAACTAAAGTAATTGATGGTTAGTATACTTGTATTTTGTAGTGTTTTATCCTTATATATATATATATATTGTTTCAAGAGCTTGGTTTTGTGCTCCAAGGCATATTCTATCCAACAGGTTCTTTTATTGATTATACCAAAATAGGAACACAAAATGATGCTTTGAATTGTGTAACTCCATATATAGAATGTTGTGGAATCGGAAGTTCACAAATCAGAGGTCTGCGCTGGAACTTTCCTAATGGTAAAATAATTAATAAAAACCATTCAACTCTTAATATATTTAGGACAAGAGGACCTAGCTCAATAATGCTTCAACGTACTAACAATGTATCCATGCCAACTGGTTATTACAAGTGTCAAATACTAAATAGTACAGGTCAATTGACAAGATTACACATTTATTTGGATCTACCAGGTATTGTGCATTAATATCTATTACTATTATTATGTATTGAGGCTAACATTAAGAATGATGATGGTCAGTGTAAAGTACTGTGTTTACACCATATAACTTGATACTTAATGGATTGAACAAAGACTATCGTGTCACTACCACATGATTATATTCAAATAAATAGGTACCTTGAATAATACCACAGTAGTATGACAATCTTAATAATTTCCATTAAGTACAAAACAAGCTAATTTTTTGAGCTCTGCATTACTTGATGTTTCATTGTGGCAGAATAGTGTTTCACATATAGATTAAAATATAAAAAAAGTAAATTATTACAGTATGAAACATGATTTTTGGATATATATATTTTCTCTTCAGTGATTATATAATCAGTCAACTTTAGCTAGACACCCTAAACACAATATAAGGAATAATTATATTTTTAACTTGGTCAGGAACATCACAGAATTGTAAAAGTATTGATTAATCAAAATGTTCATGTGTTTGTTTAGTTAATAATAATACAATAACAATAACATGCTTAGTAGCATGCTGAAGAAAGGAAGAAAGAGAGGAAGGTTTAAGCCTAGTATTGACAAGCTAGTTGGGGACAGTCCTTGTTACAAAGAGGGAGTGGACATTGCTAAATATGTGAGAACCCTAGAGGCACAATTTAAAGAGTTAGATGTAGAAAGAAAGTATTGGAAAAGCTTACTCTTGAGCAAGTTACCAGCCAAGACTAAAGAGCACATTGTTGAGATCATAGAAGGTGAACATTGCACCTATGATAAGTTGAAGAAGGCTTGATTAGCACGGGTAGGCTTAAGGGCAATTCCGTGGTGACGGACGTACATTTCGGACACTTTAAGAGCATATTATTTAAACACTAATTATTTTAAACTGGTGTGCAATATAGGACATTATAGGTGGCCACTCAAAGAATGTGTAGTGGAAATAACTTTCAGTTTCATTTTAAAATGAGAGAGCAATGCCAGAGAAAGGGTCTGTGACAAACGTATTCAGAAAAATACAATTTTCCCGACCATAGGTATACAATATAAAAAGTCTGTGAAGTTAGTGAGGTATATCTCTCAAGTCTGAAATATGTTAATATGGAGGTATGAAAGTATTAAGAGGTGCAATAATTTTAATTGGTGCTGCTTTAATTTTCATGTTTATGTTCAAAAATATTTGTGAGGGACGTACAGAAATTTTGTGACGGACGTACATGTCTGAATTGCATTGTGTTTTTAATGCATTGCATGTATTAATACCAGCCTAATGGTTATATGGTTGTACTACTACTATAAAATATTTGAGACATGGGTTGATTGACATTCTAGGATTATACTTTCAAGAGATGTGACAGAATAGTAAATTCAGAGCATGTGACTAGTCTGACATACTGATTTCATGTGATGGATTCCTAAATGTTCCTTGAAAAAACAACAACAACAACATAGACATACAGAAAGATGTGAGTGATTAGACTATTTAAATGTCATATACTCCTGGCAGGTGAGGTACAATTAGTCTTCAAAAACATATTGTCCACGGTGTCCAGCTACTTTGGGAGGATTAATTATTTTTATCACGTCCTTTCTTTCGTAACAAATTTTGTCTATAGGTTTGGGCCATTTCCAGAACTTATTACTACTTCTGTGCATTACACTGACTTCAATATCATTCTCACAACTTGTGATCTCTCCAGGAAACTCTTCCCCATCATAGTTTACGATCACCCAATTTCCTACACTCAATACTTCAGTTGTGGTGACTATTGCCTGAGACTCTTCCTCTTTTGTCTCGCTCTCTGAATCTTCCTCTTTTCCTTCACTGTCACTCTCTTCCTCCTCAATATCGCTGTCATTGACTTTCCTGATACGGACTGTGGTAAATTGTGTAGAATCGGATGTGTCAGCAACCATTACCTTGTCACTTGTACTGGCAGTAAAGCAAGCATTTGACGTGTTCTGGGCACAGCTATCACATCCTTCCACCTGGCTTCCAAAAATGACTCAACTTCCTGGATGTCAGTTTTTGAAATGAAATGCAGATTAATGTTTAGACAGCTTTCAGCAGCAACAACTGCATATTGCTCAGCAGATATGATATGTACCCTGTCACTCTTCACACGCCTCCACACTGCTCTTTTTACAGTACCCCCAATTCCATCAACTTCACCCTTGCCATGAGATGTGGCAAAAAAATTCCACCTGATACTCATGCTATAGTCTTGCTCCCATGCATGTAAATTTGAAAACAGGTATTTTTGCTTGAATTGTGATCCAGCACCATCACTAAATATATTGAGAACTTCCAAACATGGATTGTCCTCTTTCAGTTTCTTTAGGAGGTAACTCATAAATACCCACACACTTTCTTTTGTGTGGGTTAGGGCATCAGATACTATAGCGAAACTTTTGCCCTCTCCAGTCCAGGCATGTGCTATGAAAAGTGTAGCTTGACTGTGATTCCAATGAGCAGACTGAGTCTCATTCTGGCTCATTATAGTGGCATTTTCAGAAAAATCTACCTGCAATACAGCATTTTGCTTGTTAGACTTCGTAGTTAATTCAACCATGCAAGCAGCCTGCCTACGCTTCACATAATGTGTGAATAAGGAAAAATCTGAGCTGAGATTTCAGTTCAGCAAAAACATCACTTATGGTTGCTATAATGTCAACCTTCTCCATCTTATCATCAGTCTGCCATTGCTGATACTTTATAGTTTCAGCTGGGTTACTTGGGGTAAAGATATCAATGAGATCTTTACACTTGCAGCACTTGGAGCTCATGGAATCCTTTGAAGAAGGATCACAGGTTACTTGATTGATAAAGCTCTTGAACTCAGTGGAGACTGTAGTGTGTATTTTCAAAGCAACCAATAAAAGGCGGACATTCTCGTGATAGGAACAGACACAAACATTGTGCGGGATGTGATCAAACAGCTTAACTTTAGCAGGTCTCAACTCACAAAATTTGCTGAGTCCTACCTTGTTGTTAGGATTCTCTTCAACAAACTTATTGTAAGCTTCTTTTAAGACTTCAGCATGTATCGCAGCTGCTCCGTTCTTTTGATTTTTTCCCCATTACCAGTTGTTTCTCGGATAATGATTCGATCTTTGCGCCCAGGAGTCTGCCAGGAAGTATCATTGCTGTTGTAAAAAGCATGGACAAGTTGCTTTGTTTCCTCACTAAGTGCACCATGACCTTGGGATGTGGACAAAGGGAAACATTCACTTGAAGTCCAATACTCTCAGCTATAGATCTGACAACACAGTGCTTCTTTCGGGGTGACAAAGGCAATGCTAAAGAAGCATGTTTGATGGCTTTACCCCTTGCCTGCGTCGTGCTATATGGAGTTGATATAGGACTGGATATTTCTATTGGTTGGCTCTCCTTTCTCCTCTGTCTATATTCTCTAACTCGTTGCCTTTCCTTCATGCGGTGCTCATCTAATTGAGATGTGGTCATTGCAGCTTTTGAAGCAGATCGCTGTGCCTTCTTTCGTTCTCGGTCCTTCTTCACATAAGATTGATAAGCTTCATCACTCTCCTTTATTTTCAATCTTCGTTTAGCTTGCCTTTTAGCTTGTTTCTCCTTGGAACTCATGCTTGAAAATGAGACACTTTAGTTCCTTGTATCATACTAACTAAGCACATGTCTGCACATGGTCTGTGGTCGTGTAGGCAGTTGCATTATGACTCAGCAAGTTGTTCTCATGCTTGTTTATAAGCTCACTGACTGGGGACACAATACTTAGATATGTTGTGACGTACGTACGTGACGGACGTACAATATATTGTACGTCCGTCACACCACTTATCTGATGTTCTAAATTAGTAGCCCAAATATTTGGATGCAGAAATTATGTCTATTAGTGTTGTTATTTATAATATTGATTGACAGAAATGTGAGATGAAAATTTTTCTCAATAATTAAAAAAATAGATAAATATTGTGACGGACGTACATATCAATGAAAGACAAAATTATGCAACATGAAAGTGTAATATTTGTTGTGTAAAACCTTATTTATACATACATGGCTTAAAACTATTTGATTTTGATCCAATTAGCTATTTATGTGTAATAATAGAGTTGATAGCCAGGTAGAAAGCATGTTTAAAGTGTTCAGACTCAAAATTGCAAATTAGGAGGTCATTGTGGTTCATGGAGTATGGATAGGGTTAGTAGACTGAAACATATAGTCAATCTAGTGGAATGGGTATGCATGATGTGTGAGCTGAAGGAAGACCTTAAGGAAGACCTTAAGCCGCTCACTAATTTTAGAGCGAATCTGGAGGAAATATCTGGACCTGGTTATAAAACTTTGTAGCACTTTTTTGGAGCTCCCCAATTTGGTGCACTACTAGCGGAACCGATACTCTACTGCAAGACGTGTTCTTCTCCATTTCAATATTACTTAATGATTTATTCGCAATTTTTTCTATTTATAAGACATTGAAAAACTATCGTTGCGGTGTACATGTAGTTCTTTTTTTTTTGGTTTACCCAGTGTGTAAAATTTTTGTGCCGTTCTCATTATTAGATTCCAAGAAAAACTCATACAAAATTTGGAACTTTAATTCCACTCGCAATTCATAAGAAATAGCCCCACCCCGATACCTCGTACTACGAGTAATTTTTTTCAATTAGTTTGTATTGGTTCTAAAAAGAGCCAACCTATATCAAGAGTAAACAAACATCAATACAACAGTAACAAGAGAGTCAGAAGAAAGAACAGTAGGTGAAAGTATTAGATCTGGGCAGCTTGGGAAGTCTTCGCTCCGCAGAAATCGAGCCTGGTGGATCCATCCGCTTGAGTTCAGGTGCGCAGAGTCCAGAGAATGGCTACAGGAGGAGAGGCAGCCTGGTGCACCTTGTCGAGTGAGCTCAGGCGACGTATGGAGAATTGCTGTAAACGGATATGAGACAACAAGAAGCTAAACTAAAACACAACAACTTCGCAAAGTATACTTCTGCTACTACTGCGCGATAATTTCTGCTCGCGTATTATCGAATGGTGGGGTATAATAAATTAATGTCCGGATAAACTGCGCGTTGTTATGTGCGGCCACCCTTAAACTGTTTTAATTAAGGGGCTGTATGGGAAGGCATAGACGAGATGGGTGTGGTGAATGTGGCTAAGGTAACTAGTGTGCCAGAGCAAATGGAAGTGGCGACCACACTGAAAGATGGCCAGGTGAAAGGTGGGAGAACAGTTAAGTGCTGTAAGTGTGGTCTGTATGGTCATAAAAGCTTTGACTGCAAGGCTGGGGAGAGCAAACACACAAGGCCTCTGCCCACTGCGCAACGAAACCAGGCACAAGGCTTGGGAGTGCACCAGCAAAGCACTGCCCAGGAAAGAGGCCGATAGCAAGCTGGAGTTAAGGCGTGGAAACCAGTGAAGTCAGTGAACTGGGTAGCCATACAGGGTGATGAGAACAATCTAAGTGGAAAGATTAATGGTGAGAGTTGTACTATTGGACCTGACACGGAGCCGAGATCACCATAATACCGGGACACTTAGTGTTTCAATCACAATGATGAGTTTGAGAGGATCAGAGGCGTTACTGGGGAGCATACTCTAGTTCAGTGTGCTAGGGTACGCATTGAGTTTGAGGGCCATACTTTTGATAAGGTAGTGGCAGTGGCCAACAAGGAGATGGTCAGTGATAAAGTTTTGTTTGCAGTACCCTTAGATAAGGGAAGAACCAGGGATCTCCTTCTGGGTTCCGTGCCAGGACCTACACCAATTGGCACGGGGCACTCCGGCGTTACCCCGGACACCCAGACACCAGAGAAATCTGGTGCCACAGAAACCGAATCCTGAGGAGGAGGCAGAGGCGGAGTGGAGGAGGATGCCTGTAAGAGTGAGAAAGTAGTAAATGTAGTTACTAGAGCGGGTGCCAAGACAGAGGCAGCCAAAGATAAGAGAGATGTAAGGAAAGGTGAAAGAGGAGTTAAACCTGTGTCGCCTAAAGAGGTCAAGGAACTTCCATTGTTGGAAGACGGAAGTGAGAGTGACAATGGGGACTACCAGTTAGGGTGTCCCGAGTTGAAAGAGATAGAGATGTTGAGGAATTGAGTAAGGAAGTAGAGAACGATGCTTCACTGAAGGTGTGTCGGGAGCTGACAGAAAAGAACCTTGAGGTTATCGGTATATGAGTAGTTTGCTTATCCATACGGTAGTGGACGATGATGGTGAGGTAGTAAATAGGGTGGTCTTGCCCAAAGGTAGAAGGAGAACGGTATTGGAATTAGCCCATGACAAGTGTAGTCATGTGGGTGTGAGAAAGACGAGAGACATCGGTTTAGACTATAGACAGTTGAATAATATCACTCCCCAAAGTAGATATTACCTACCTTCCCTTGCAGATATCATGAATAAGGCTGGCAATTGTGCTGTTATGTCTACCCTAGACCTAACAGCAGGGTTGCATCAAATTAGAATGAGCCCAGAGTGTGAGGAGATGACAACCTTTGGTTGTCCAGCAGGCAAATTTAAGTTTAAGCGTATGCCTTTTGGGCTAAAAAACGCCCCTGCTATCTTCCAAGCGGTGGTGGAGGAGGTGCTTAGGCCTGTTTTAGATGTTAGTGTTAACTATGTGGATGATGACCTGATATTTACTAACAAGGGAGCAGCATTTGGTAGCTGTGGAGCGTGTGCTGAGGTGTTTAGGAGAGGCAGGATTAAGGTGAAACTCAGGAAATGTATGTGGGGCAGGAAGCAAGTAAGGTATTTGGGTCATCTAGTGGGCTGTGGGCAGGTTGTGGTACCAGAAGCAAGGTGTGAGGCCATGAGGCAGTATGGCAAGCCACTGACAAAGAAAGGTTTGAAAACCTTTTTGGGAGCCCTAGGGTTCTACAGGAAGTTAGTCCCCGGGTTTGCTCAGTTTTCGTCAGCACTGACACCTGCCACTTACCTGAAAGCTCCCCACAGGGTCCGTTGGAGTGCTGAGATGGAGAAGGCCTATAAGTTTCTATGTGAGTGTCTGTGTAATCCTATTGTGTTAACTGTACCTGTGGTGGAAGATGTGTTTGTGTTGTACACCGATGCCAGTGGTGTGGGCATCAATGGCTGTTTACATGTATCCAGAGATGGGGTGGAGTTGCCAGTGGAATTTTTCAGTCAGCAGCTCAGAGGAGCTGAACGAAATTACTCGGTCAGCGAATTGGAGGCTCTAGCAGTTGTCGCAGCAGTGTACCACTTCGAGGTGTACCTATGGGGGTCGGATGTCACCATTGTAACTGACCATGAACCCAACCTAGTGTTGTTGGGAGGGAAAATGGGCGGCTGCATCGGTTCAGTCAGAAGCTGGCGGGACGGGTGTCCCAGATCATGGAAGCAGAGGAGGGACATTCCCCATGCAGATGGACTGTCCAGAAGGAATTGGGAAGATCATGAGAACATGCAAGATCAAGAGGTGAAGGATGTTCACCCCCAGTCATTGTTGACTCCAGTCGAGGCTGTAGTCACAGGAGGGGGAGATGTGGGACTGAACATCGACAGCAGCAGAGTGGAAAATTGACAGTACTAGAACTTTCTTGTATTGAGTTGTGCTGAGTGTATATCATGCATATGTAGGTGTTGATTACTTGTTTGTGCCGAGCGTGTGCCACGTGTTTATGTGACGTGTGCATAGTGTTGTGCAATGTGTGTGAATATAATGTGTTGTATCAGTTTGGTGTTTCAGTTAGTTCTGTTCTTCTTTTATCATTTGTGTCTGTGCATCTGTTTACGGAATTAAATTAACACTTAACCTCTGATACAGCTTTCACTGTGATCGATGGAAATCGCTAATCACTCACTTCCAACAAAAAGTTGAAAACCACTATTGGGAGGTCGATGGACTGCAACAGGAGCTTGTGGAAGAGTTCATTATATCTATAGAAGGAGACTCTGAATCGGACTTTGACTCTTAGGCCAACACATCTTCAGACGACTTAGATTAACTTGATTGAACTTTGACCTGGCTCCATTTTGTGCACTCAAGTTGGGGTAATGAAACAGCCAACTGGCTACTACTGGTAGATGGCTTGTGAGTAAATATTCACAAGCCATCTACAATGCCCAAAACTAATACTAATATTTAACTTCATCATATGTATCCATGATGATTGATAAAGAAAACATTATTATAAAAAATTATTTATTATATAAACAATAGCTTTTCAATGAAGCAATATACATTATATCAGAATGATGAATGATTGATTAAAGGGAGTAGGGAGCCTTTCCTTCCAACACCATGACTCACTAGCAACTGCACAACTTTTGTCACAAACAAAAGTATTCCAGCCAGCCATCTCCTGCCACACCCCTAAAAATAAAAAGAGGTGCAGTAAAAAAAAAAAGCTTAACTTCTTCCTACAATCTCTAGAGAACTAAATTAGCTACCGTAATAGCTAAGCCGCCTTAATAGAATACTACCAAAAGAAACCGCTATACTTGACCGTATTTCGAAGCTATCCAAAGTTATCATCAGCCTTTAAAAATCTACTGATTTAGTCCTGCTATAAAATAACCTCTACTGACGCTAAGAAATCCCTTCAGATAGATGCCAACGAGAAATAAATAGGAGAATTCACCCTCCTGGTTGTACACAGTGCCCCATGTCCTGTCTGCTCTTAGACCGAGTAAACAAAGTTTCACGTGGTCGGACTGCTGTAGGCGCGTGACTAAAATCGAGCGCGTTTTGAGCGGGAAAGCTGTGGGTTTTTTTCTCTCCCATAGACTTTTGTATAGGTTTTTCAAAACTATACTTTCCCGGAACTTTTATAGCTCGTTGTGGAAATATTTTAAACCGCTTGGCGCCCAACTTTCCAATGGTGCAAACAAGGGATGCTAGCTGCTTCAGTTCAAAAGCTATTCAAGTTTTTTTTCTGGCCAACTCAACTTGGATATACGCTGTTTAAAAAGGGGTGTTTGGATAACTTAGTTTTGGTGTTAAATAGGAAGAGCTGCATGGACACTTCAGTTTAAAGCCAAATATTGTTTCCATAGTTAGTCGCTACTACATAAATGATATTTGAAAGGAAGAAACTAATGGATATAAGCTATTATTATATAAGGAATATTAAGGAAGAAACTAATGGATATAAGCTATTATTATATAAGCTCACTTGTAAAGTATGCATTGGTGTAGAAGTTATAAGCGCTCAAAGTGGGGTGTCCAAACAGCACCTTTTGGCAAACACCTCACATGGTGTTATTTAAGCAACCCATTTTAATAGTGTACTATAGTGAAGTTGCTAACTACAATAGTTATACAATACAAAACTTGTCAACGTTAGCCAGTTATACATAATGTCAATTTAGGATAAATGGAGATAGACCAGAACGACTATAATTGCCTACACTTAGTTGACTTACTTTGCCGATTAGCGAAATAGCTAACTATGATTGTTCATTATTTTTGACAAGGGTACATTGATTCCTTGCAAACCAGTGGAAAGATAATTATCATCACTAATTGGTGTGAAATAAAAATAGTCTAAATCTAGTGTGCTCAGACTGGTCCTCCTAATAAATACCTTGAAATGCTTTAATTTTAACCATCCTGGGTTTGACCTTGGTTGTTTAACCAATATACCAACTACAACCATGTATGTGTCATATATTATTATTATTTCCACCAAGTATTTCTTATGTGTATATGCTTGTTTGATAGCATTTCACATATGTAGTGTTGCTTATGACAATGAAGGGGTTAATACTAGTAAATATTGAGTTCAGATGACTCAATATTCCATCTTTATTATCATGTAGCTCATACTTCAGCTCCTTCATTGCAAGTGGTTTCAATTGCATCATTAAGCATTACTGTTAATTGGACTAATATTCAATGTTCTGATAGAAATGGAAGAATTGAAGGATATAACTTGTCAGTATGTTCTTTTTTTAAAAAAAAGTTTGATGAATGTGCTCACTATATAACAAAGAATACTAGTATGGAAATCAATAAACTAGATCCAATAACCAATTATGTAATCAGAATCAACGCTTTTACTATAGAAAATAACAAAACATTGAACGGACCAATGTCAAAACAACTTAGAATAAAAACTAAAGTAATTGATGGTTAGTATACTTGTATTTTGTAGTGTTTTATCCTTATTTATATATATATATATATATATATTGTTTCAAGAGCTTGGTTTTGTGCTCCAAGGCATATTCTATCCAACAGGTTCTTTTATTGATTATACCAAAATAGGAACACAAAATGATGCTTTGTATTGTGTAACTCCATATATGGAATGCTGTGGAATCAAAAGTACACGAGGCAAACGTCTGAACTGGAAGTTTCCTAATGGTAAAATAATTAGTAAAAACCATTCAACTCAAAATATATTTTGGAGAAGAGGACGTAGCTCAATATTGCTTCAACGTACTAACAATGTATCCTTGCCAACTGGTTATTACAAGTGTCAAATACTAAATAGTACAGGTCAATTGACAAGATTACACATTTATTTGCATCTACCAGGTATTGTGCAGTAATATCTATTATTATTATTATGTATTGAGGCTAGCATTAAGAATGATGATGGTCAGTGTAAAGTACTGTGTTTACACCATATAACTTGATACTTAATGGATTGAACAAAGATTATCGTGTCACTACCACATGATTATATTCAAATAAATAGGTACCTTGAATAATACCACAGTAGTTGACAATCTTAATAATTTCCATTATAAGTACAAAACAAGCAAATTTTTTGAGCTCTGCATTACTTGATGTTTCATTGTGGCAGAATAGTGTTTCATGTATAGATTAAAATATACAAAAAGTAAATTATAACAGTATCAAGCATGATTGTAGGATATATATATTTTCTCTTCAATGATTATATAATTAGTCAAATTTGGATAGACACCCTTAACACAATAATATAAGGAATAATTGTATTGTTAACTTGGTCAGGAACATCACAGAATTGTAACAGTATTGACGAATCAAAATGTTCATGTGTTTGTTTAGTTATTAATAAATACAATAACAACATTACTTTTAAATAACTTTGTGATTAACATACTGAAAAATATTGATGATCCAACTACAGATACTATTTCTGCCTATACTACTTCTCGGCCTGCATTCTTCACTTCTCAGCATGCATCCACTCCTCATTTAACAACTTGTAAGTACATTGAAGCATTTTACAATCTATACATGCATCACTGTAATTCAGTCAGTCAAACGGTCAGTTCAATATAAGGTAATTGTGATTGGTCAGGTCATAAAATGTGTATATTCACGTATATGCATGCATTGTATATGCTCTTGATATTTACTATTATTATGTTGCACCTGTTAGTCAGTAATTGGAAATGAAATCACAGTATAATTGAAATGCTACTAGCTATGTGCCCCTGAATGTTAATCATATTATCTCTTATTTTTTATATTGCCTATTAAACTAAACTAGCGTGCAGTATTTGTACATTATTCATTCAGTAGACCTTCTGTTTATGTATAGAAATTAAATTAATAGTTTTTTTTTCATAATGGAGTTAAAGCATGTTGCTTTAAGATGATTGCACACTTTAATAAATAGATGTATTGTTAGCTTTCACAGGCTTTTTTTAAACAATACAAAATTAAAAATATTTGGTTGCCACCTGAATCGGACTCAGGACTATACTTCCTAATGCTCTGCTCCTGAGCTAGGACAACCAGATGTCAGACAACACACCAACTCCATATATGAAGTGATCAATTATTAACTTATGAAGTGATAAATTATGAACTTATGAAGTGATTTAGTGGAGCAAAAAATTTCAACGAATAAAAAGAGTCTTTGAAAAAAGAGAATTTTTGTTGGCCTTTTGAGAGTGAGACTGCGTAGCATAGCAGTACCCCTCTACAGAATTGGAGTGTTTGTTTTCCAGGTGGTTGTCGTAGCTCAGTGGCAGAGCGCTAGTGCGTTATGCAAGCAGTCCTGGGTTCATTTGGGTGGCAACCAAATATTTATTTCTATATTGTTTAAAAAAAAAGCCTGTGAAAGGGAGAGAATACATCTAATGAGTAAAAGAAGGCTGGGAAAGAAATTATTAAGTGACTTTAATTATTATTTGCAGATGTTCGAGGTCGCAGTCAGAATTTGTCTTCATTTGTGACAATATTCATGTATGCAATTAATGTATTAGTACTCCAATAAACACTGAAAATTTCACAATTAAAAAATATCTTTGACTAGTTGGAAGTAGTGAAGTAGTAAGTTTCAGCTATTAAATACCAACTCAATAAATGCTTGTGTATTTAGTTGCATGGATAGTATGAGTGATTATGTGTATAGTATAATAGCTTGTGTGTCCAGTTATGATGGCGACAACGGTGTGTATTCATGAATAATCCTGAGCAAAATTGGTAAAGCATTGTCATCTTGAATGGGAAAAAAAAAAGAGAAATGAATTCCTAGATCAAAGATTTGTCTAAGTAATTTTATTTGATTTTTTTTAGTCACTTTAATTTTTTCATGTCAGCAAGTAGCCATTTCAGATTCTGGGCTCTACCCAACTTTGCTGGAACTCTAAATAGAGGTGTTGGAGCTCATCTGTTTAAGATACTCCTGTGTAATGTTAAACCATCATAATTTGTTAGGCAGAGGTTGGTCAAGAAATTCCTCTTTTTGACCATGCCACACAAAAAAGTAACAACAAATATTAAAATAAACAAACATGTCATTTTCACTTAAAACTCTATGATTTTGCTTAGCTGCCTAGATTGAATACAAGGCTACCATAATATGTAATACTAAAAAATCATGTATCTAGCAATATTTAAATAATAACTTCAATTGAAAAGAGCTAATGTTTAAAATATCCTACACTCAAAAAAAATCCCTAGTAGTATTTCTGAAATGACAGTCCACATTTGATTTTCACAGGGATGAACTTAATTTCACAATTGACTATGTTCTTTACTGCTGACGACTGTTGTGATGTATTTTACGCAATACAAAACTGTAAACATATACTATGGACCTGATCAAGATATGGTGTAACTATACTAAGCTACAAAAATTTTAGTGAAATTAATAATATATTGCAAATATTATAAATCTCCTGCAGCTGACAGGGAGACAGCAAGTGAGAGTGACAACCTGATTATGAAGAACATTATAAGGCAAAATTTATAATTTGACTTGAACGACCAATAAAGCTTATTATTCCGCCATACTGGTAGTGAGAAAGTGATTCAGTCCAATGAGGTTCACAAAACCAAACTTTAATACCCTTGTTAAAATAGGTGTTACCATTGTATGTTATAATATTATAGATCTTCCAGCACACTTCAGCTGCAGTTATCTAATAAAGTGACTGTTGATACTTAATATAAATATATAATGTTACCATCACAGAACGTATATTTCCCAGTAAACAAGTACAGAAGGACTTGTACATTGTGGTGGTCCACAAGATGATGCACACATACAGTGAACAATATACTTCCTTTGTGAAGTCATATTAAGTGACACTCAGTGGATGATGCTGAAGTAAGCAAACACTACTCAATATGGAAGGCTTCATCCCCACTCCTTCAAAACAACCCCTTGATGCAAGTCACAAACGCATGTTTTTGGCTGAGTTATTGTGACAATATAACCATAGAAAACGCCTATATATGTGGATGGGGCCATCCTGAAATAAACCATGGACAATAGACGGCCAAGCTGAACATTATGTAGATTATTAAAATTTGGGCATCAATCCAATATTTATTTCTTTTACACACGTCCCACAACAACCTTATCAATTATATTACAAGCATTCTAAATGTAACCAAGCAAGTGATACCCTGTTGTTCTAATGTGATATTTTCTTGTATTACTGTAGTGTAGTGTGTAAGAATTTTATTTGAAGTAAATGAATGTGCTATATGTTTATGTTATCATGAATGAAAGCATATAGATATGGTAGTGACTGATCAGATATACTTATGTTAGAATACTTTAAGGTATCAATCATTCCTTTCATTTGCTCAATAGTCAACAGCATTTGCACTATATATAGAATTATAATTAATCAACTATTGCAAAAAATTGTGAAACTTTTTTTGTTGTATGCTTCCATGATGTAGTATTTCCCGCTAAAGAATACTAGATTTGTGATAACTAGGGCTTTTCTTCATGTTTACAGACATACTACTAAATTGATGCATGTAAAATGCATGCACAGGACAAAAACTTGAATTTCCTGTGACATTTATTATATTTTATATATATTTTTTTTTACTTCATCAGGTTCAAAAAAGTATAGCTGTAGAAGATGCACACATATAAATCAGTACATAAAATGCAGTTAATCTCCGGTTGTGGCCTCGAACATCTGTAAATGTTGACAATATAATTAATATAATATGTGACAGTAACACAAAATTGAACATACAAATTAAGTTGATTCATAGTTTGATGTGCACAACTGCATCCTCTCTTTACAGAAGTTAATATGAAACATTAGCTATGTGTAATTGTGTTTATTTTGTATGTTTAAAAAAGAGCTATCTTTGTGTAATAACCAAATTTACTAGCTGCCCTAGTAAAAACTACTGCAGTAAAGATATTTAGCATAGAATAAACCACTTATTACACCCATCAGAGGTGATACAGCAAGTTATTTAATTCTCAAGCTTTACTTTATTAGCCTCTGGCTCTTGAAAATAAATTAGCCTGCTCGTGAAAATGTCTTGCTATATCACATTTGACTCATGTAATACAAACTATGCATATAATTTCTATAATAATATGGCCTGCTGGAGTCCTCTGTTAGTGCCCATTCCACCTGTAGCAACGAAGTAAGCCCACAGTACACAGAAAAAGAAAAAGAAAGACAGCAAAAACAGTCAATTTGCGGTTATGGCCTTGGTTTCTGGTGGCAGGGCGGCACCCTTAAACTTTATAGCATACGCAGGCACACAAGGAGAAAAACGTACACATGTCCCAACAGCAAATTACTGAATTATATTGAAGACATAGAAATATATACCTCTTAGTGTTTTAATTTGCTTGCTTTATTGAATGAAAACTGATTTAATCAGTAAATAAAAGCAATAGTTTATTTATTGAAATTTTCAATAGTCAAATTTTATATGCCTGCTATTCCAGGCTCAATGGTAATGAAGAGTCTCAATAATGTGTATATAATTATACTTAGACTGTCTTGTACTGAATGTACTGTTTTCACAATTTCTTTCTCAGCCTTCATTTACTTTAGATGTCTTATCTTTCTCTTTCACAGGCTTTTAAACCCAAGATCATTTGTTTACACAGCGCTCTACCACTAAGCATCGACAACCAGCCAGCAAATAAACACTAGTGGTCCTGGGTTCTATTCTCATTGCGACCAGATATTTTACTTCTGCATTTGTTTAAAAAAGCCTGTGAAAGAGAGAGAATACATCTAACTCTAGCTAAACAGTAAAAATAAGTATGAGAAAAAAAATTGTGTGAAGTAAAAAAATAGCAGAGCAAAAAAAATCCATGGATAAAAAGAATCTACAAAAAATGAATCATAAAATTCTGTTGGTCTGTTCAGAGTGATACTGTAGCTGGCAAAGCACTTGTGCCGGGGGCCTGGGTTTTATTCTCCCAGGCAACCAAATATTTTTACTTCTGTATTGTTCAAACAAAGCCTGTGAAAGAGAGAGAATACATCTAATGAAAATATTTTTGAGTTAAAAGTAAGGTTAATGAAAATGAATATTTGCTTATATAGTTTAAATAAGTATGTACATGCATTACCAAAATTATGAATCTAGTCAATTTTAATAAATTCTAAAAAATATTGAGCTCATATGTACTAAATTAAAATGGGAATTATTGAGTTGAAATAATTTCTAGTATTCCTACTTATGAGTTTGTAATATATACAATATAATATAGACATAATTATAATGTGACTGACTATGTGCACATTCACCTCAAACTAAAATAAAGGAGTGGTACTAATAATGTTGAAATGATTACCAATTTTAACGCAATAATGACATCCTATAGGGGATACCACTTACCTGGTGTGGGTGCGATTGTAATACTCCGTGTGGGTGTGACTATGTTACTTGTGGAAGAATCTATTAAATGATATGATAGCAAAATGAAACTAGTACAATAATCAAATGTACAATAGAATAACAATTTCCTGATTTTTGTTTTGATTCTATTCACTACTGTGTTATTTGTGCATACAAAAGAGGGTAGACTTTATGTTATTCACTGTGGACATGCCAATAATAATATGCTATGACTTTATTTGTTGATGATTACTAAACTGAAAGTTGGGTGCTAATGATGCACACAAACGACTGCTGCATTGAGGAATTTACATTGGGCATATCTAATATTATAGTTACTACATTGAACAAATGTCAGATATCTTTTTGCCTACTTGATGCACACAAAACAAAATAGTACAGTAATAATTATAATAATAGTTAATAAAGCAAAAAGCATACACCCTAATTTTATTATATTATACATGCACGGACAGACAGACAGACAGACATTGAGATGTTTTAATAAACATACTTGTAGTAGCAGAATCAACAGTGACTTTCACAGTTACTTCACTTGTGGGATCTACAACACAAAATGCCATTTTAATTGATAATTGTTTATAAACAGGCAGACATATAGACTGACAGATGGGCTGACTGATAGACATACAAATATGCAGAAAAACAGATTGCTAAGCCAACATGAATATACTAAAATAGTTATACTACTCCTACTTGTTGTTGTAGCAGTCTCCACAATTCCTTCATCTGTGACATTAACAACACAATATACCATATTTATAATATTGTTTATTGGAAATTGTTTATAGTAACTGTCTAATAAACATACAACATAAATTCATAAACTAGAATTCAGACTCAATTATAATATACATGCACGGACAGACAGACAGACAGACAGACAGACAGACAGACAGACAGACAGACAGACAGACATTGAAATGTTTTAATAAACATACTTGTAGTGTGGGATCTACAACACTATGTTTATTGATGTCATGAATATATCAACACCCCTTTTTTTTACCATTTCATAGTATGCAGACTGACAGATGGGATTGATAAGCCAACATGAACAAACTAAAAATGTTTACTATGCTTACTTGTTGTAGTTGTAACAGAGTTTTATCGGTAGTGGTCACAATTCTTTCATCTATGAAAATACCAACACAATATACCATTTTTATTAATAACTGCTGGTTATTGGGAATTAACTGTCTAATGAATGTAAGACATAAAATTATGTTAATTCATCAACCAGAAGTCAAACTCATAAGGTGTCTTAAATGATGCGTTTTGGTTTCATGTAATCTTGATATGAAAACAGCTCTATTTCACCATTTCTAAGTATATATGATTTAAGTTAACTGTTTTGTGTAAAGTCACGTATACATAACCAATTGAATATCCCAATTAGAAATTTTATAATTCAGTGACCTGTTTGCTAATATTAATTGTAAGAAATGGTTGAAAATATCAGAATATAATTACTGAACTATACCTGGTTCCTTCACATTAATCTGTATTTGGTCAATTTGACCAGCTTTGTTACGTATTTTACATGTATATAAACCAGTAGGCATAGGTACATTGTTATCACGATGAAGAACAAGTGAACCTTGTTCTCTTGTCCAATATATACTTTCACCACTAGCCTCAACTACTGTTTCTCCATTAGGGAATATCCAATCAACTAGATTAAGAATATCTGCGTTGCGTATTCTTATACAACATACAAAAAATGGAGTCACACATCTCAATGCATCGAGTCCTTCTCCTATTAGAATAATCAATAGATGAACCTGGTTGGTAGAATTGTCCGTTGAGAAGAAAACCAAGCTCTTTAAATGTACACAACAAATATTGTTTAAACAAATACAAAATAAAATAAAAATATTATACTAACCTTCAAACGGTTTAATGAATGCTATAGCCTCCCGTGTTGGTCCATTCAACAATATTCCATTATTTCCAATAGAATAAGCGCTAACATACAAAAATAACAATGCCCTAGGGATTTGACCAGTGATATGAAAAAAATTCTTTGTAGTTCTTGTATTGTTAACACAACCCTCAAGCTCATTTATAAACAAACACCGTGACAGCTCATATCCTGCAATTTTTCCATTTCTGTTCTGACAGGGGACATTAGACCAATCAAATGTAGCACTTCCTGCAGTGCTTGTTGAATTTATTACTGGAGCTACACTTGGGGCTAGATAGATATTCAATAGCCTCTATTTAAATAGTCCTTTAAATTTCAAATTGATCACATTATGTGTTTTAATTCAGATGATATGTGCTGTATTTTACTAGAATTATGCCTTATGAAATTTAGTACACAGTTAATTAGAATATGTCCTGGAAAATATTTTTGGCTATAGGGACATTGCAGATTCATTTCATGGTAGGTGTGGCACGTAATTCATTATTATTGCTATTGAGATAAAGAAATTGTTGATTTTACGTTGATTTTGGGTAGTGCAAATTTTATGTTAAGTTATAAAATTAGTAATCAGTGCTTTTTTAACAGATGTGCCTGAAGGTTGGGGGACAGTGTTAAATTTCACATATTAATGCTCTTATGATACGGCATAAATAGCAGCTGTGCACAAGATTTAACAAGAAGAGAGACTAAGGTAAGCATGAACGTTTAGTATAGCTACAGCAACCTATTAAGCACAGAGATTTAGGTCAGGGAGCAATTTATTAATAACAGAACAAGCCTTACACATGTAACTATCCTATGCAGAAATATAACACAATAAACGCTTTGGTTAAAATCACTAGACTATTATAGTTGTGGCTACAGATTGGACTCCACAAGTTGACAGTGTATGCAGCAAGGCTTATCGAGCTCTTCTCCTAATAAGGCCATCAATCCTAATTTCAGCCAGCACAGTATAAATAAATATATGTATCTGTCTTTGGTTAAGTCTCACATAACATTTTGTATTGCATTAAAATTTGATTGAAAGTGTTACTTCTGATACAATACATAGATGTTCAACAAAATATAGCACAACAAAATATAAAGCTTATATTATGGCATTGCCTTGAAATATTGGATATGCTTATCTGATAAAAAGTACAAAAAAAAATACTTAAAACTGTTCAAGCATTTAAAATTAAATACATCTCCTTCTAATATGTCCCCCTTCGAATCAAAAATGAAATACCACTTCTCTAAAATGCAGTCATCAGTATTTTAAGTTACAAGATTTTAGGATGTATTTTTTTTTCTCACAAGGACATCTCATTGTGTATGTATAAGAATACTTTCCTAATGGAATTTCATACTTTGATCTTCTCAATCTTGCACGGTCTCTTATTTTTGGACTTTGTAATACCACCCAAATAATATCGTGATAACAATAATAATAATAATATTATAATAATGATAATAATAGGATGTAGTATCAATAGCAGTATCAGTAGTAGTTTCAATAATAATAATAATAATATTATAATAATGATAATAATAGGATGTAGTATCAATAGCAGTATCAGTAGTAGTTTCAATAATAATAATAATAATATTATAATAATGATAATAATAGGATGTAGTATCAATAGCAGTATCAGTAGTAGTTTCAATAATAATAATAATAATAAAAGTAATAATAATAATAATAATAATAATAATAATAATAATAATAATAATAATAATAATAATAATAATTACAACAGTGATAATATAATAATAGTAAATAATATAATAATATAGTACTTATAATTATTGTTATTATTATAGCTAATTGGTTGGTGAACTCTAAAACACCTATAGAATGAGGCAGCAATGGCTATCTACTTGGGACTGGAGTAAGTGCTTATGCAGCTTTGTCTAGATGTAACACTATGGGAGCACGCTACAAGACAATGTCTAATCTTCTGATAAATTTCTGTAAGATTGGTTGCTCGCCAAACAAGGGGTTTATCATGTCTAGGTGATGGTAGTGGAATTAAAGTAAAGTGTTTATAAGAAATATCTGTCAAATCTTGAGAGAGGTAAGTTCTTTCCTTGAAACATGCTTCTTCAGTGGCAAACAAGCACAATATGGAAAGCACTGTCATAGATTTTCATTGTTACTTTAATAACCTCCTGATAATTAATTTTCATTATCTTAGTAGCATTAAATTAAATTGGATGTAATTAATTCACAATACATTTCAGCTCCAGCTCGTAAGCCTTCTTCAGTTGTGAGGTATATATGCCCATTAAAAATAAAATAAACAAAATCACCAAAAGCATCTGATTAAATGCTACGAATCATGGCATTGCACTAGCTGAATTTAAATCCTATATCGAGATCTTCACCTAGTGTCATCTGTCTTCAAACTTACTGACCTACCGAACATGTACAGCACTACACTAAATTAAAGGGGCACATCCACTCTATCAAGCTCAAAAATATTGGAATACTCTCCAGACATAAAACCTGATAAAACTAGGGCTGGTTTCCAATGCTGTTTTTTAATCGGCTTTGCAAAAGGCACATAAGCATAATGCAGACAATGCTAATGAAAAACGAAGTATGTACCAGTGTCTATTTTGGAGTTAGTTGTGCACAGTTGACACTATCAGAAGCCTCCCAACCAGTCCTCATGATTATAACTACTGATACACAATGGTTTGTAAGATGTCAGGAAAGTCAGACTACCAGCACCATCAGACACAACATAATAAAATACAAGTGTGAACTTGCAGATGATTGGTATGAGCTCCATCTCTCAGTGAATGGGACAAAAATAAGACGGTTTAGGGAGGCTGGGAAATATGCTGGACCACGTTGTTATTTTTTAACCAAAAGTCACTCAAGCCTGTAGGGAATCCATGTGTTGTGGCTGAAAAAAGGACTGTAGCAGATTTGCATGTTTTGGAAGGATTTGCAGTGCATTGAGCTTTGTTTTTGTCGTAAATTTATACAAATTAACTATTGTAATAATAATGTTGTAACCATAATGTGCATTCTGACAACATTTAGCTTTTTAAAAATGTTGTGAGGTCCAATTAATCAGTTTTGCTAATCCTAGAATAAACTTGATTTAGCATAACCAAAATATTAGGAAAAAAATGGCAGCCATTTTGAAAAAGAGGTGAAATTTTTTATTACAGGGCAAATCTGCAATGTCCCTATAGCCAAAAACGTTAATAAGGGTGTATTCTAACACTGTATCAATTTTCATGCTTTTTAACCATCAAAGGGCACAATTCTTTCACATATAAGCTGGACTATTGTTTATGAGAGGCAAGAATATTTTGGGTATTTTATGTGAGAAAATAATTATATGAATTACTTAAAAAATATTGATTTGTTTCCTGAAATCATAAGCAAGATAACCATTGTATAACTGATTATTGTTATAATAACTCGCAGTGTGTGAATGAATTAGTTGGCTGTATTTATCCTAAGCTTTTAATTATTGAATAATAAATTATGCATATGGTTTGAGTGGGAGTTTATTCAGTTTTCCTGATGCAAAGAGAATTGAATTCTAAAAAAGGTGTACCTCATTTTTTATAGGCCACAGATGTGCATTATTTTATTATTTATATCTACATTCCACTCTTGATTTGATCAATGAACTATGGGAGATGTCATATAATTCTTGTCTATTTCATCAGTTCTAAGGTTAAAATGGCAAGTTTGGAGAACTTAGTTTTGGTGTTAAATAGGAGGCGCTGCCTGAACACACCAGTAAAAGGCCTCATATGGCCTCAATAGTAGTTAGTCATTACTAGAAGATATTCTTACTGAAGAAGCTAGAGGATGAAAGTTATCAATTATACATGCTCATTGGGTATAAAATGTATTGGTGTAAGTTATAAGAACTCAAAGTGGAGTATCCAGACAGCACCACCTGGTAAACACCTCACGAGGTGTTATTTAAACATCCCAGAGTAAAGTTATCTTGAGAAATTGCGAACTCCATTCTTTCTGAGTAACAGCCACACATCATTATTTACAACCCAGTCACATAATATTCGAGCCCTGCTAAAACTAAAAAGAGTACAAACTGAAATACATTAATTATATACTTGGAGGGGTGTGACAGGAATGTTAATAAAAGTATTATGACGATGGATGAAGAAAATTTTAATAAAATTGATGGATTAATTTATTCAGGATATCTGACAAAAAAAAATTGTAAAAGAATGAATATCCTCCATTGCCACAGCAGCAAGCATTGTATCATTCATATGATATATTTTTGTGAAAAAAAGGTGCCTAGCAATGTGTTGTTTTGTTGTTGTTGTTGTTGTTTTTAGAAACAAACAGTATCTACAAAAAGCTGAGAAGAGTGAAAAAAAGGTGCCTAGCAATGTGTTGTTTTGTTGTTGTTGTTTTTAGAAACAAACAGTATCTACAAAAAGCTGAGAAGAGTTTGGACTCAAGTGGTAGTTTTTGTAATGCTAGTAATAAAACAATAACATTGAACAGAATTAGATATCCTTAGTGATGCAGCACTGGAGATGCATGACAGACCCACATATTATTCTTCATCTACATGACTGAAATAAATAAATTGGGGGGTTGAACAATGAACCTTTTCAATACTTGTTAAATGACTTCATAATAATTTTATTTCACAGTGAACCCCAATTGTTACATTATCTTGGAGTAAGCAAAAGTAGGTACTAGTTGAGACACATAGAGAGGGAAATGCACTTGCTGTGCATAATCATTTGGAGTAATGACAGCTGAGGACTACACTAGTGTAAAATTAAAAAATAAATATGAATACCTGAAATGTTAGTTCTGAAAGTAAAATTAGAAAATGTTGCTGAACCCCTCGAATTGACTGCTCTCAAGGAAATCATATATACAGAATTTGGTACTAAAGATGTTAGATTGTAACTTCTAGAAAAGCCAGGGATTCCAATGCTGGTCCCATTCAGGGACTCATTATTGCATTCCACTATATAATATGAAAAAGAAACCACATAAAACTCAGCCAGGGATCTTTGAGGTTGTGTCCAATTGAAAGAAATGGAGGTAGGTGAGGATTTCAAGTTATATATTTGTGGTGAAGTCAAGGTTGGATCTGAATTGGCATTTATACATTTGATGAATAGAATTCAGTCAAACATTAATTATCATCTTATCTAAATGTAAAAATGCACCAAAGGGGTGAACTCTCAGCGCTATTAAACACTACCTAGCTATTACAAAATATTCTCCTTCCAAAAGAACGAGCAATCTGTTAGCTATTGTTAATAATGAGAATGATACTAGGAAACGCTGTCTTCACTAGAGAAGAAGCTAAACTAGGAAAACACCCACCTGTATACATTTTGAATGAGAAGCTTCACTTCTTTCAATTCCGTTAACTTTCCCGAGTATAAAGCGAACTACACCGCTGGCTGCAGAAATTCTTTGCTCAGGTGATTGTGACGTCCCACTAGGGGGTGTTGCCCATAAAAAGCTGGTACCTACGCGGAGATGAAAGCTTCGCGTTTTCTCAACGATTAGCCTGAAATTCAAAAAAGTAGCACAATAAAAGGTCTTAAACCTTCGTCTTGAGTATAAAGTACATACCTAAATCAACTGTTAATTATCAGTAATACCCAAAATCAGAGCATGACAGACAGACATACAAACAAACAGGATGACTACTATAACCCTCTCGAGCATGCGAGCCAAAGGGTTAATGAAATAATACCATCACAATAGTAGTATACAACCAGCTACACTCACAATAAATGGCTCATGGAGATCATACAGCACAACTTGAAGGTATAGTATATATGAAAATTTTAACAAAACTAAAAAGAAATTCATTTGTCAGTATTTTGGACATTACCTAATAAATACTTGTGATACATCAAGAGAGGGATTGAATTAAGTTGAAATTTCTTTCTTTTTTCTACTCTATTTATTTAGAAATTAAAGAACCTAAAACCTTAAGGTATGAGCTTTTGATGTAATACTACAAGTTTGTATTACAACCATCAGATAATGAAAAACACTGTACAGTTAACAAGGCATTGTGATTGGAACTAGTATAATAGCGCATTTTGTGTGATTTGTGTGTAATTAGGATATACCATTCTACTACGGTTAAACACTTTTAATTTTCATAAAGTGCCCTCTGAACATTTACTCTGTAAATAGCTATGTAATTATATACTCACCGATAAGTACTGTGCATAATATACTTAATAGTAGAATAGAGGAAAAATTAAATGACAGCATTTTCTACTTATACAATTACACAATGTTTAGTGGCAGTGCAATGTATAAAAATAGACAATTCTTTATTAGCGAGCGATTGAATAGTTCATATCGGACGCGATATCATAACCAATAAATAAAAAGCTTATACACAGCTATTTAAAAAATTCTTAAAAACTCAAATTAACAGAATTGATCTTAATTTAAAAGTACAATGCAGGTAAAACTCTACAGATGACAAAAGCAGACGCCAATTAGGGTTCTTTACAGTAATGCATGATGAACAAGCTAACTGGCCCAGCAAGCTAAATTTTAAGAAATTAAAAAATTAATAGTTTACCATAATATTCAAAATAAAATAACAAAGCGGATATGAGCGAATGTTAAGGGAACCCCTTCGGGATGTAGGCCTAATGTAGGGTACTTCAGGGGCTAAAGTCCAACACTAGTAGCTACGCTGCGTCCCTCTGTTAATTGGCGAGCATACGAAGCGAGACACTGCCAAGGCTAACACAATTGAAAATGTGGGATATTATTGGTTTGTATGAGTGTTGACAGTACTTATGTCTGCCTCCCTTATTTCTTGTGTTAGCTTTGTGTATGACCTGGCCCCAAATTTCATTGAATAGAATCCTCCCGTTTTGCGACCATTACTGCACCATGAACGGAATTGAATTGTTTACTGCATTGAATTCTCTTTTGCTGGTGCAGTTAAAACTTACAAACTTATCCAAATTCATTTTTTATTCAGTGAGTGGGGGAGGTAAGTTAATGCCTATTTATACCCCGTAGCAACAATGCTGTTCCTTACCTGAAAATCCATTGTCCGATTGTCTAACAAAGAAGGTAAGTTGTGTGTTGGTAAGTCCAGTTAAATAGTGTGTGTGAAACTGTTGTACGCTACAGCTACTGCTTAGCTAAATATAGCACATCCAATTTAAGAATAGCATGAAGTACGTATAGCACAAAGAAAACGTTTATCAAGCAAATAAACATATTAGCTGCCTTTACACAGCTTTTGGGCTAGCTACTCATCAGTAACACATCTTAAAATAGGATTAGGTGCAATCTGTAATTCCTTAGAACCGTATGTTATTGTTTTTTCTTTAAGTGAAACAGTTGAGGCAACAATGGGAGCGAAGTGAGCTAGTCATTGACACAATTGAAAATCGGGGATGTTCGCTTGTTGGCGAGGGAGCGAAGCGTGCGAGACAGTATTAGGGGTGGATAATGCACAATAGGGTATTATGTTACATGTATCATGTATGGTACGTATGCCCTTAAACGCACGCGCTGGGGACTTTTCCTCCAATTAAACGGCTTTTTAGGATTGATCCCAGTTTCTTCTGATACTACAGCATTAATCTAGTCTTACTTTAACTCTAGTCGCTAACAAGAGGTAGTGCCATGCATTCTTATTACCTATCTGTTATATGTTTGGCAGGAACTGGGCTGGCACACGTTTAACCCGAGGTAGGTGTGTTCACCCAACCCCTCACATGCAGGGAAATCACCAACTTTGGGGGGAAGGCCCCTTTTGCGCAGATTGCCGCGCGCATTTGGGGCCTGGTGGCCCAAGGCAGTTGGTTGGGAGACCAACCAACAGCCCCCCCAAAGCAATTAAATTAATTAGGATCAACATACCTGCCTCACGGTCTACCACTCACTCACTTCTCCCCGCCAGATGTTGTGACTAGCCCCCGGTTTAAGAGATGCATAGGATAATCTGAAATACAACTTTGAACAAAACAGTGAATTACAGCGAGGTGAATGCCGATAGTTACATAAAAAACAGTCATTCTGTTCCCACTGTCTCTAACCCCTCCACTTCCGCTAACCAGCCAAACTTGCCGATACACTGGCGAGTTGGGATTTGGGAGTACGAATGTATCTCAGGAAGGCGGCACTGTGCCACCTCCCAAGGGTTTGTATTAGAGAGTCTTCCACCCCTGACAATGCTGCCGATGTGGCTGCCCCAATCTGGAAACTGTGTCCAGCATAAAGGTGGGCAGGGAGGTTAAGGACCAGCAGAGCCTTCCTGACCTGTTGGACAAACCAGGCCTTTGTCGCCATCTGACCCGCATGATCCACAAAGAAAGGGCCGGCATCAAGTCCCCTAGTATGTAGAAACTGAGTAACTGCCCCTACCGGGCAGACGTCCACCCCGGTCGTACCTAGGACCACGTTCGCACCTATGCCTGACTGGTCACACTTCGACTGCTTCAGGTGGACCTGGATCATCCGTGGAGACTGTAGGTCATCAACTGCCACGTCTCCCCACGCCAGATCTGTGGTAGCCTTCCATGCCGACCACGAGGTGGGTAGTAGCTCGCCAAGCCTGAAGAACCCGAAGAATGATGTAGTTGCAACAGCGCAGAGAAGGACCCTATCCGGGTTTCTCGAACTCACCCAGGCCTTGCAAACCTGCTGCAGAATGCGGAACGTGATAGGAAGTCTGGCAAAGTAACATAACAGATGTTCGTGCACAGGGAAAGGGGCTTGAATAGAGTAATTAAGGCAGAACTGCTTGAAGTGTCTTGTGGCTGCATCATAGGTCCTGTGAGTTGACTGGGCTAGTCCAGCTTGAAAGTACTCCTGAAACAACGGCGCCAGGTCGGAGCTGTCCAATCTGCTTCCTGGTTGAGGAGGAGGTCTAGCAGCTACGGAGACACTGGAGAGGGGTGTGGTGACACTGAGGGTACCTTGAGAGAAAATAACATGCATTGTTACGTGACAGGCTGTCCGCCAAGTGATTGGCCTTGGTATCAAGGAAGAGAGAACACCTGAAACTAGCCTCAGCGAACACCACTATGCGCAACAAGTGCATCATGCCCTTGACCGTGACTTCAGGTCGGCAACCGCCGACTGGTTGTCACAATGGCAGGCGACCTGGCAGTCCCTCCAGGTAGCTTCCCAGGCTAGACCTGCCAAGATAATTGGTAACAGATCCTTCTCTGCTATTGAGAGAGACTCAACTCGTGAATCCCATCGTACCTGTAGCCAGTTCTCCCCACACCAGGCAGCGCATCCCCAGGATCCCGACGTGTCAGTATAAAGGTGGATCTTCGTGAGGGATGATGGGGGGTTGAAAAAGGAGATCCCATTCCATCTGCTGAGGAATTCCACCCACCATGCCAAGTCGGCTCTAAAGCTCTGGCTCAGCCTGATTGGAATTCTACTAGCTGGACGGAATGCAAGAGGTCAATCATCCGTCTCAGAAATGACCATCCCGCTCTTATAACCTTGCAGGCATGGTTTAAGAGCCCTATCAATGACTCTAGCTCCTTCTGGGTACAGCATTTCCGCGA
>WLWD01002504.1_pt1 | contig 38814 bp, 21 predicted proteins | sample 6712731 | NCBI WGS metagenome assembly WLWD01 (sample SAMN12718690, study PRJNA576275) | sponge metagenome | isolation source: marine sponge | host: Mycale hentscheli | place: New Zealand: South Island, Marlborough, Capsize Point | collected 2014-11-01
GTCAAACTGATGGCAATAAATTGGCCGTTTTTTTTGGTTTTTTGTTGTTGTTTTTTTTGTTTTTTTTGCATGAATTAGACAATTATAATATCCTGATTATTATTATGTTTTTATAGATTCAAATCATTGTATAAAATATTATTCATAATTGGCTGGTGTTGAATTTCTTGGTGTTGCTCTATGATGCAGACCCCACACTAACTTTGCTGGTGAGGGATAGTACTGGTCACTGGCTGCTATATTTTTTTGTCATTTAATGCTATAGCTAGCTATACTTAATCAACACATCAATTTCAATTTATTGAAAAACAAAATTACAATTGTTCTTCACTGCAATTTATCTCCAATTCATGCTTCTAGCATATGACTCCAAAAGTTGCACACTGTATAGCTAGCTATCAATAAAAAATACAGTATTCTTCCCAGCATAGGAAGCTATTCACAATGTACCAACTGGCAGTTGTCTCATATCTGAAGTACTTTGGTGCAATCAGTCATTTTACATCATCTTACTAGACCCCTCTGCAGGAAATCTATGCAGATCAAATTTAAGATTGTGTTACATCAGCACAATATACCAACTTTTGACTAACCCAGTACTGACCAATTCACAACAAATTAAAAAAATATTTTCTAATGCAAAATCATATTACTTTATAGCTAACCAAAATACCCCAGAAGCATGGTCCAGAACCCAGGTCTAAACAGACTGGAGAGGTCAATAAAGGGAGCACCCACAAATGAGTAAGAAAATAATTGTACTAAGCTGCATTCAAACTGTCCAACCCGATAGCTCAAGCACACCACTAGTTATAATCATTCATAAAAATTATCACTGGTCATCACAATTGTAAAAGCGGTCGTTTTTACTACGGCGATCTCGGCAGTTAGTTATTAGTGGTGCGTGCGGGTGCGCGCGCGTTGCTAGGTCACAGCACCCTCAAAGCTACAAGGGGAACGCATTCCCAGCGTAGTAACCGAGAACACGGGTAATGTGTGAAAATACTGCCCTAAGTAAAAAACTTGTTTACGTTACTGCATTCCTATAGGGCATAATTCATTAGAAAAGAGTTTAGTACACAATAGTAATGATACGACTCTGCTCTGCCTGATTATGATTCCCACGATTATGGCCCTGGCATGACCGTGACTAGTAGCTAAATAAGGAAGCAATGCAACGTCCCAATTTGAAATTCTTTTTTGTAATCTTAATCAATTGTTACTTCAATATCAAGTGTAGAGAAGACTGGAGGAAGATTAAAGTTCCTTTGGGAAGTATAGAGCCAGACACAGCCATGGTTAATGAAGGAAACTCAATAACATTTCATTGTGGCAGTAGAATGGCAGTAACTTGGACCTTTTCCTCAGATAATATTCCTATGAATCAGAAAAAAAGCACCTCTCTGCAAGACCTTACACTTTTCGATTTAGAAGAACAAAACTCTGGAAGCTATTACTGTAATGGAGCAAATTTTACCGCTAAATCCTTTCTAATAGTCTTACCGCACGCATCAGCACACAGGGTGACGCCCTCGTGGATCGAAACTGCAGAAGGAAGTTCAGTAACACTAACTTGTAGCGGTATGAAAGGGGTAGAGTGGTTCGGAGTGCACCTACACAATCAAAGCAAATCATTGAATGATAACACACTGACGTTACATAACTTACAGAGAAAGCACAGCGGGCTTTATTATTGCAGAAATAAAATGAATTACCAAGGAAAAGTCACACACTCAAACGCCAGATTAATAGTGGACGGTTATGTAGAGTTAATATCAGCAGAGTTATTTTAAGCCTTTTATTGTGGTCAGTACAGCTTTGTTATAAGTGTACCAAACTATAATTAGTATAAAAACAATACATATCTGATACAGATTAAAATACAAACATGGACCAAAATTGTCATAAAATATAGAACAACAACGAAATACCTCGGTAACTAAGTGGAAACTAAGTGAAATGCCTCGGTAGCTAAGTGAACGTTGTTAAGTGCGTACTCGTAGAACGTTAACCTTGGAAACGTACAGTTTGAGTAGTTGCTAGTTGTGGACTAGGTCCTTCTTTACCACAGAACCTCTACCCGTATTAGACGGAATGTTTTACAACAGATTAGGAGGAGTTGTACGTTGAAAAGAAAGGGGAAGCTAATCCTGAAATAAGGACATAATGAGTGAAAGACACAGTGTAGCTACAATTATAAAAGACTTTTTAAAAAGCTGGCCTACTATTAGCGAGTGATAGCACGGGTAACCTGTGCTATTAGGGGTCAATATAGCATTCTAAAGCAATTGAAATAACACTCGGCTTCCCCTCATGCTATTTCAATCTCGTTACTCGTGCTATTAATCCCGAATAGCACGGTTATCCGTTGGGAAGCTAGAACCTTTTGGCACCTAATGTCCAAGCAGGGCACTTTCCCAGCTTTTTAAGATTCTAGCAGCGTTCTAATTAGTTGCTCGCTATTTCACTTTCCCCGTGCGATTTCAATTGAACAGCGATTTTTCCCATACATTTTTTAATGGGCAACTTACACGCCGTACTATTAAAGGTTAAATTCTTATATTCAGATTTTACTGTGATTTTAGCATCCGATTGCCTGTCCTTTGTATAATACTAAAATTAATAACGTTCTACTTCCAATGCCATAGACATTATTCTTTTATTGTAATCTCAACAGAGAAATGGATCATTTCTGGTCATTTAATATTGTATAGAATAAAACTAATAGCTCTCTTACTTTTTTCATTTTACTATAAAAAATGCAATAGGGAACAGCTGGGTTTTTCTATAGGCATAGATTTTGTATTGAGTGGGGATAGCACTTTCTCAAAAATTTGGAGTACATGAGGAGATCGCTTCAGCGCGAGCTTTCCAAAAGTGCAAACGACAAGGATGCGTAGCTCCTTCTGTTCAGTTTTATTCTAGCCAACTCAACTTGAACAGACAGCAGGCCCCCTAGCTTCCATTTGCGTCCTCGTTTCTGGAGCAGTTTTCATAGACCTAAAGTGAAATGGGCTTATTTCATGAATTAGTTCAAATAAATTATATCAATTGCATTGACTGCAGTAAAATGTCTTGTCCAAAGGGGACTAATACAGCCCTTCTTTGGGTGATTTACGAAGATATTCCAATGACATTTTATTGTTGAATTGAAGGGCAAGTTTTCCTCCCTCTAGGTCCAAGAAAAGTCATGGTCTTCTGTGGGCGTAGCAGCCTCCACCCCCACGTGAACTATATTTAGTGTTAGCATGAGTTATAATTAGAATGAGTTGTGTAGCATTATGTGTGTATCCTGTATTATTATTATTTTGTGCAAGTCATTATAGCTAGTGTCAATTGAACTGTGTGTGTGCGTGCTTGTGCGTGCTAAGTGTGATGCATATGTTGTAAGACAGGAAGTTTAGATCGTTTTGTGTCAAATGTAGGCGCGGTTCACGTTGTATAAAAAGTCTTGTGCCACGTGTCAGTAGTCAGTCTTTGTCAGTCTTGTCTTTGTGCTAGTTTCATCGTGTCGTCTTTGTGTAGGGATACGTCCCTAATAGCCTTAACCCCCTGTAACCACTATACGTAGTCCGGGAACGGGAAGGTAGCTAAAACGCATCATTGACATTGACTCTGGTGGCAACCTCCTACTAACTGTCGTTGTGCCTAGCCCCACATCTTCCTATTCTGGAGGAGGAATTGAGATTGGTGCACCCAAGGACGTCTGTCTGACCCTTTTCCCTGTGTATCGGTAGCTAGGTTCAGTATTGCTCTAATCTGTCTGACTATACACTCAAAATAATGAATATGCATAGTATAGCTTGTGACTTGTGTTATTAACTACAATCGAACATTTACAGTAATTATTATGTTATTGATTATTATTATAATGAAGTATAACTTTCATGAGATCTATTGCTAAAATTTAGAAGTTTCAAGTGTTATTATGTATGTGGTCTTCCTGCAATTCCTCCACCTTATGGCATTTCAATGATTTCATTGTATTTCTTATCATTGTTATTTCCAACATAGGATGTGTTATAACCACAGAAAACAATAACAAATAAGCTAAACTCCAAACTATAGGGGGGATCATTTTTGATCGAACAGCTTCCACAATAATCAAGATAAGCAGTAGTAGCCAAGACATTGCATAAGTTACCAGGACACCTCCTAAGAGTCGAGACATATTTAATTCCCACGTGATACTCTCCAATTTCTCAAAACTGTTGCCAGAGAAACTATCCACGAGAATTTTTTCCCGTCTTCGCCTCAGCAAGGCCATTCTCTTAATCAGTCCCACTATTCCCATACTCATCACCATTATGGTTATTGCAGGAAACATTGCAAATCCTGAAATCGCGATTGTGTAATAGAAATTTGGCACGAGGCTACCACCTTCTGCGAATTCTGGTACGCAGGAAGAGAGATGGTTGTTGAACTGTATGCTACCGTAGCCAAAATATGGGGTAACTGACAAAAAAATGCTGAGAAGCCAAACCATTATACTCGCTAAAAGGGCCCTAAATGGAGTGATATACTTACTATACCAAAATTGGTTCAATAAGTATATCCATCTATCTACACATAGCAGAGAAATAGTAATTAAGGATACAAACACATACATTACGTTTACAGCTCCAATCTTGCATACTCCACAGCGCACTGCGTCAGTAGATCCAAATTTGAATTCTCCAGTAAAGCCAGCAACCATAATAAAAGGAAAAATAAGTATGGTAGGAATGATATTGCTCAAAACTAAATTTACAAGTAGAACCAAAAAAGGTGATTTCCAGCATGGACTTCTGCGTAATAGTACTATTACTACGCAGTTGAGTAGTCCTCCAACAATCAAATATAGTGAAACAACAGTTGCTGCAAAAATTGCATTCCCAGCTATGGCAGAATCGCCCTGGTCCACTATCCAGAGTGATCTAGTGAGAAAGTTAGAACTAACTTCATTCCAACAAGAAGAATTCATTAGAGTTGGAATAGGTTATTGGTAACACCAAACGCTATTGTACTGACGCAGCACCTAAAGGACAGAAATTATACCCCTACAAGGAATTAGTCTCGCGTAGCCAGACCCTTTACCAATCGCTACGCGGGAAAAGGATCTGGTAGACTGAGCAGTTTTATTCAGTTCCCCTCGCTAATTGGGGAGACCGCAAACAATAGGTGACGCAATATCCTGTGACGTAAGACTGCTCCAACTTTTGAGCGTGTAGTATTTCTGTGCACAACTCTCCAACAGCCTTGTCAAAACTCTCCAACAGCCTGTCACAACTCATCCTTTAGATGATGCTATTAGCTATGCTAAGCAGTGACTTGGACTAGCCTTTTTTAAGATATCTGCAGTTGAAAGTTTCGCTTAGCAGCAAGATACAGTTGTTGCTTTGTACACGGGCCATTGTATAATACATATTCCATTGGTACCTTAGGTTTTTGTCATGTTTAAAGGTGAATAATGCTAGCCAAGAATCAATATCAGTGCCATTAAATTTTAACCGGCAGCTTTTCCCAACATAATTTTGCACAAGTAACATTTCTTCATGGCAATAAAAGAACTCTGCCTACTGATCTGAACAATTCACTCTCCTGAAAATATTTAACGATTTTACACCCACACTAATTGAACCACAGTTAACCACTTGCTGACTAAGCAAGAACAAACTGCTCAATGTCAGTTTACCCATACCAGTATCATTCAAGGATAATTGAATTGTCTGCCCCTTGTATTAGGTTGTTCCTAAATGTCGCAAGGCACACTTAGGTCTTAAAAACATACTGTTAGACTCAACACTGTGCAATAGTTCTTTAATAGGGAGTTGAGGTAAGAAAGTAGTTCCGTATTTGTTAAGCTAAAGTATGGTCCAACAGCTACGTACTTAAACTTTTAGAAATGGACTGATAAATTCTTTTGAAGTGTTCCGTTTGTGCCTGCCATTTGTGCTCGGGATCGCTGCCATTTGCGCTCAAGCACAACACTAGTATACATTTTGTATTTTGAGCCCGTAAACGTCCGCGTTTTCCCCGTGTAACTTTGGGCTCTAACCCCAGGTATTCTAAGCACTTTATTTCTCTCCCGCGCTGTGACCAAGTAGAAAATCGAGTTAATTTCTTGTCCTGACTACATTAAAATCATCTCTTAGTTATAGCTGTGGAGGGTTGAATGCAACTACGTGGATTCATTGGCTTAATACTCTGTACACTCACGGGACGTTTATTGCGTGACATTTTATTTTTGGACGACTGGAGCTTTACTACATAAGTGAGAGTATAATTTCAGTAAAAATACTTAATTATGTGTGCCTGCAGAATTCCCTACTGGAAAGTAGAATTCAATTTCAATGTGATAACCTAACTATGTGTAAATGTTGCCAATGTAAATTTCTGTCACAGGTATAGTCCAAATGATTCTTTATACACAGTGCACAAAGTTTCACATGAATGAGTCGTGTAAATGGACTTTACTTACGCTCAAGTGGCAGCAACTCCTGCTAAACCACCACATTGTTTTGTTTGTTATAATATTTCATCTACAACAATCACAAATTTTGAGCTGTGCACACTATTATTTGTCTGCCAATAATCAAGTTTGCTTGACCCAGCAGTATCACTACATTCCTGAAGTTTATAGTTCGCCAGAATAGAAATCTATTTTAACTGAGTCATCACCAAAATTTAGCTTAATCCTGTTGAATTCCGCAAAGAATCGTGCGCTATTTTCCTAAAGTAAAAGTTGCTCGCCAGGTTAAAAGCTCACGTTAGCATAAGCCAGTTCCTCCCGGAGCCAGTTCCTTCCAGGAGCCAGTTCCTTTGCAGAGCCAGTTCCCTGAGGAGCCAGTTCCAAGTTCCTTCACAGAGCCTGTTCCTCAGCGTAATTGACCTCTGCAATAATATGTAGCCTAAATTAAAATTCGCTTGAGCGGTCTGGTTCTGGAACGACTGTTAATGAAATGACGAAGAAAAAAAGGGATCTTATGGATACTAGTGAGAATTTATTTGATATACAGGATGGTCTAAGAACTATTGGCCCTATATATGTCTGTGGTAATTGCATCAATCTACTTTAAGGAATGTCCCGTTTGCATGGATATAGAATCTGGGACTTCACATTCCCACTAGTAAAAAATGAATCTTGGCGTCCGAAATTTGTGAAATAAATGAATTATTTGAGATCATTATTCATTGTTGGAATTCATTTTACTGTAGTATTCTCTACAGGTAAATAGCACAGGTGACTCTAGCAGGAAAATGATTTCTGAACATTGCTTTATAAAGGTCCAATAATGCCTACACAAAAAATGACTATCAATTAATAGTAGTGTGCAATATCTTTACTACAAGCCACAGAAGCACTGAAGTATATTACTAATACATTAGTCCAAATGTGAAAGATGGTCAAGTATTTCAAAAAGTATCTTTTTTGAATTAATGTCCTTTTTTATGTCCACATTACAGCAGGTCATAACATAATAATAGCTACTGGCATAATCTTAAAATGCTTTTTATTACTTCAATACATAGTATAATATTATTCATCATCATTTAAGGAGCTTAGTTAGCTATAAGTTATATCTTGTTGTTGCTACTTTCTTGTTATCACGCTCAATAAATAACCTCATCTTTTCAGTACTTATACTCTGATGTAATTCTATTTTGTTATTATGTTATAAGTACTAATAAAAGTGTATTTATCCAAATGCATATACACTTTTTGCAATTTTTGGCCCCAAAAGTTCACTATGATGCACAATTTCATTAATTTTTCTAGTTGTGAAGAAAGACACTGAGACTCCTGTGTGTCAAGATACTCTGTTTCTTCCATTTGGCAGTGTGTTCTACAAATATGGAGAAGGAAAATTACCGGAAGAAGCCATTTATAACTGTCATGAAAAGTTTGTTCTAGTGGGAAACAAAGTTAGAATATGTGAATTTAAACCCTTTGCCAATGTAGATAGCTGGCATATAACAGGAAACAGTGGTAGATGGAGTGGGAATCCTCCAAGATGTAATGTTGCATTTTATTATTATAATATTACACCTTGTATGTAACAATACTTATTACATGAGTCAAGTGTAATAATGGAGAGATATTTCACTAGCAGGCTAATATATTTTCATGAGCCAAAGGTAATAAAGCCAGAGTGTACCACCTTGCTGTATTACCTCTACTGAGTGTAATAAGTGGTTTATTTTATGCTAGACTGCATCTTCACTGCAGTAGTTTACTAGAGTTGGTAATTCAGCTCGTAATGTTGGCTGTGTTAGTTAAAAAGGTAGTTGGGAAACCCTGAGCTAGGTTATTATAATCTATCAATGTATATCCTGAAATATGTAACTCCTCATGAACATAACAAATACCATAGTGAAGATATCTATCCTAGAATAAATATATGGTAAGTAAATTAATATTAAATAGGACAAACCAATTTTAAATTTTTTTACATTAATAGCTAAGAGTCGCTAAATTTCATGTAAACAGTGTGTGACTTCATTTACACAATTACACTGTATTGCTTATACTTATTCAAACAACCATTATTTGAGCTTTCTAGTTATCAAGTTCATTCTATTTGTATTTATTATCGAATATACTCATAATTAATAGAATAGAATAATACATGATAAATGCACAAGTAGGATAATGAGAATACGGTTATCCAGAACAGATAGTTTTATAGTTACATAAAAAAACGCAGATAACACTAATCAACTAATAAATGACTATTTTCAGGTGTATCCTCAAGCATTTCAAGGAAAGCATCACTACTCTTAATATTTGCTATTGTATGCTACTGGTGTATATCTTAATTTTATTAAGGACACTATAATATAATCATCAAACAAAAAAATTATAAGGTAAACCTATAGATGTACCAGTAAAATTTACATGGAGAAAGTTTATAGTAATAGCAAATTTTTTCTCGTTCTCAGCCAATATTATGTTCATTAAAACTTAAGCCCCTAGGTGTTTCCGACTTCTTGCCAATCCTCTTACTTCAGTCATTTCAATATTGAATAATACATATCTTCTTTAATAATGTGAAAAAAATAATAAAGAGAAGGAAACAAAATTAACTGCTCCATTCCATATTACAGGCACTTGATTCTTCTCTAATGTAGCTATATCAGTATATAGCATACCATATCAGTGCATGTTACAGGGGTTGTAAGCAATAGGTAAAATAGTGCTACATTTTTAATAGCTGCCTACTATTACATTACAATAAAATTTCTCTCAACAACCCAGTATTTTTTTTACTGAATAAGAAAAGATTTAAGCTACTCGTAGTACTGAGTAATTCTAAAGTGACAAAAATCTACTCTTAGATACCAGTAAAGACATAAAATTGCATTAATATACAAAGAGTGAAGAAATTGTGCAGCATTGTGTTGAGACATTTGCATACATACCATTAAGTCATATTGGTATATTCGCAAATTTCTCTACTAATTGCTGCACTTGACCAATTTCTTCACTCTTTGTATGTTAATGCAATTCTTTATGTCATCACTGGTATCTAAGAGTAGACTTTTTATCAATATAGAATTACTCAGTACTGCGGGATTCTGTCACGTATGTGGGGCCCCTCCCACAGCAATATTGAACATAATTATGTGTGTGTGTATCATAATTTAGATTATGTATATATTTTATTCATTTCTATTGAGGAGTGTGGTTATGTGAACTGACAAGTTGTATGAATGGAACTTCGTGTTGTTTTGATAGTGTTGTTTTGATAGTGTTATATTTCTCTAGTACGGCAAACTCTGGCTGGGCCAAGTTACTGTGACTCTTGTTTTTTTTTGTGCTTTGAGTATCAGATATGTTCGATAGCTTAATCTTACCTGGTGGAATTCCCTTGTTAGCTTAAAGGCTACTTACCTTAACTATAATATTATCAGAGATCTACCTGGGATTATGGTAGCATACTGATGAATCTGGCTAAATTCCCAACAAGTCTCTGGTGGCAGTGAACCTACTAACCTGAGCGAGGCCATTGTTCTATTGCCTGCCCCACAACACATGCATCATCAAAATCATAACGTACACTAGGCCAAATCTGAAATTTCTTATTTGTCCCAAACTGCAGGAAATGTGCCTATAAATGGAACATATAGCCAAATTTCATAATTATACAAAATTTAGCTCTATCCTACTTAGGGTGGGTGTAGGATAGGTACATTTCCTACAATGTGTGGACATGTAGGAAATTTCAATTTGGGCCAAGACATAATGAAGCCATAATTATGTGGGTGGGTGGGCTAGGGCTGGAAGACACTGAACTCAATTCATGTGTAACTTAAAACCACTAGAGGAAAAAAGTTATTATCTTTCCAGTTAAATTAACTAATTAACTAAAAAATGTTTAGTGTGATGACAATGGATCAATTAGTCTGGTAGATAGTGCCTAACTCTAGTGGATGGTGCAATTTAATACTGTTTACCTGGAACAAGCTGCTGCCCAAGTACAGTAGAATAGATATTACCAGGTTGCTTCATGAGGGAAGAAGAGGGTAAGGCAGGAACCTAGACTGCCTCCAAATTTTACCAAATTGTTGACCTGGAAATAATGTATTTAATTGACTAAAAGTCATTATAAGCTACAGAGTAAAGTCCACGCAAAGCCCACAGAAAGGATAAAGTGTAAAAACAAATAATGAGCCTATAGAACAAATTGAGTGTGGCTATTGATTCCATGAAGAAAAGAACCTACCCACATCCCAAGAAATTATCACAGAGCAATTTATATCCAATATTTGTAAGTGTAACATACTTCTAGTAAGTTTAATTTGCATTTGTAACTTTACGCAATAGATGCCATATACGTAGGTACATTGCACAATCATCCGGCCCTGTACATTTAAGGAGGTGAGCAGTTATACTGACAGCTATAGCTTTCATTCTCAGTGCTACTTTCCAATTTCACCAGTAGTGTCTGACCCAGAGAGAACTACAGCTTCTTGTAGTAAGATGAATTTCTCATGTTTAACCAACGTGAGCAAAGAACACGTGACACCAATAGTGTGGACAACTACCCACACTTTAGATGACGGTTCTGTTGACGAAAGAACCTACCGAAATGGATACGCAGTGAGTACGGTGGCTTTAATAATTTTTATGCTAGGAACCCCATTAAACTATTGGGTGGTGTCCGTAATTCTTTATAAAAAGCTTTGTAAGGTTGCAGCAGTGATTCCTATGCTGAGTCTAGCTTTAAGTAATCTGCTGCTGTGCCATTTAATACTGCCGTTCATTATCGTCAGTGGATATTCGAGGGAATTTATATTTGGGTCATCAGATTATTCAAGATGTAAAGTGTGTTCTTTAGGTGTGGCTAATGTAATTCTGCCGTACGTGTCAGCATTTAACTTAGCGTTAATGTCAGTTGGCAAACTACTTTATTTGAAATTTCCTCTAAAATATGATCGTCTATTTACACCGAAAAGAACTGCTCTCATATCTCTATTATTTTGGGTAATGGGTATTCTAATAGCTCTGCCACCACTTTTCGGATTTGGAACGGTGCTATATTTCGACGCTGCCGGTACCTGCGTTCCATTAATAATCGGTGGCGGTGAGATTTTCCCCTCACATTACTACACGTTACCGATGAGTGGGGTAGCCATAATTACGCTATCTACGACAACTTTAATGTACCTCTGGGTAGCACTCATAATTCGCAGGTATATTCTCCAAAATCCGGTGCAGTTTGCTAAAATAAACGCAAATGCAATAAAGAAGTCTTTGAAGAATACAGAAGAAAATGGAAAACAACATGGAATAAAACATCATGGAATAAAACAAATTAAACTGATACAATTATTAGGAATTATTATTCTTTCCAATATAGTAACTTGGACTCCACTATTAATATTGGGAATTATTGGAGCAATTACTGAAGAGCTTCCCACTCCATTAATTAGTGCTTTTTATTTATTGTATTTATCTGAAGTTGTAATACATCCTCTGGTTCAGATAATGCTAATACATGAACTGAAAGAAACTGTTATCGTTCTACTTTCAACTTTGAAGAAAACTAAATTGTTTAACAATTGAACTTGTGTAAAACTCGACTTAGTTTTGAATCAATTATTTTTGCAAATTTAGTTACCCAACCAAAATGTCCTGGATCTATTGTAAAAGAAACCTTTATTCTGAAAGGTGGGAGAAGGAGGGAGGGGGGTGGGAGTTTAGGGGGTTACAATAACCTCCCTTTTTCAAATTAATAATATTCATAGCCCATATTATTGTAAAACTGGAGCTAATGGTATCGTGGTGAATATTTAGATTACTCTCTTTCTACTTTGTTGGTTTCTATTTTGTTTTGTTTTGTTGTTTTTTGTTTTTTGGTTGTTGTTTTTCTTTTCTTTTTTACTGAAATAATATCAAAAACTACAATTCATTTGAAACAAATGGAATGTTATTAATTTGGCCAGCTATAATCTGACCTGTAAAGAGACAGTCAATAAATTATATGACATAGTTCACTAAATGAGATCATCAAAAACTGCAGAACTGAAATTACCTCTCACTCAATGAAATAGAAGTTGATGGAGGATATATTAACATGTATAGAATTGATGTTTCAAATGATTATTGCTCATTAGATGTATATTCTCTCTCTTTCGCAGGCTTTTTAAACAGTACAGAGACTAAAAATATTTTGTCGCCACAGGGGATCAAACCCACGACTGCTTATATAATGCACAAGTGCTCTGCCACTGAGGTACGACAACCAGCCAGCAAACAAACACTCCAATTCTGTATTTATACTGTTAAGGGCACTGCTATGCTACAGTCTCACTCTCAACAGACCAACGAAAATTCTCTTTTTTCAAATATTCTTATTATTCGTTGAATTTTTTTTCTCCTCTAATTTATCACTGAAGCCTGTGAAAGAGAGAGGATACATCTGATGAGTAAGAGCAGGCTGAGAAAGAAATTGTGAAACGATTATTGCTGTTGTTCTGTATTACTTATACAGCTCATAGGTATTACGGTCTAGGTGTAAGGTGTGGCAACTAAGTAAACCCTTCTAAAAACCTGCTAACAGGTTTGAACTAGGTTAAGTGAACTAGTCTAAGAGGGTTTTTTTCTTGACTGTAAGGTTTAGGGGGTATTATTTTGACTGATTACTGACTTGGCTAGTTTAGACTTTTTAAAGAAAGAAGATAGTGTCAAATCTAGTACTAAAATCCAATGAGCACCATTCTGGAAGTAGCCCCACAAATCTGGGTGGCAAGAACAAATAGTGAATTGATGTATCTGATCTGCAGCTGGAAAGGGGGCCAACCCCTGCCTTTAATTTCCAAAAATAGCTTAGATAGGCCCCTAAATCAGCAATTAATTGATTAATTATCAGTAGTCTCCAAATCAGAGCATGAAAGGGCAAAATAACAGGAAGACTACAGTGGTGGGATGGAGACAGGTAGGCACTACCACCAGAGTTCTGTCAATAAGGGTAAAAAATTTCTTACATGAGTCAGAACTGAGAAAAAAATGTCCAAAAAGAATGAGGTGAGTGGGTGTCAAGCATGCGTGCATAAATGAACAAGTCTATATAGAGTAAGTTATTGAGTGTTTAGCAGGAAAGTAAGGATTGTGTAATGGTGTGCTTTAAATGTTGAATCATAAAAATAAAAAAAAATAAAGTGAAAAACAGTTTATTATATTGTGATGGCATTTCAACACAACTACTATAACCCTCTCTGGTTGGTTAACTGCTGTAGGTTTCACTACAATTTTGTTCAACTAGTTGTGAGTATGAAATCAGTATTTCTAACTCATGCTCAAGCAAAGGTACTGAAAAAAATAGAAGCAGATCCCATAGTTACCTACTTAAATTTTGTTTAGTTTTTTTCACGATCATGCTATACACTCCCAGCCATATTAATAGTATTTAGCAATTTTAACTGAGCAAGGTATATTACCGTTGATATTTAAAAATAAATTTAATTTTTTAAATTTTGTATTGTTTAAAAAAATCCTGTGAAAGAGAGAGAATACATCTAATGAGTAAAAGAATGCTGAGAAAGAAATTATGAAGTGATAAATTAGAGGAGTGAAAAATTCAACCAATAAAAGGAATATTTGAAGAAAAAAAAAAAAAAGAAAGAATAGAAAAAAATGAAAAGTGGTGAGAAGAATAGTGATATCCACTTGTGGAGCCAGTTACTACAGTTCCACCTGTCTATTAGTATACATGCTTGTACTAAGTTAAAATTAAAGCATTGTAGGGACACTAAAACATCCTGCAAGTTGGCCATTCCTGTACAAATACACATTCAACCAGCTGTACCTAGATGCATGAAGGATCACAAATACCAGATTCTGATCCAATTAATATTTTTTTTCCGGCTAAGTGCGGCTTGTTACTAGTTGTCAAGAGCCACCTGTAGTCAGTACTAAGAGAGCTATCACTACTTCTGAAAAGCGTATGTAAGCACATAAAGTATTAATGCTAAGGAAGCTACTACTACTCGAGGGATGCCGAGGTAAGTACGCAATTCCATATTTGTTAGCTAAATATGCAAAATAACTCTGGCCTTTCTTTTTTATATCTAAGAGCTTGTTGTCAACAGTGACTGGTAAATTCAAATAGTCAGAAGGACTCAAATTTGGTACTACAAAAGTTACCACTGCTCAAGAAAATGAGGTAAGAAAGTAATTTGTATTTGTGTGCTAAAATTGATTGTCTTTGTTTTTGTAGGTGAGGAGCTTGTCAAGAATTCAAGGTAATTCAGATGGCCAAAGTAACTTCAATGATACTACAGAAGTTATCAATACTCAAGAATGAGGTAAGTAGTAATTCCATATTTGTTGGCTAAAATTACAAATAATAACACTGGTTTATTTTTTATCGTAGCTGAAAGCTTGTTCAAGAGTTACTGGTGATTGAGATTATCAGAATGGCAGATGTTTGATACTACAATAGTTACCATTAATCAAGTAAGAGATTGATTTTGTACTTGTTTGCTGAAATAAAAGGTCATAACTGCTATTATAGTGTTTGCATGAACTAAGCTAAAACAACATAGTAACAATACTCTTATGTTACCTAACTATCAGGCTCGCTCGCCATTTGTGCTCAAGCACATCACTAGTATATATGTTTGGACGTACGTAAGGCATTTTTGTACTTTGACCCTCACGTTTTTGTGTTAGTTCGGTGGTCGACCCCGTCCCAAACTTCACTAAACAGAATCCTCTGTTAATCGATCAGTACCCGTATCACCCTAAAAATATTGAATTGTTTACCGTTTTGAATTCTTTTATGGGTGCAGTTAAAACGTGAAAACTTACAGGACTTCCATTTCTATTCGAGTTAGTGGCGGTGGTAAGTCAATGCGCTCTTTGGCATGGTTATAAGCCATACGCAACAGTATTTACTTGAAAATGCATTGTCCACTAGACTAACCGCGAAGGTAAGTCTTGCGTAGGTGTATGTCCAGTTTTGTCAAAGCATTGTGCTTTACAGCCACTATTTAGCTAAAGAATATCACAAAGAAAACGTTTAAATAGCGTGTATTGTTTTGTTGTTGTTATATTCCTTCAATTCAAACAGTTGCAGCGAGTTGTTACTATGGTACTGAAATTCCTTTACAGTGTATGCGTAATTTAAAAACTCGACCTTGTTTTCAGTAGCTTCAGTGTTAGAAGTCAAAATCATTCATATAAAAATAGTATAGTCTTTAGGCTCGCTCGCCATTTGTGCTCAAGCACATCACTAGTTTTATCTCTACCATGAAGAATTCTTGCCCTTGTCTCACAATTGACTTGTGGCAATTTATTATTGGTTTTTGTTACCGAACAGCCACGTATTATATTCTGAATAATTCAAGAGATACTAAACGTAGTAGTAGGTGGTTATAATTTACACTGCTATTCACCTAGTCTAGGGGGCCAGACCCTTTTCCTAATTGCTCCGCTTCCGAGCGGAGCGATTAGGAAAAGGGTCCAGACTACTATTCTCCCTAAGCGAAATCTGTGGCTTCGTTTACCGCATTCTGAGAAGGAAAATCCTCAAGTCTTTTGACCTCTAACTCCTTCTATTCAAATTCAAGGAAGTAGCCAAGTGAAGAGAACCTTCCAGAATAGTTCACTATTCTTTCAATTCCACTGCACCACATTTAAATCGAGTCCCCCCAACACTTACAAACAACTGCATATACAGTAACAATTTCTTGCGAGTTATTATCGAGCGAGCGAAGCGAGCGAGATACTACTAGTGGTGTGCTTGAGCACAAATGGCGAGCGAGCCTTAAACTACACTATTGTTAAATGATCGATTTTAACAACTAACACTCAAGCTACTAAAATAAAGTCGAGTTTTTAAATTACGTATGCGGTAAAGGGGATTCAATGCCATAGTAACCGCTCCCCGCAACTGTTTGAATTGAAAAAGAAGCAACAAAATCAAGTCACGTTATTTAATTTTTTTTTGTGACATTCTTAATAGTAATTGTAACGCACAATACTTTCACACAACTGAACATACCTACGCAAGACTTACCTTCGTGGTTCGTCTAGTGGACAATGAATTTACAAGTTAATGCTGTTGAGTAGGGCTTATAACTGTGACAAATAGCGACTAACTCGAATAGAAATGGAGCTCCCATAAGTTTTTGAGTTTAACTGCACCCCCAAAAGAATTCAAAGCGGTAAACAATTCAATTTCTAAGGTGATATGGGTAATGGTTGCTAAACCGGAGGATTCTGTTTAGTGAAGTTTGGGACGGGGTAGAACGCGGAGCGAACACAAAAATACGTAGGGTCAAAGTACAAAATGACATACGTACGTCCATATATACAAATACACAAACATCCCCGATTTTTTATTTTGTTACCCCTGTAAGTGTCTCGCTCGCCAATTAGAGGTGAATACGGGTACTAGTGGTGTGCTTGAGCACAAAAATGGCGAGCGAGCCTAAAACTAAACTATTGTTAAATGATTGATTTTAACAACTAATACTCAAGCTACTAAAATAAAGTCGAGTTTTTTAATTACGTATGCGGTAAAGGGGATTCAATGCCATAGTAACCGCTCCCCGCAACTGCTGTTTGAATTGAAAAAGAAGCAACAAAATCAAGTCACGTTATTTAAATTTTTCTTTGTGATTTAATAGTAGTTGTAATGCACATTACTTTCACACAACTGAACATACCTACGTAAGACTTACCTTCGTGATTTGTCTAGTGGACAATGCACTTTCAAGTAAATGCTGTTGAGTAGGGCTTATAACTGTGACAAATAGCATATTAACTTACCACCGCCACTAACTCGAATAGAAATGGAGCTCCCATAAGTTTTTTAGTTTTAACTGCACCCGCAAAACAATTCAAAGCGGTAAACAATTCAATTTTTAAGGTGATACGGGTAATGGTCGTTAAACCGGAGGATTCTGTTTAGCTAGTGAAGTTTGGGACGGGGTCGAACGCCGAGCGAACACAAAAATACTAAGGGTCAAAGTACAAAATGACATACGTACGTCCATACATATAACTAGTGATGTGCTTGAGCACAAATGGCAAGCGAGCCTAAAGACTATACTATTTTTATATGAATGATTTTGACTTCTAACACTGAAGCTACTGAAAATAAGGTCCAGTTTTTAAATTTCGCATACACGGTAAAGGGATTTCAGTGCCATAGTAACAACTCTCTGCAACTGCTTGAATTGAAGGAAAAAAACAACAACAAAACAATACACGTTATTTAAACGTTTTCTTTGTGATATTCTTTAGCTAAGTAGTAGTTGTAACACAATGTTTTGACACAACTGGACATGCACCTACACAGACTTACCTTAGAAGTAGTCTAGTGGACAATGTATTTTCAAGTAAATACTGTTGCGCACAGCTTATAACCATGACAAAGAGCGCATTGACTTACCACCGCCACTCGAATAGAAATGGAAGTCCCTTAAGTTTTCAAGTTTGAACTGCACCCGCAAAAGAATTCAAAACGGTAAACAATTCAATTTCTAGGGTGATACGGGTACTGATCGATAAACGAGAGGATTCTGTTTAGTGCAATTTGGGACGGGGTCGACCACATAACTAACACAAAAATGCGAGGGTCAAAGTACAAAATGACATACGTACGTCCATACATATATCTAAACTAGTGGTGTGCTTGAGCACAAATGGCGAGCGAGCCTGATAGTTACGTAACATATAATGTTGCAAACACTATAATAGCAGTTGTGACATTTGATTTCAGCACAAAAACGCGAGGGTCAAAGTACAAAATGACATACATACGTCCATACATATATACAAATAAACTGATTTTAATAATTGCCAAACTAGAGGTAAGGCAGAAGACCGCGCAGGTGTACAGACTTTGACAGAGGTATATTCTTTGCATAAAATCTCGGCCTTGTGGGCCTTCTAGTGCAATATGAATTGAATGACAAAAGCCAGATAGGGTAGTGGGTATATATATGTGATACAGTACAATACAATACAGGATGTTTGTGACAGAGTTTTCTTTTAAGGGGTGTGAAACTTTTTTCTTCAGGACACTAGGTGTTTTTAATAATTGCCAAACTAGAGGTAAGGCAGAAGACCGCGCAGGTGTACAGACTTTGACAGAGGTATATTCTTTGCATAAAATCTCGGCCTTGTGGGCCTTCTAGTGCAATATGAATTGAATGACAAAAGCCAGATAAGGTAGTGGGTATATATATGTGATACAGTACAATACAATACAGGATGTTTGTGACAGAGTTTTCTTTTAAGGGGTGTGAAACTTTTTTCTTCAGGACACTAGGTGTTGATTACCTGCTTACTGATATGAAAGGACAAGAACAAAGGGTAAGGAACAATGTAATACACAGAGAGGCAAGAGATGACTTAGGAATAGCACATAACAAGACATTGGGTTAAGCATACGATAGGCGAGCGGGGAGTCGGAGGCCGAAGATGACCCGCTCGCCTATCGTATGCTTAACCCAATGTCTTGTTATGTGCTATTCCTAAGTCATCTCTTGCCTCTCTGTGTATTACATTGTTCCTTACCCTTTGTTCTTGTCCTTTCATATCAGTAAGCAGGTAATCAACACCTAGTGTCCTGAAGAAAAAAGTTTCACACCCCTTAAAAGAAAACTCTGTCACAAACATCCTGTATTGTATTGTACTGTATCACATATATATACCCACTACCTTATCTGGCTTTTGTCATTCAATTCATATTGCACTAGAAGGCCCACAAGGCCGAGATTTTATGCAAAGAATATACCTCTGTCAAAGTCTGTACACCTGCGCGGTCTTCTGCCTTACCTCTAGTTTGGCAATTATTAAAATCAAATGTCGAGCGAGCCTTAAATTACACTATTGTTAAATGATTGATTTTAACAACTAACACTCAAGCTACTAAATAAAGTCGAGTTTTTAAATTAAGTATATATGCGTAAAGGGGATTCAATGCCATAGTAACTGCTCCCCGCAACTGTTTTAAAATTTTGTTTGTGATGATATTCTTAATAGTTTACTTTCACACAACTGAACATACCTACGCAAGACTTACCTTCGTGGTTCGTCTAGTGGACAATGAATTTTCAAGTAAATACTATTGAGTAGGGCTTATAACTGTGACAAATAGCGTATTAACTTACCACCGCCCCCAACTCCAATAGAAATGGAGCTCCCATAAGTTTTTGCGTTTTAACTGCACCCGCAAAACAATTCAAAGCGGTAAACAATTCAATTTCTAATGGTCGCTAAACCAGAGGATTCTGTTTAGTGAAGTTTGGGACGGGGTCGAACGCCGAGCGAACACAAATTTACGGAGGGTCAAAGTACAAAATGACATACGTACGTCCAAACAAACATCCCCGATTTTCAATTGTGTTACCCCTGTAAGTGTCTCGCTCGCTCGCCAATTAGGCTCAAAACTGTACAAAGGTTCCCTAGAAATACTTTCTTTTTCAAGTCTCACTAAGTTGTTGCGAGTGGTTACTATGGCATTGAAACCCTTTACCAGACGTAAATTTAAAAACCTTGGCGTTTTTTATTCTGAATGCCCCTTGTCGATTATTGGTCGGCCGTTTTTTTTTCTGAGTGCTGGTCATGAGAGTAACTAGTAGTAATGAATACCTGAAGCTACTATTACTCGGCAAAACTGAGGTAAGTACACTCTTTCTCTAATTATTACCTAAATTTAACTCCCACATATTTTTTGTAGCTGAGTCAGAGTGCTTGTCTTCAAGAATTGCTAACAATTCAAATAGTCTGAATGGCTTAAATTCAGGACTTGAGGAATTAAGGTAAGAAAGTAATTTTGTATTTGATAAAATTAGTGGTCAACTGCTATTTATTTATTATTTATTTATTTATTTAAAGCTTTACAGCCAGTAGATAAGTGGGGTGGTGTGATAACAGAAAAGAATGGTGCAGTGAGGTGGCTGAGGGTCTGGCTCTAAGAGCTAGAGTTTCCAAAAAGATATAAAAAAAAAAAAATTAAAGAGAAAGGTTAAAGGTGGAGGAACAACATATAACACATAGACACAATGAAAAGAAAGTCAAATAATGAATTTTGTACTTTGACCCTGGCATTTTTGTTAGTTCAGTGGTCGCCCCAGTCCCAAACTTCACTGAACAGAATCCTCAGTTTATCGATCATTACCCGTATCACCCTAGAAATTGAATTTTGAATTCTTTTGGGGGTGCAGTTAAAACTAGAAAGCCTACCTGAGTTCTATTTCTATTCAAGTTTGTGGCGGTGTTAATTCAATGCGCTCTTTGTCATGGTTATAAGCCGTAGCAACAGTATTTACATACTTGAAAATGTATTGTCCACTAGACTAACCACATAGGTAAGTCTTGTATAGGTATGTCCAGTTGTGTGAAAGTACTGTGTGTTACAGTTTCAATATCACGAAGAAAATGTTTAAATAACGTGTATTGTTTTGTTGCTTTTTTTTTTCAATTCAAACAGTTGCAGGGAGTGGTTACTTTGGCATTTAAATCCCTTTACCTTATAAACGTACTTGACATTACTGTTAGTAGCTTTGAGTGTTAGAAGTTAAATCAATCATATAACAATAGTGTAGTTTTTTAGGCTGCTCGCCATTTGTGCTCAAGCACATCACTAGTATAATAAATAAAGTCTAGCTCCTATCAATGCAGTGTGTGTGTGCCAAAGTACTTCTCTTGACTGAATATGATCCCTGAGTAGGGCCTGCAAAATTATGGTTATTCTATTTTATTGTTGTAAGAAATCCTATTGCTATTCCAGATAATCCTAATATTATTCCATAAAATTCTCAAATTATTCTATTATAAATATTATAACTACTGTATGTTTACAGTAACTAGTTAAGGGGCTGTTATCCATTGTATTAAATTAATATGGAAGATTCGAAGCTTGATTTCCAGAATAAACGTTTGCGTTTTCAGTAAACCTGCGATAAAATGGTAACAACATGTTCCACTGCAGCTGAAAATGTTTAATTAGCTAGCAAGAACATTTTGCACACTTTTTATCGACGTGGGAAATCATTGGCATTTCTTTTCCCCACCACAAAACTGGGTGGGAGTAGGAGAAATATCTTCAGCGTGTGTAGTACTTCGATAGTTCAAGTTTCAATTGGTTGATTACTAAATGTGTTCAAGATAGGAAAAACAATAAGATTACCAAGAATATTAACTGGTGGCTGCAATTCAACTAATTTCATCAGACTATAGTACTGTGCAAACTTAAAAGCTGACACTGCTATCTCTAAATCCCCATCAAATGTTTTTGTTTTAATCTGATTCGGTTCGTAAACTTATTGGAGGTCATGAGGGCATGCAGCATGCACTACAAGGGGGAGGGGTTTGATCTGTAAAGCCCCTCTGGCCAGCAGTCTTGCTAACTGCTGGCTTTCCACTGCTTGCTGCCCATTCCATGGTGCTGGGGGTGCTTGTCATCCCTCATAGGCTGGCATTGCTGCTTGCTAAGTCTTACGCTGGGGGAGCTGTCCCTTGCTGCCCACGAGGGATACTAGTTTGCTGACCTTGGGAGATGCTTCCTACCCCTCCTAGAGCTGGCACGGCTGGTTACTATTCTGTTGGGGGAGCAGTCTTCTGCGGCCTGTCCACTCCAGGCTAGTAACTTGCTGGCTTTGGGAGGTGCCTTGTGCTAGCCGTGGCACTGCTGCTGTCTAGCGGCCAAGTGCCCTGGTTAAGGCCCATTGCCCTGCTCTGTATTTCCAGTATTAATCCTTGTTGTTTCCCTTATTTGGGGTGTGTCCTCCATACTCTGGATCTCCACCCCGAATCCTATACCACTCACCCCCATTTTTTATGTGACGTAGTTGTAGTACTAATCTAATACTAATAAAATACATTTACTTGTTATTTGCTAAAATGTGTGTGCATGAGATGGATATGTTGAAATTGCTGGTAGAAAAAGTGTGCATGATTATGTTGCTAAGTGGTGATAGAGCTGCTAGATCCTGACGGGAGGTACGAATGTATCTGAGGAATGACTCACTTTTCCAGCGGCCTAGCATCCGAATAGTAGAATTGCTGAGTCCTCTCACTGCTGCTGTCGTTGCCCCACCGATCCAAAAAGAATGGCCTGCACAGTGAGATGAATCCAGTCCTGCTTGTTGTAGAGCCAGCTTTACTTGCAATACCAACATGTTCCTATATAGAGGAGTGACATCACTTTTCCTCAATAAAGGATCGTCGTCAATACCCCGCACTTCCAAATATCTTAGCATTGTTATGACTGGACACAAAGAGTTGTATGTTCGGCCGACATACATTGGTTGTTGTATGTTGTCTACCGTGATGTCTTCTGGGGTCAAATGGATTGCTGGGGTCAAATCTTGCCCCTTCTGGTACCGTAACTTCACCCGACCTCATAAATGCAAAGAACCCAATGCAGCAGGCTGCCCAGATAAGGAGCTGGTTATAACAGCATGCTCGACGGGTAACCAAGGAGTGCCCAATCACTTCCAGGATTGGTGGTGTAATTGGTAGATGCCGGTCTTTCCTCTTGGGTTTTTGTCTTTTTAGGCCTCTCAGGGCAAAGTCTAGTCTTGCCTTTCCTACAAGAGTCTGGTAGACCTCTACTCAGGTGGCCATGTCTCACTGCCGATAGATAACATCTGGCTGTTCCATGGGTGACTCTCTGAGATAGATCTGCCACGAACAACAAGAGTACTTGCTCTGATGCCGGAAGGCCTGCAAGCTTAGGGAGGCACAAAACTGTATAAATATGGACTGGGCTGACCTGTAGGCTCGCTGCAAGGCAGGGGGCTAGGCTGTCAGCAATGAGGCCATCAGCGATGCTCACCAGCTGGGTGATAGCCACACCTCCTCGTTTGAGGTGATGAGATGTTCGACTGAAATGTCCATCATGGTGGGATGGGCCTCTGGCTTGAGCTTTGAAGACCTCCTACAAGTAATTGTGTGACAGAGCATCAGCAATAATATTGTGAATACCTGGGATGTGGTTTGCTGATAGATGGATGGCATGAATGGCAAGAAAGAATTACAGTAACCGCAGCGGGTGCATTAGGGTAGAGTCATGGCGACTTTGCTCCTGGATAATTTGAACTACCAAAAGGTTGTCACACCATATCTGCACATGCTTCAACTGCCACTGTCTTCCCTATACCGCGCAAGCTACTACTATGGGAAGCATCTGCATGCTTCTGGCACCATTTAATCTGGAACCATGACTCCTCCCAGGAGCACTGCATCACCACAAGCCTCACACATCTGACACAAAAGATACTTCCACTAGTCATGTCGCCATCACATGCTTCATGACGCAGTGGTTACTTGCCTCTAGAATTATTCTCCACCACCTGATGTCTGCTCTTGCTTCAGTGACAAGAGAAGCCAGTGGTAGAGAGCTGAGCGGCTTTTGTCGAGATTCTTATGAGCCTGCGCACAAAGATTCTTCCCCTTCTACTGTGGTTGTGTGTGCAAGCTTGCCAATCAGTGATAGCAGCTCTCGTTTTCTGCATTGTGGTTTCTGCTCCCATTGTTGCAGCATGGCTTTCAGGGATTCCACCCGTTCTCCAGATAGCTTCAGCTTCATTCGACTCATATCAATAATAATACCAAAAAACTCTAATACTGTAGACGGGTATGCCTAGTTTCTCACAGCAGCTTAATATGGTTGAAATATTCTGAGCACACTCCTGCGATTCCAGTGCACCCAGGGTTAAGTAGTCATCCAGATAGTGGATCAACCACCTCACCCGTGCTTGCATATGATCCACTCCAGTCCATCTGCCACTGCTGTCATCATTAGAAATACAACAGTTTTAGTGGGATTGTAGGTAGCTATAAGGACAATTATGGCTGATATAAAGTCTTCAGGAATCATACCATTGAATGATTCGAATTATCCCACTTGGAAAATACAAGTTCGAATGGCTCTAATGAAAGATGGTCTTTGGAACATAGTGAATGGAAAGGAGAATGCTCCTGAAAATGAACATGCAGATCAGGCAAAATTCATGACTAGAAGGGATAAAGCTTTAGCACAAATCGTTTTGTCCATACAGCCTTCATTATTATATTTACTTGGTGATCCAGATGTTGTGGTTTGGAAGAAGCTTGAAAATCAATACCAAAAGAAAACGTGGGCTAACAAACTGGAGCTACGTCGCAAGTTGTTTTCTCTTCGTTTGAAGGAGGGAGAATCAGTACAACAACATGTAAAGGTCATGACGGAGGTATTTGAAACTCTTTCGGTAATTGGAGATCCCATAACTGAAGAGGATCGTGTTGTTCATTTGCTTGCAAGTCTTCCAGAAGCATATGACATGATAGTGACGGCTCTTGAATCAAGTTCAAATGTGCCCATTATGGAAACAGTAATCGAAAGACTATTACATGAGGAGCGAAAAATGAAAGAAAGAGAAGGAGACGGTGGTGATTCCGGTAAAGTTTTTGCAGCTTATCGAGCAAAACGAGTGTTTAAGTGTCACTATTGTGGCAAGCCTGGACATTTAAAACGTGATTGTCGCATACGATTTGCAGACGAGCGAAGGGAAAAGGCATCGGATAGTGGGCCTCGAGAAAAGGCAAACCAGGTATTGAGAAAGAATACCAGTGGTGAAGTAGAGGACGTGCTACTGACAAGTCAAGCATTGTCTACTCGAATGACAAGTGGTGAAGAAGAGGACGTTCTACTAAAAAGTCAAGCATTGTCTGTTTGAACGACAGGTAGTTGGATCATTGATTCTGGTGCATCGAGTCACATGTGCAATGATGAACAATTATTTATGAAGATGGAAACTCTCAAAAAACCGCTGGAAATAGTTTTGGGAGATGGTCATGTAGTGAAATCTCAACAACAAGGAACTGTGTCATTGATGATGAAATTACCAGGTAGTGAAAGCAGAAAATGCAACTTACATGATGTTCTGTATGTGCCAAATTTATCATACAATTTGGTAAGTGTATCAAAAGCTGTCAAGGCTGGAAAAATAGTAGAATTTGATGGCAAACATGTCCAAATCAAAAGTGTGGAAGGAAAACTCACTGCCATAGGTACACTAATTGGAAATATATACTACATGGATTGCTATGATTGCAGAAAAGATTGCATTAACATTTCAACACAAAACTATACTCAGGATATTTGGCATCGACGATTTGGCCATTAGGGATTCAAAACTTACAGAAACTAGCAAATGAAAAAATGGTTGATGGTTTGGACTGCACTGTTACAACTGATACCGACCTCTGTGAGCCATGCATTGGTGGAAAGCATCACAAAAGTCCATTTCCAAAGTCTTCTAGCAGTCACTCCAAGAATCCTCTGGATCTTGTACATAGCGATGTGTGTGGGAAAATAGGTGAGAAATCAATGGGTGGTGCTGAATATTTCTTAACATTTGTTGATGATAAAACTCGCTATGTGTGGGTTTATCCGCTAAAGAAAAAAATTGATGTTTTTGAGAAATTCAAATTATGGAAAACAATGGCAGAAAAGTCAAGTGGTTGCATTCTAAAAACTCTTCGTACAGACAATGGTGGGGAGTTTATATCTGCACAGTTTGGGAGATACCTTTGTTCTGAAGGAATACGACATGAGCTTACTATACCAAGAACACCACAGCAAAATGGAGTTGCCGAGAGATTGAACAGAACCTTATTAGAAAAGGTTAGGCCAATGTTGATAGATCAAAAGCTTGGAAAGGAAAAAAGCCTGATGTTGGTCACTTGCGAGTTTTTGGTTGTGATGCTTATGTTCATGTGTCCAAAGATGAACGAAGAAAACTTGATCCAAAAGCAAAGAAATTCATGTTTCTTGGTTATGGTGAAGAAACCAAAGGATATCGACTATATGATTCTGAACGAAATAAGGTCATTTTTAGTCGAGATGTATATTTTCACGAAACCAGGAAAAACAATTCATTGGAACCACTTGAGAAGCAACATTCAAAAGCTGAAAAGATTGTTCTTCAAAATGACGAAGACTCAGAAGACAATGATGAAGAATCTGAAATGCTACCAGAGGTTCAACAAGGGGTTCAAGAACCAGTTGTAAGACGATCACAAAGGATAAGAAGGCAACCGGACAGGTATGCAGCAGGAAATGTGACTATTGCAAACAAATGTTTTGAGGAACCATCATTCTATGAAGAGGATATTAGTAGGTCAAATTGTGACAATTGGAAAGAGGCCATGGAGCAAGAAATGAAGTCACTGAGAGGCAATCATACATGGGACTTAGTAGAATTACCTAGAGATCGAAAAACTGTGGGAAGCAAATGGATATATAAAATCAAGATCAAAGCTGATGGATCTATTGAAAGGTATAAAGCCCGTTTGGTTGCACAAGGATATACTCAAAAATTTGGAGTAGACTATGATGAAACATTTTGTCCTGTAGTAAGAATGGAGTCTTTTCGAACTATCTTAGCCTCAGCAATACAGAAGGATCTAAAATTGCACCAAATTGATGTTACAACAGCATTTTTGAATGGTGAACTTGAGGAGGAGGTGTACATGAAACAGCCTCAAGGATTTATTTTGGAAGGACAAGAAAAGCTAGTCTGCAGGCTGAACAAGAGTATTTATGGATTAAAGCAATCTCCTCGATGTTGGAACACCGCATTACACAGAAAACTTGATGATATGGGTTTTGTTCAATCAACTAGTGATCCATGTGTGTACAAAAAGGATTCCGGAGGAGATATTTTCATCATTGGTGTGTATGTGGACGACATTGTGCTGGCTGGAAAGACCGACAGGGAAATTGGAGAAGTCAAGACTGCACTTTCAGCTTCATTTGACATCAAAGATTTGGGCAAGCTGCATCATTTTCTTGGAATGAACATTCTTCATAATGATGAGAAAGGTGAAGTATGGATTGGTCAGCCTATTTATACTGAGAATCTATTGAAAAAATATGGCATGGAAAATTCTAATCCTGCAAAGATACCAATGGATCCAAGTGAAACATTTATGAAATCCACTGATTTAGATGAACGATTTGATCAGCACTTGTATCAGTCTGCAATTGGAAGTCTGTCATATCTCTCTGTCACTACAAGACCTGACATTACCTACTCTGTGAACAAAATGGCAAAGTTTTGTGTTGATCCATCAAAGCATCACTGGACAGGAGTGAAGCATATTTTGCGGTATCTCAAGGGAACCATTCAGCATGGAATCACCTACACAAAGCAATCATCTGGAGAATGTGTGGCATATTCAGATGCTGACTGGGGAAGAGATCTCGATGACCGCAAGTCTACTTCAGGATATTTGTTTGTGATCAGTGGTGGTCCAGTAAGCTGGAAAAGTAAGAAGCAGTCATCAGTAGCTCTTTCTACTGCAGAAGCTGAATATATGGCTCTGGCTTCCTCAGCTCAAGAAGCTGTTTGGATGAGACAGCTTTCAAGTGAAATGGGTATTGAATATACAAAACCAGTCATTATATATGAGGATAATCAATCTGCAATAGCCATGACAAAAAATCCTCAGTTTCATGGACGAACAAAACATATAGCCATTAAGTATCATTATATTAGAGAGCAAGTTAATGATGGATCTATAACTGTACAATACTGCTCCACCGAAAATATGTTGGCAGACATGCTAACCAAACCTCTTGCTAGCACTCAATTTTCGAAGCTTTGTTCACTGATTGGAATTAAACCAAGTCCAAAGTACATTTTTCAGAAGTGAGGAGGAGTGTTGAAAGTAACACTTCTGACTTTGACCACTAGTCATTTAGCTTTAAGGATATAACCTGTTATGACTGTTGTCATAGATATCTTTATACCACTGGTCATTTATCTTCAGGCACAAAACATGTTTGTTTGGTTTTCATAGTTACTTGCTTGTATTGTATTCTAATAAGATAACCTAAAACTGAGAGTGTTTTTCAATAGGCTGATCCCATCATTAATGCTTCTCGGGCTTGGGTAGGAGAGATCTCGTATCAAGCGCCACTGATCTGCTGAGCCTGTCTTCGGTATTACACCCACCCTGCTTTTTACCACTATGGGGGAGGAGTGTGTTCAGATCAATGAATTCTCCCCATCAGATCTTCTCTGCTATCTTCCCTGGGATTGGCAGGGAGCAGAGGCCAACTACCACTGCTTCAGCCTGTGGTGTGGCTGATCGTGTTAACCCCGGCTTAGTGGAATCTCACTGAGCAATGCAGCTGCATGACATTCGCTCCAGTCCTTTCCACTGACCGGCCTCTGCTGTGCTGTGGCTACTCCCTGCTATCCCCTGTTGCTCCGGTGTGCTCCCCAACCCTCCTGCATTCAATGGGGTTCTGTTACTGCTTGGTTCGCCAAGCTAGCTCAGTCCTAGGATGTGAATATTCTCTGTGGGAGTAACCCACTGCCTGAAGGTGTGCTTCTCCCACCCTGTAATGTCATTGCTCCATGCCCACACCCAGCCAACATATACCACTGGATTATCCAGGTAAGACATGCTGTTGTCCATGCCCGCTTGGTGGTGGTGGTAACCCAGTATCCTGTTGAGCCTATTCTCTCTGCAACAATACACTCTGAGCGTCCTCAAGCCTTTCTACTCTGGCTATCAGTCCCTCCATGCATTCCTCAATAGCCTTGTGGACGTGGTCTGCCACTGCTCTTGCTGGGCCTACCCCTCAGGATAGTATGTAGCAGTATTCTACCAGTATGCGGTATATATTGTGCAGTTGAATTTAGCTGCGTCCATAACCAACAGTACCGTTCTTCTTTCTCTCTTTATAGACTACCATTTTGTTGTTATTGCTGTTGTTGTATTTGCCGTTTTATTTTTTGCTGTTTTATTTTTCAGTCTGTTAAGGTGCTTACTTATTTATTATATATGTGGCGTTGTTTTTCATGTGTGCTAAGTTGTTGTCATGCGTTCTAAAATGGTCTCCAGGAAGTTACTGGTGACATAAACTGCTAGACCTTTTATAAATAATGAATACATATGCTAGCTCATTTACGTAGACTGTATATAAGTTCCACATAATCTTCTATTACAAAATATAATATTGTGTGTAGGTAAAACATATATGACTCCGATACTAAAATAGCCAAAAAAATATATTATTTTTATAGTAAATGAACTAACAAAGTAAAGTATATATAATAAGTCTAAAATGTAAAGTAATTTTTATGAAATTTTAACAATAAAGAGAACAATGGAGTGAAAACATTACTAATAATGTACTTCGTTACTATAACTACGTAACATGAATGATGCTAAAATAATTAATACACGAAAATATCCATGTTCTTGAGATACACTCCTTCATTATCTGTGTCTCTATGCTGATCCTGACATAGTCTTATTTCAATATCTTCTATGAAATTTCGAAATTCTCTTTGGAATACAATGTACCCGCATGGGCAAAGATAGTCATCTTCAAGGCATGAGTAATGTGTTCCCACATATTCAGGTGCATGTACAGAGCAGTTTCCTGTTTGTCTAGCACTGAACGTCCATATATGGTTTCTATGAGATGTACTGCCATATGTCAAACTAATTCCATCAACATAGATGCTGTTTATATCAGAAGATCGATTGCCACCTAAAATCCATTTACTGTACCAAATCTACTACCTTCTACTATGCCCCATATATGAGAAAAGGTATTGTTTGTTACAGGAATTACTATGGATGAGCATCCACGATCTGCAGATTTTCTTACGCATCCACAGTCAGTTGTCTTAATATCCTCAGTAATACAGTTGCAGTTAATCATCATTTTATAGTCACAATTCTGGTTAGACTATTTATTGTATTGCCACAAGATGCAGTCAAGTCATCACAACAGACTTGTTCAATAGACCCATTCTGAGTTGTCACCCAATAAGGCCCTGAATTATTAGGCATTATGCGATGTAGTTCCCCACAAGAACGTGCTGGTAAGAATGTATTTCTGCCATATGTACTTAATACTAATTCAAAACAATGTATTTCTGCCATGTGTACTTAATACTAATTCAAAACACTGACTCGGTGTAAAATCTTCTCTTGCAATGCAATCAATTGCCGGTCCCAATAGATTAGTGTGGTTAAATAAATATAGCAAGTGTTTGTTGGCTAACAAATTAATGATATTTGAAATACCACTGGTACTAGGTGTAGTTGATACTGAGTAATTAACAGGAGTTGGAAATATTTCAGATACTGTAGTTGATGCCCTGTTATAACTAACAACAAAGAATATAATTAAGCCTGTAATAAGTACAATCATAATTGCAGTAGCAATAGACCATCCCAGATGAATTACTACTTCCTTTGTTTGCATCGTTCAAATATACTTTTTTGTGAAGAATGTAAAACTGTGTTTTTCTGAATATTGCCTGTGTCAGTGCTTGCTTCTACATATCCTCTCGATCAATTTTACATTAGACAAAATCCATGGGATAGATACAGGAAGATAATGTTTATTTTGGTAGCTCTTCTGCTATAGGCTGGGTGCACACTTGGATTTGGTTGGTATTTTATTTTTCAGTATTGGGTCGCTATAGTAATATAGCTAATTGGCATGAAATTTCTTATCTTGATGTTGTAAGAACCCCCCCCCCACACACACACACACACACACACACAAATGGTCCATTCTTGAGGCACTTGATCCCACATGTCTTGATGGGATGGGCTAGTAATACAAAGACTCTCATCCGTTATTAATCATTCAACCAATAAAAATGGAAATACAAGCTTGACAGCTTGACCTCTTCATCCTCAGCATCAAACTATCTCTGTCTTAATCCTGACATAATCTACTTGTATATCTTATATAACATGTTGTTCGGGATCGAACCCCGAACAGGGTAAAAGACGCCGCAGGTAAAGGACGCCGCAGGTAAAGGACGCCGCAGGTAAAGGACGCCACTTCCCGGGAAACATTGAACTCCACCCAGATAAACCCATTCAATCCTGTATCATGTGTGTATGCTTATAATCGTTAAAGTATTTGTCTTGTATGTTCTCGCATTGACCAAACTATTGTTGCAAGGTATAGAGTACGCGCTTTTGGTAGCCTGGCCAAGACTGCAATTGCCGTAGGTGACAGCGGTTGCGGCTAGGTTATCTGCGTCAGAGGCGGTGCGGGAAACTGGTCCTTCGACTCACACCCCTCTTTGTCAGTGGTCTTACAAGCCCTGACACATGTTTTAATTTTCTTTAAAAATCAATGAATCTGCAAGATAATATTTATCTTCTGGTAGGCATGAGTAAGCTTAGTTTTTATCAGTAAACTATGAATGTCTATTGAACTGCTCTGGAGAGCTAATGAATAGCTAATTATTCCAGAAAATAGCCAACTGATATTACATTACCTTTTAATTTAATTCATGTCTTTTAATTCTTGTTGGCAAATATTGAATATGATTACTGATCGGTTAAAACCAGATCAAGCCAGATCTGGTCACAAAGCTATGAAAATACCCATGGGCTGTTGCCAATCACATAGCATAATGAAGGACGACTCAGCAATAATATTACTAAATTAAATTAAATTGACCACTAAAGTCTATAATTTTAATAACTATTGGGGAAAGTAAAGCCAATAAGGTAATGAGATGATATGAGAAGCTTACCAAACACAGTACGGTACTCCCAATTATATACTACACAGAAGAGAAGTTGACTACAGGCTATTATCAAGTTGTGGAGTGTTATCCTCCTATCTATGCCATAAGCTGTTGGGCAAATTCAAGTATTACAAGATGAGTTACATACAACTTTTAATGTGTATTTTATTGCCAGTATTCTGTACATTATAAGAACTGATAACTTATACTTTTTCTTGGAAGGATTCTATTCTCAACAAATATACCCAATGCTTGTACTGTTGATGAAAATATTGAGTGATTGTACTTTGGCTTACTAACGAAACCTTCACTCTCCATTTTTGCTGGTCAGCACAATTTGTTTGACAAACACAAGAGACACAATGAATGCCTTTAGCTGTTTCAATGAATGTTAAATAAAGTACTACATATGGTATGATGTAATTGCTGTGTTGGTCTCATGATTATCCATCAAATCTTCAATACTTAAACAAGTTCGCCAGCTAATCTTGTTCATTACAAGTAAATAGCTCACTTCATCCAAGTACACCTGAACTGAGATGAGTATTGAGGTAAGTGAATTGACAATTGTTTAGGAACCTAGGAATATTCTGTTCAGAATAATTAAATTCAAAATAAATGGTACATTAACTTCTCAAACTGTTACTAATCCCAGAATATATGAGGGAGGCCATAGTGTAATGTCAGCCTATTCTTATGTAGATACTTACTGTGCCCATCGTGAGTACTAGTGTGTTATGTAATATAGTTGAACTTCGATGAGTTACCATCATGTTGTATTGTAATTACTGTGTTACAGGATAACTTTCCAGAAGATGGTGTGGTACTGGGGATAGTATTACTCCTGGAGCTTGCCTACTCCATTCTAAGGGATTTTATATTTATAGGTATTTATAGAAGTAATAACGACACGTGTGAGGCGTATGGAAATGTCACTAGTGAAGAAATCTTAAAAGAAACTCTTGAAATTTATCACAGTGAGACTAGTGGCAATGGAGCGGGAGGAATAGCAGTGTTCTCCATAGTACTTGTGCTGCTAGCAGCTGTATTTGTATTGGTGATTATATTATATGCATTATCTGGTTACCAAAAAGGCAAAAACAAGGAAGAAGGCAAAAACAAGGAAGAAGGCAAAAACAAGGAAGAAGGCAGAAACAAGGAAGAAGGCAAAAACAAGGAAGAAGGCAAAAACAAGGAAGAAGGCAAAAACAAGGAAGAAGGCAAAAACAAGGAACAAGTCCACCATTCTCCTCTCCTTACCTTCTTCTCATTCTGCAAGTATGATGGTAACAACCTTGCTGACCACTCCCACATGTCTTATATCACCGCTCTCATACAATGTCTGCTAGTCACTCTATACTTCATAGGAGACAACCTGGGACCTCTTCTACAAAAACATGGAGCTGAGTTAGGCTGTGAAGGACAATGCCCTGAAAATGCAATGGCTATTTCACATGTACTGTCTGTACTCACTGCATTCCTGCTACACTTAGTACCGTATCTTCTCCACCATTACATTAAGGCGTTTAACGTGGAGTACGTCATAAAGGAGGAAAAAACCTTGCTTGGGTTGCTAGGGAACATTGTGAAGGTGGATGCAGTTTACACAGCTTTGACAGGATTCATTCAAGTTTCCCGCTATTGCAGTGATTTGGAGCATGTGTTGTCATGGGTTATACTAACCCTTTGTGCATTCATTGGAACTGTGTACATCTTTTTCAAAATAATTAACTCAAAAGATAACATAAACATCTGTGTTTTGGTCATTGCAGCTATAATCTGCTCTATCTATCTATTTATTCTCCTTTTTCTCTACCTGACCAGTGATAACACTACTCCGCTAGACTGTGCCTTCCACTGTAATGATAGAGGACCCAGTAATGAAGATCTGACACACCCACTACTGGAGCGCCACTGCTGCAATATCCTTTACAACATCATCACCAGGCTCGTATTTAGTTTCATGGCAGCTCTGCAGACTATAGGAGTGGTCATCGCGGTAGTCATATTTACAGCCAGAGAATCCAAGGCAACTATATATCCAACCTGAACTTAACACTCACTTTAACGTAAGGAGATTGAACACCTTGATTCTTTCCTCTCTTCTATATTTTGTATGTTTAAATAAAGGTTATTTTTTTATAAAATTTTGTGATAGATTATATTATATGGTTTTAAAAAACTCACATATTGCGGTTGCAAAATAGTACTAAACATTTTAACTGATAGCCGTACAACACATCTTTTTTTAGGACAATTTAAGAAAAATACATGTAACTACTATACATATCGTATTAAATATACACACAAACTATCTATTAATATTATTCCTGCAGATGATAGGGTGATATTCCTTGCAAAACCTAATTTACATATGTATAGCCGAAGGTTTAAGATGTGATTGGTCATAGTCATGTCTTTCCATTTTTATGCAATGGCAATATTAATATTAATTTATATTCATCATCATTGTAGTATAATAGCTCTTCTGGCAATACTTAAATACAGGAAAAGCCACTTTGTAATATTCATATAGACAGTGACATTATGCAAGTGATATTCATCTTTACATTGAATTAATGAATAATTGGCTTTTTGGTTTTTCCCCCGGGAAAACCTAATTCTTACAATAACGCCAGCAATTAAATAAATTATAATTTAATTGAATTTGAATGACTATTGTAGGTAGCAAGGTGAGGTAATTAACATGTAGAATATTGATTGACTCATGTATTCAATTCTATTTGTGAAACCAATAAGACAGGCTGCTAATCACAATATCAGTACTAACTACAGGTCTTAGTTGGTATTTATAGCTGTCATTATGGCAAATTAGTTGTCTTTACTTTCTTGGGTAAAAAGAGAAGAATTGATGGTCCTGGTTAACATAGAGTACTTTTATATGATGCCAATTTGATGCATATTCATGAAGATGAAGCAGACAATCAAAAAATGAAATAAAAAATTTAAGGAAAGAATAGATTGACTAAATCATGATCGTAAACTCTTATCATAATTTTCTATCCAATTTATAAACTGTTTACTTAGTTCAGTTAACAATAAAGTTGTATGTTACGTAAAATATACAAATGGTAGTCATGAGAGTATAAATTGTTTTGTGGTATACGGTGCCCCCTCACTTTGAAACGACTTCCATCACCCATGATACTTCATAAGCAATACTTAGACACATATTTCACATTCATGAAATGCATGGACAGTGTATGTGACATAAAATACTTCAGCAATGTCGTGATGGTGACAATGACGTTGTCTGGAGTTACAATGCTACACTCCATGGCTTTTAAGGCATTATCAATATTATATACAACTTCAATGAAAAATGGAAAAGGACTATGGAAGATGAGAGAAGACTGCTCAGCTTGTTGGGGAAAGTAGTCAACGTTGATTCAGTTTTCATTGCCATGACCAAATTGGACCTACAGCTGTATTGAAGCAACCATTCAGTACAACAATAGAATCAATTAGGCATGCTCAATACTGTAGACAAGTAGTTAGTATAGAATCTGTAATAATACCCTGCTATTATAATTCACTTGATTCCATATATTTTCACCATTACTTGACTATGATTTAATAATCCATTGCTAACTTTTAGCTATCTGCTACAATGGAAAATGCATACCACAGTATCTTTGGGAATGCCAGATAAACAAAAAAGTGGGTGGCACCATTGCAGGCATGCTTAATAATAATCATTACTGAACTATCCCGGGTTGTTTCCCCCTTTTTTTAATAGTATTCATAATGCAACACCAACCAATATTTAAGTGCGGATTGCAACACATTACTTTATAAATTTTTCTGGCAATTTCTAGCCTGATGGCATTTACGGTAAGCTATCTTCTACACCTGTGGCCCAGCTCAAGCCTGCTTTGTGTATAATTTGTATCTTACAGCCTTTATCTATCTGTAGTGTAAAATACTGTTCCACCAAGTATATTAAATCAAAATTCTCTTCTTTTTTTCATGATACTCAAATTATTTATATATTGTTTACACGATTATAACTTTTTTTAAAGGATATATTCCCTGAAGATGGAGGAATTCTAGCTCTAACCTTGTTCCTGGAATTATTGAACTCTATTCTAAGAGATGCAGCATTTCTGGGAATATATGACCACACTAATAAGACCAACACATGTGTTGCTTATAGAAATGTATCGAGCTCCGAGACATTGAACAAAGCACTTGAAATGTATCGGGAAGAAACGAGCGGCAATGGACTAGCAGGAGTACTAATTTTTGTGTTCCTACTACTTATTCCTCTTCTAGCCATACTTGGCATCATCATTATATGTTACATCATTTCTGGATGCTCATCAGACCCAAAGACTAGAAAATTGCACCATTCCCCTCTCATCACCCTGTACTGCAGTGAGGATACACTCAGAGACCACTCCCATATGTCTTACATTACCGGCATCGTACAATCGGTCCTTGTAATTTTTTACTTCGTAGGTGACAACCTCGGACCTGTTCTAGTTGATCACGGAGGTGACATAGGATGCACTGGCAAATGCTCTGAAAATGCCGCCGTAATTATTAAGGTTATATCAGTGGGGGCCATACAGCTATTCCATTCCGTACCATATCTTCTTAAGCATTGTGTAATACTAATTAAACATGACTCAGATTGGAAGTACGATGAAGAGCGGTCTGCCTTGGCAGCAATACTAGGTAATATAGTCATGGTTGATGCAGCTTACACATCTCTCACAGGTCTGACAATCGTTTCTAATTTCTGCGGTGATACTGAGCATGGCTTGAATTGGACACTCCTTGCCTTTTGTGCAGTTGCTGGGGCAATATACATCACTTTGAAGATTATCAACTCCCAGGAAACTGAAATGAATATCAAGAAAACTTTGTTAAGTGGTATATTGTTGACTGTACTTCTCTTATCCTATCTTACCGGTGATAATGCTACTCCATTAGATTGTGCCTTCCACTGTAGCGACGGAGGACCCAGTAATGAAGATATGACACACCCACCACTGGAGCGCTACTGCTGCAATATCCGTGGCAACATCATCACCAGACTCTTTTTCACTAGTTTAGCATTAGTGGTATCTATAGTAGTAGTGGCCGGCGTGGTAGTCACAATTACTGCCAAACAACCAAGCAAGGTAGCTCCACGACCCTCCATTAACTGATCTTACAATGACTTGAACAGATTAGTTACAATTGGAACCAAAGCCTTCCTCACTCCTTTATTGTACATCATTGTGTAAAGTTATAATTTTTGTTAATTATTGTACATATTACCTGCTATTGAGATTAGTTTTCCTTATAGTTCATTATAATTATTATAGTACTTATTACATGAGTCAGGGTGTGATATGGCGAAATGTTTCATGAGCAGAGGCGAGTGAAAATAAAGCCTGAGAGCCATAATTCTCAGTTGATTGTATGTACATGTACATTTAATCAAATTGTTTGGAGCACTCTCAGTTTACCTTGGAAGGTTGTAAATCTTCCACTGAGAAGCTCCAATGAGATAGGAGAAATACAAGCTCTGTGTATTCCCACAAGAACAAAGGTCAATGCTTCCAAGGCAAGATTGGCACAAACAAATGTTTTATCACACACAAAAATTTAACACTACATCCACAAAGCAAGTTATAACAGCATATGATACATTATAGGGTGTCCTGAGAAAACACTCTTATATATTTCTGCAGGCTGCATATATTGATAATATCTGCATTATAGCAGGAAATACTACATATATTCTGCAGCAATGCAAAATTATATAAAATGTTGTTGTGTATAATAATGTAAGACAGCTGAGTTAGTACCACATGTATAGCTATTTTAATGAAACCTTCAGCAATACATACTGTGGAATATTCATAAGGACAGTGGCTTCATGCAAGTGATATTCATCTTACACTGAATTAATGAATAATTGGCTTTTAAGATTTTCCCTGGAAGAACCAACTAATCGAACAATAAGTCAATTAAATATTGAATAACTTATTGCCCAATAGGTAGCAAGGAGAGAGGTAGTGAACATGTGGAATGTTTTTAAGTGCAATTAAAATGGACATATTTGACTCGTGTTAAATATTTATGGTGTGTAATAATTCCACTTATTCGTCTTTTACAGGACAAATAATGCAGAAAATATAGTAGAGTTTTAAGAACTGATTTTGTTCTTAAACTTAATCTACTCTCGGCTTTGTGATGCCATTCTTCTTATACGCTAGCTAGCTTGGGCTACATTATTCTTAATTGGTGGAATATTAATAGCCTAACACAATTTTTTAGGGAAAAAAAAAACAAAACAAAAAAATAATAAATAAAAAAATAAAAAAGTAAGCATAATCTAGCAGGCCCAGTTTCTGAACTTTGCAGTGATATTGATCACTTGAAAGCCAAAAGAGAGTTTCCCTATCTGGCTAAAAGTAGGTTGTCTTATCTTCTACAACAAACAAGATATAGCTACGAGGCAGAAACACTGAACTCACTCACTGGTCATCATCAGACACATACAAGCTGGTAATCAATTAATAATATACATGCATGCAGTGTGCACATCACTTTCTACTGATGCTTTGTAACATTACAGTTTCAATATGCAGTATACTCTCTTCCAAAATATAGCTTTGTATATCGAAACAAATTTGAAAGGTAGACATGTAAAATAAGTTGATTTATATAAAAGCTACTCCTTTGAAGTATCCAGAAAAGAGTATACAATTTCATTCCACTGTCTTATGTTCAATTATAATAATAATAATAATAATTAAATACAAATCGTACCAAAAAAAA
>WLWD01003292.1_pt1 | contig 38812 bp, 14 predicted proteins | sample 6712731 | NCBI WGS metagenome assembly WLWD01 (sample SAMN12718690, study PRJNA576275) | sponge metagenome | isolation source: marine sponge | host: Mycale hentscheli | place: New Zealand: South Island, Marlborough, Capsize Point | collected 2014-11-01
TTTATTTGTATATATGTATGGACGTATGTATGTCATTTTGTACTTTGACCCTCGCGTTTTTGTGTTAGTTCGGTTGTCGACCCCGTCCCAAATTGCACTAAACAGAGTCCTCTGGTGATCGATCAGTACCCGTATCACCCTAGAAATTGAATTGTTTACCGTTTTGAATTCTTTTGCGGGTGCAGTTACAACTTGAAAACTTAAGGGACTTCCATTTCTATTCGAGTTAGTGGCGGTGGTAAGTCAATGCGCTCTTTGTCATGGTTATAAGCCGTGCGCAACAGTATTTACCTGAAAATACATTGTCCACTAGACTACTGCAAAGGTAAGTCTGTGTAGGTGCATGTCCAGTTGTGTCAAAGCTTTGTGTGTTACAACCACTACTTAGCTAAAGAATATCACAAAGAAAACTTTTAAATAACGTGTATTGTTCTGTTGTTGTTGTTTTTTCCTTCAATTCAAGCAGTTGCAGAGAGTTGTTACTATGGCACTGAAATCCCTTTACCCTGTATGCTAAATTTAAAAACTGGACCTTATTTTCAGTAGCTTCAGTGCTAGAAGTCAATAAAAATAGTATAGTCTTTAGGCTCACTCGCCATTTGTGCTCAAGCACACCACTAGTTTATTTATTTATTGGCGAGCGAGCGTAGCGAGCGAGACAGTATTAGGGGTGGATAATGCAAAATCGGGTATATGTTATATATATATATGTATGTATGTATGCATGGTACGTATGCTCTTTAAACGCGCGCGGGGAACTTTTTTCTCCTAAAAACACGGCTATTTAGGCTTGACTCCAGTTTATTCTGAAACTACAGCATTAAGCAAACCTTACTTTATACTTAAGCTCTAAAGTATGAGAAAATTCCTGCTAAAACGCTTGTTTTAAAGACACAAAAAGTTGATTCGACAGTTACTATGGCATTGAAGACCCTTTTCCAGACTTAATTTCAAAACTTCGCCGTTTTATGGGGGGATACGGAGTGCCGGTTGTTGGTTGTCAAGAGCCGTTGGTAGTCAGAATGCCGTAGTATTAATGCTGTGGAAGGTACTACTTCTCGAGGGAAGCTGAGGTAAGTACGTAATTCCATATTTGTTAGCTAAATATGTAAAAATAGCTCTGGTCTTTCTTTTATGTAGCTAAGAGTATATTCAAATAGTCAGAATGGCTCAAATTTGGTACTACAAAAGTTACCACTGCTCAAGAAAATGAGGTAAGAAAGTAATTTTGTATTTGTGTGCTAAAATTGATTGTCTTTTGTTTTTGTAGCTGAGAGCTTGTTGTCAAGAATTCACGGTAATTCAGATAGTCAAAGTAACTTCAATTTGATACTACAGAAGCTATCAATACTCAGGAAATTGAGGTAAGTTATTTCCATATTTGTTGGCTAAATTACTAATGATAACACTGGTTTATTTATTTATTTTTTATTGTAGCTGAGAGCTTGTTCAAGAGTTTTGGTAATTGAGACTATCAGAATGGCAGATGTTTGATACTACAAAAGTTACCATTAATCAGGTAAGAGAGTGATTTTGTATTTGTTTGCTGAAATCAAATGTCATAACTGCTATTATAGTGCTTGCATGAAGTAAGCTAAAAATAGTAACATTTTATGTTACCTAACTATCAGGCTCGCTCGCCATTTGTGCTCAAGCACACCACTAGTTTATTTGTATATATGTATGGACGTATGTATGTCATTTTGTACTTTGACCCTCGCGTTTTTGTGTTAGTTACGTGGTCGACCCCGTCCCAAATTGCTCTAAACAGAATCCTCTGGTTTATCGATCAGTACCCGTATCACCCTAGAAATTGAATTGTTTACCCGTTTTGAATTCTTTTGCGGGTGCAGTTAAAACTTGAAAACTTAAGGGACTTCCATTTCTATTCGAGTTAGTGGCGGTGGTAAGTCAATGCGCTCTTTGTCATGGTTATAAGCCGTGCACACAGTATTTACCTGAAAATACATTGTCCACTAGACTACTGCGAAGGTAAGTCTGTGTAGGTGCATGTCCAGCTGTGTCAAAGCATTGTGTGTTACAACCAATACTTAGCTAAAGAATATCACAAAGAAAACTTTTAAATAACGTGTATTGTTTTGTTGTTGTTGTTTTTTCCTTCAATTCAAGCAGTTGCAGAGAGTTGTTACTATGGCACTGAAATCCCTTTACCCTGTATGCTAAATTTAAAAACTGGACCTTATTTTCAGTAGCTTCAGTGTTAGAAGTCAATAAAAATAGTATAGTCTTTAGTCTCGCTCGCCATTTGTGCTCAAGCACATCACTAGTGATAGATAACCAAAAGCTTCATTCTCCATCGGGCTTCTCTCTCAGTTTCGGGACAGTTTAGGTAGTGACCCACGGCTGTGATCATACACTGTATTGGCAAGCACATTACCCCCTGAGATGCTACAGTACTTATAGCAACTAGCACAGCTAAACAGCTTTTTAAGTTTTTATAGCTACCTTCCTCTCCTGAAGCCTACCTAGGTCAGAGCAGCTCTAAAGTAACATCTGGATGTGAGGGAAGCCCTTACCCCCTGAGATGCTACAGTACTTATAGCAACTAGCACAGCTAAACTGCTTTTAAAGTTTTTACAGCTACCTTCCTCTCCTGAAGCCTACCCAGGTCAGAGCCGCTCTAAGCAACATCTGGATGTGAGGGAAGCCCTTAGAGAGTTTTACAGCTAGCTTTACACTTTACCAAACCTAGTACACACTACTGCAATTAAAATATCTAGCATAGGATAAACCACTTATAAAAAATTTTCAGAGTTATATAGCAAGATATCTCGGGCTATATTATCACTGCGACTAATGTAATAAGCATCATATATATATTATACATTTCGCACTAGATATCTTCAAAATAGTATTTTTAGTATGACCCTGAAAAATACTTCAGGATATCGGCTTTATCCACAAAAACTCTAGCAGTTAATAGCAAGAGAGGTATAGCTTACCAGTTTTTTTTTGGTTATGTTTTGTTTTTATCGCTACCTTACTCTGCCAAATAAGGCCAGAGAAGCTGCTAAAATATTACCTAGATGTGTGGGGACCTAATGAATTTAATACAGCATAGTATAATACAGCACGAGAATTATTAGTGCAAGAAGTTCTGATGAAAGGGATAGAATTCCAACAAGTATATTTTGGATTGGAGTCATTGGCAGCTGCAGCTGGGTTGAACTGATCTGGGGCAACTCAACACAACAAAGCAATCCCACATTTGTACAATTATATCAGAAAAGTTGGAGTAACCAAGAATAAAAATGGTAAGTTTAATTTGAACTTGAAATTCAAGGAGATAGTAGAAAGTCTAAGACCATAGATGTCTTGTTAAGAACTTATCATGCTAAAAAAGGATATAGCACACAACGATTCTCTGGTGAGAAAAAAGTGATCTGAGACAAAAATGAAATCATAGCTAACTTGTGCGAAAAAATATTTTTTTCCCAATATTCTAGAATGTTAAATTATAGTTTCCCTTTCAGTACTGATGAATTGAAATGGAAACAATAATACATGACAAAATAACAAGGGCAGGGTTTATTAGATTTACAGCATGAGAAGCAACAATTATATTTAAATTTGAGCGTAAAGTCATTGGCAACTTCTTTTATAATATGCTTGACTTACATTTAAGTTAGTAAATAATATTTCATTATAGTAATGAATAAGTCAAAACACATGCTACAATCAATAAGGAAGCAGCTATAAAAGTGTTAAAAAAATTGTACAAACAATATAATGTACATAATCAGTAGGTAGAAAGTCTCAGATCACTTTTTTCTCACCAGAGAATCGTTGTGTGCTATATCCTTTTTTAGCATGATAAGTTCTTAACAAGACATCTATGGTCTTAGACTTTCCAAACCTGAAGATATGGCAATGACTACCTGTGCTGCATACGGAGACATAAAGTTAACCAACTGTGCAGCATATGGTGAAATATCAAATAACATACCAAATGAATCACTAGCAGTTTATGAAACAGTGTAATGTTTGGGACTCACGGTTGATTAGCTGCATAGCATGGTTCTGCTGTAGACTTTCTACCTACTGGTTAACTTTATGTCTCCGTATGCAGCACAGGTAGTCATTGCCATATCTTCAGGTTTGGAATTACTGCTTTGTATCATTTCAATCTCATTGCTATTTTGCATACTCTTCTTTACATGATTATCTGACTGGGAGCTATTTGATGCTACTCTGTTAACACAACAACATGTGTATTACTAATATGACATGGTGGTACTATATGCAAACATTTCTGAATTGATTCCCATTTCTTACACCAGAGAAAAGATGAAACAAAAATATATTAATATTGTGTATGTAATTTTTCAAGGACTCGACTTGCTCAGAAATAAGTTTTACTGATTATATATACTTTTGATAATGCTTTAGAACGTAGCATTGATTATCACATGTTCATTCTCTGAACAATTTGGTTTGCAGAATCAAAAGAATTATAGGCAATTGTAACATTAATATTCAACTCTTTAAAGTGAAGCTTGCAAAGAAATTACAATTATTATTATAGTAAACTTTTCCCAGATGGCACACTCCAAATAATAATAAACTCATCTACATTTAGCAAGCATGTCTCATGAACTTACTTGAATACTTTATATTTTAAGCAGGTCACCAATATGACTAGAGTCATAATCATAATAGCTACAACTATAGCAGATGTCACTACAGCACCAATGAGTACACTAGAACTTCCTGGTGAACATACATATGTAATAAATAAAAGAAATTCATTGTATTCTAAATTATGAGATTATAAATGCAAAATTAAAATACCTCATATAGCTAAATGAATCTTCCAATAATATTTCCTAAATTATGATCAGTTTTTATGCCAAAGTACAATTACGTTGGTAAAACACTAATGAATTAATTGATGCAAACAATGTTTCAATCGAGGGTAGTTTTTTTACAATTTTCTGGTTCCTTGTGGAAATATTTCAATTTTTATTAATCTTGTATTGATACCTGTATGGAAGATTTCTTCATTGTATTGTGTCGTCAACATTGTATGTGATGATATTGTTAATGAGTTGTTATCTCCATTTACATTACTAATATTCGTGCTTTGCGTTGAATATATGAACATCATTGGAGTATAACCTAAGCCTACAAAAAGTTTATAAATTTTTGTAGTTATGTGTGTAACATTTTATCTTGTCCCAACTGTCTACAGTGTATAAAAATTGATAAAATCGTGTCTTAGTCTAAAAAAGTATGTATGTATATTTAGTCCATACTAGATATCTTCACAATGTTATTTTTAGGTATGTGACCTGTGAAATAACTCATGTTATCTCATGGGGTTATTTCACCTACATTGAGTAAGCTCATTACCCTAGTAGTTATAGCAACAGCCTAGCTTACCAGTTTTCCTGATTTTCCAGCTACCTTCCTCTGGTGTAGCCTACCCCCTGGCTAGTTATGTATATTTAGCTAATTTTGCCTTAGTTAGCTTACCATTAGAAGTTATGTATATGCTAGCAGCAATGACACCGTCATTTCTTGAATTAGGAACTTCACATCTATATAATCCCAGTGGTCCAGTTGGACTGCCTAGTGTCACTAATCTGACTTCTCTGTAAAATCCAATTCGAACAAATATATTGTTAGTACTGGCATCCTGACTATTATGAATGACTTGAGAATTGTCTGGATAGAACCAGTCACCAATACGACCATTATCATTGCTGTCACTACTTCTACAGCATTCAGTGTTTACATTATCAGTATGACATACCAGAGCAGCTCCACGATCATTACTGCGATCATCCACATCAGGACCTATGTCCTGTATAAAAACTGTTTCATTTGGATAATAAACAGTGGTGTTCAAAGTGAAGTACAAGCCATCCGCTGGTGGACCTAGTGAATATAAAGTTTAGTATATTATTCATTATCTTATGTGATGTGTAGGATATTATTCATTCTCATCTTGTGATTTAGTAGCTATATCGTCCTAATATTATATATTTTATATACATTGTATATAACTATAGCAAATTTTTATTGTGTAAAATAAAATTGTATCTATGTTATATATTATAACATAAAACATTTTTATCACACCATGTGATAGCAAAATCATTTTATGGAAATATCACTACAATCATCCATATTAGGACCGATGTCCTCTATAAAAACTGTTTCATTGTGAAGATATACAGAATTACTCAAGGTAAAATACAAGCCAACAGCTGGTGGATCTAGTGAATATATATAAAGTACATAATATTAACCATGCTTTAGTATGTCCATAAAGTGTATACATAGATGAGGTTATCTATTGTGAGCCATAAAGTATAACACTACCAAATGGGACATAAACACACTTACACACACTTAAGATAAATTTAGGTTATTGCAGAAATGAACTTGATTCAATTCAGTATTGCAGATATGTACGTAAATTTGCAAGATACAGTAGTCTTTAGTGAGATTCATGGCTATGCTTGCAGCTGTTCACAACAAAAACGAAGAAAAAAACAAAATGACCAGCTTATTGTTGTAAAATGTCAGAGGCAGAGAAACCAGACTATTACTAGCCATAGCACTACTAATATTGTTAAGTGGGTGTGGCAATATTCTTGTAGACAACAACAATTCATTCATATTTTCTATGTATTAAATATTATTTTAATATCATTCAAAGCATAAAATGTGAATGCCACATTTTGGTACATCTTCTGTAGGTGTGGTCAAAATTCCTGACTGATGCTAAAAGTTTTCTCCTCCTCTGATTTGTACATTGAATTATCTATCTACCCTATGATGAGACGGAGTACATGGTCAGGCTGGTCAGGCTATGGACTCACCACTTATTTGACATAATTCTAAATATTTATAGGGGAATAAACAGACCATTATGTTTTTTAAATGTTTTAACACTTCCATTGCAATGATGATTATTTGTCATTGTGGTCACTTGCGTTGTGATTCACTATAACAATGATTAAAGCACTGTCTACTTAGAAGTGGCACATCTAATTACATATCTCTGTGTACTGGCCACACCCATGACCACACCTTTTCCTGGCCTGACCACTAAATAAAAAGCTTCTTTCGGCCCTAATATTTAAAATTGCAGAACTCTGCATGTAATAGAAATTGAATAGAAGCTCATATTACTTACATTGTATTTATTTATGACTGAACCAAAAAAATTAGTTCACGTGACAAAGTTAAGTTGAAGACATGTAGCTAACTAAAGAGAGAGATAGAGGAAAGCCCAAGTAATTCAAACTGTAATAGAAGTTGGACAGATGCCCATATAATTTATATTGTATTGATGGCAAAAAGACTTTAAGAAGTATAAGCAGTCCATCATTTCAACTAATAAAGGATCTAGGCACCTTCTACATTGTTGATTATCATGTATTTATCACAATCAATATGCCACAAATAACTAAGTCCATATAATTATATATATATTTCACTACAACTAGAATTAGTATACCCACTTATAGTGTCTCGATTCACTACCTTCATTCACTAATTACTACTGGAATTTATTACTTCATCCTAAAATTTATATAATGAAGAACGAGTAAACAACACCGTTGATTGGAATGGTAAACTGAAAATAAACAGGAGACGAAGTGAAAGGCGTATAAAATGTAATGATGAGAATGTAAGAAGTAGCTAATGCATTATAATCACTCACATGATTCCTGATGGAAACATTTCTAATGTAATATTCTTGCTATACTGTACATTCCTTGACTACTCATTCTCATATTCCATAAGGGCTATCCCATTGGGCGATTTTCCATTTAAGTTCAAACAACCACACACAGTGTCTATGAATGGGCAATAATGTAGCTAACATACAGAAAGGCAGAAGCCTAAACAACACTTAGCCCAAGATATAAACTTATTTCTACTGATATTAAGTGCTTATTTGTCTAGCCATCTACTCCTAATAATACACTCCGCCGCGAGACAGTAAGCGCTGTAAGAAACTCAAAACAAAAAGCACTCAATATCACCTGATACACGCGGTGGTCCTACAAATTATCTATTTACCTCGGGCGAAGACAGCAGTATATACCAACGAGAAAACTATCAAAGGTACCATTACTGTCCGAGCAGATGCAAAACGTCGAAACCGTTTATCTCGGGTAGCCTAATTGTGACACACCAATCTCGCTTGGAAAATCAAGATTCCAGAGTGCTGGGGACCGGAAATTGTTAGTATGTGAGCAGTCCTGGTCGCCACCCTAATTTTTTTTTTTGACTGGAAGTAAATAACTGGCGTGCTGTTTTTGCCAGCGACCAGCAAGACATTCTGCACCAATATATTATGCGCTTTTACCACCATTAGCAAAGCTTCCTAATGAAGTAGGTAGCTATTTTGAATAGGCTTTACAGGGCTACTGTGGCTTGGGTACAAACATTTTTTTTTTATATAATCAACACAGAGCAAAATACTGGCCTTGAATAGGTTTTACAAGGCTACTGTGGCTTGGGTACAAATATTTTTGTTGATATATTATAATATTATATGCAGAGTAAACTACTCGCCTATACACTTAATGGTCAAAACTCAGTTCCCATCATGTTAGCTCCATTATATGTATTACCAAATTATGAGCTGTTCTCAATAAAATTGCATGTTGTATACACCACTAAAGATGACTCTTACTAGCCACTGTAACACAATAACAAGCAGTTGTGAAGTGCCTTTGTGAAGAGTTTTCTCATAAATCTACTTCTGAGAATATGTTATGAACTATATTAATCATGTGGACATAATAGTATGACAATAATTGATGTAAGTCATGAATCAATCTTCCCAGATCCAGGAAGCTGCAAGACCAATTCTTGTGCCTGAAATCTACATCTGTAAAGATTTTTCTGCAAATATGTCAATACCTTTCTAAGTAAAGAATTGTAATTGTAAATGAAATCTCAGTCGCTTTCTTGACTTTTAAAAATATCTTTACCTACTTATCAAATAGCGGACTTTTAAAAATATCTTTATCTACTTATCAATAGCCAGCTATTTGCAGGTGCAGGGTTTGATGGAAGCAATGGCTACCAGTGTATTCCGTTGGTATTAAGAAACCAGTATGTACTTAGCGGAGATATATAGCACATAAGTTTACTCATTGTAGTAGCAGCATGGCATTGACTGTTCTAGTACCAGTACAGCTTAAATAAGTTCAATTTAATGATACAGAAGTTTGGATGTACAAACTCGAAGCAATGATGACTCTGATTATGTAAATATTCTGTCAACTTCCTTATCACTTGTGTTGCAAACATATGCACTGGATGTGACTTCAATGTTTCTTTAATGAAATGAGCAAGGCATTTTTCATGGTGTTTCTCTTGGCATTTCTCCTATACTGCTCTTTTCTAATAACAATAATAATAATAATAATAATAATAATAATAATAATCTCCGACCAATAGTCCATTGGAAGGCAATGGATAAAAACGGCCAGATGCCAACCATCTCAATAATGTCAGAACCAGAGTAGTATTAAATATCTGGAGATATATTGTATAAAACAACAACTGTGATCCTCAGTGTAAAATGTCAAGACTGTCTCAAAGTACCTATTACCTTGAGCAGTTGTCAGTCATCATCTTCACCAGTACATCAACAACAATTGCTGAGATGGCTATTGATCATTTTTGTGTGCAGTGTGGTGCTGAAAGTGGAAATTAGATGCAAGGAACTGGCAGAGATAGGGACGCTAATGGGAATTCTGACCTAGATAATGAAGTAAACAACTGATGTATGATATGATGATGAAAGTGAACTGTATTACATTCATAATTGCCAGTTCCACAATTGTATTAATATTTATTTAAATTTTTTCTGACAAAATCTTGTCCATTTCAAACAACATGTTTAGCGAAGCATAATTCTGAAAAAAATTCATGGAAACAAAATTGTTAAGATCTGTACAGCTGTTTTAGATCTAAATAACTACTTACCTGTTAAGCATTTCCGAAATAAAGTTGGGAACTGCTTTTTGACCACTCTCTGCAGAGGTCTTTCACTAAGTTCCAAATAAAACATTTTTGTTAATACTGCTGGTAATTTCACTGCGAGAAACTTCATTGCTAATTAGTTACATACCTATAATTATCAATTTCAGGCATTCTTTTCGTAGCAAATTCAAAGTTTAACAACAAGAAATCAGGGGAAGAGAGACCGTTAAACTTGACCATAGAATTTGCCATCTTTACCAGGGACCGAGCAGAATGATGTAATCGCTAATGCATATTTAATAAGGCTAGTACGAAAGTCTATGACTTCCTATCACGGTGCCGATTGGATTGTAAGGCTAGTATGGTAGTCTATGACTTCCCGTCACGGTGGTGATTGGACTGTTAGGGTAGGTTTTACAAGCTACGCTCTTTTTTCTTTTCTTTTTTTTATTTATATTATACATTTCCAGTATTGCTTGCTTTTGTGCAATTGGGGTAATAGCATGATGATGTCTGTCGCTGTGAATTTGGCTGTGTAGATAGAGGATGAATAGTTAATAATGTTTATCACAAGACAACATTCTTTTATTTTGGAATGTATAAAGAAAAACTTAAAAATGATATACTGCATTTTTTTGTATAAATTAGCTGCTATAAGTAATAGTTAGAGCATAAGCGCTTGGGTACTGGTGCATTTAGTGCACTGAAGCCCAAGGGCCGTAGGCCCGAGGGCTTTGTGCACTAAATCCACCGGTACCTAAGCGCATGCTCTAACTATTTTAGATCCCGTTTACCCAGAGGCCTGCCAAGTTTCCACTAGCAACTTTGTTTATCAGCAGTGTCAAGCGAATTCTTCCGTGTTTCCGGCCCAAAATTAAAATTCAATTAAAATTCAATTGAAGCGCCAGAAAGTTTACTTTAGCAAGTTTACTTTAGCATTGTAGCTGCCAGCTGTTATCTCCAGATCTAACTCTACCTGGGCTGCTCTGCAGTAAGCAGTAAAGCAGCTAGCTATGGTAAATTCCTGTGGTATGAGAGCCAGGAGAGTTATATGATAGGGCTGGTCCCATATAGGTGGATATGAGAGAGTAGTAGACCCTCTCATATCCAGCCTCACATAACCTGCTCCCTGCTTTATCCGGCCTATTCTATTAAACTAAAACTCCAAAATAGCAATACCCCAAGGGTTGTTAGTATGCACAGTTCATATACCTAAAGGCAAAAAATAGTGCACACTTACCAAGTTAGTACACCTAGTAACAATATAGCAACGGGTTCTAAGTGAATATACATATAATATAGCTATTATAAGAAAATGATAGTCTACACCAAGAAAATATATTAAAATGTTTGTATTCCTTGATCATGTTGCAGGCATGAACAGTAATTAGAACATTATTGTAGTTACCTGGCTGCGTCTATGCTATTTGTAAAACTGTTGCATCCAAAGTTATATTGTGCAATTTATTAATCCACTGTCTATAAAAGTTTCAGTTGTTTTCATGTTGAGCATTTTGTGCTCCTTGTTTTGTCAGTGTCCATGAGTGTATGCTGCAACTTCTTCTAATAAAGTTTACCTATATTAAGTGAATTGGGAAAGAATCTTGCTGAAGGGCTAGAGTAGAGCAGCAAAGAATCTTAAAATGCTGTTGTTTGGCTTAAAAAATGCCCCGGCATCATTTCAGGGTGGTATGATGGTCAAGTGTTCGAGTGGTCTTGAGGACTTTAGTTCACCTTATATTAACGATAGGTTATTTTTAGTAATATTTGGGATGATGATTTAATAAATGTTGCTAAGGTTTTGGAGGCTATTGACAATAACGGTTTAACTGTTTATATTAGAGAAGTGTACTTGGGGTGCTGCCGAGATTGAGTTTCTTGGGTTCAGAGTTGGGAGACATGGCATTAGCATACCTGAGGTTTGTGTGGCTAGTTTAAACAGTTTAAGAAACCAAAAAGTGTGAAACAACTTCATTCATTTTTTGGCATATTAATTATTACCGTCATTTTATCTCTAATTTATGTTTTCATACCAAATCATTGACAACAAACTTAAAGAAGGGTCACTCGAACATTGTACAGTGGACGACTGACATGACTCATGGTTTTGATACTACTATTACCCTAATTTGTAACTCTGTGAGTCTCTTTGTACCCAGTTCCAGTGATGTGTTTTCTGTAGTGACGGATGCTTCAGCCAAGGGAATAGTCGGAGTCCCGGGAAGGAAGTGCCGGTCTGGTTCTATCCACGTCAGATGCAACCTCATGAGGAGAAGTTTGCTGCCACGGAGTTGGAGTCCTGGCTGTGGTCGACACCATCAAACATTTTGAAGCTTACCTATATGGATGGCATTTTCATGTGTACACAGATAATGTTGCATTAAAGGCCTACTTACCTCAGACTGCCTTAACAAACATTTATGGCATTGGTGTTTGTACTTACTGAACTTTACTTTCAGCGTACATTACAGGAGTGAACGGGACAATGTGGTTGTGGATTCCTTCTCTTGCCAGGGATGGACTGATGGAGGTGATGCTGGTGAGGGAGAGGATGACAGTGAGTCCCAAGTATCTCAGACATCTATGAACGACAGTAAATCCAGACAAGATTATGAGGAATCTCTTTTCTCAAGATGCCACTTTCCGAGGGGAGGGGGTGGGGTGATGTGGGAGACCCTGCCACACAAGCCGCAAGAGGATCACCCACATAAAGATACTGTACTGGATATTCTCTCTATGCCACCCTTTACTGTATAATTTGTGTACTTCCTTTACCCCACCTTACCTAATCATTTTTGTTTTGTATCATTTCTGTGTACGTGCCTGGTTTTGTATACATTTGGCCAGGAGCATGAGCACAGCAGATTGTCTGATTGTCATGATTCTGAAAATGAGTGAAATCCTGTGAAGAAGGCACCAGCGTGAAACCTGGGTCACCGTGACGGAGTATACCTGGTAGCGGCAAACCCCACACATTCACGCTGATGGTTATTTTGGTGTGTAAAGCATGCCTTTCACTAAATGAGTCTCAATTTTAAATGAATCAGGGTGTAATATGATGAGATATTTCACTTGCTGGCTACTTCATTTTCATGAGCCGAGGCGAGTAAAATTAAGCCCTGAAAGCCAAATATACAAGTGTTATAAACTATTTATTCTGTGCTAGATATCTTCACTGCAGTAGTTTGTACTAGGATTAGTAATTCTGCTATTCCATGCCACCAGATGACATTTTAGGGTGAAGGGGTGGGGGAAACTCTGTAAGTTAGGGGTTGCTGCACTCATTAGGGTATCAGATGACAATGCTGTATGAAGCTTTCTTTCTCGAGCAGTTACTCCATCCCTGTACAACTGGCATGGAGAATTATTTATTTGAGTATGAAGTATTGCATATTGAATGTCACCGGACATTGTTGTTCCAATTATCACTGTTTTTTTTTTGTACTCACTAATAATTCTTGATGTATGTGAAAAGTAGCAGTTGCATCAGCTACTAATATGCTAGTTTAGATGCATCACTTTCATTTTAGGTAGCCTCTACAAAGCTTGTATCATTATAGACTAAAAGAAAACTTAGTGCAGCAGTCTTCTCTGACTAATTGTGTTTCTTCTGATTAGAAAGTAAACTACTCCAAACTAAATACATAGTTTGTATCTGCATTTGGTCACACTTTACCAAGTCAAAACACTAGTTACAGTGAATATGGAAGCAGGTGTACAAGTGATTAACAATTATGGAAGCAGGTGTAAGAGTGATTAAAAATTCAATTTACTAATGTACATAAACAGTTGGTTGATAGTCTACAAATGAAGCATGCTAATATAACTAAGTCAACTGTGAGTCCGAAACATTACACACTTTCATAAACTGCTAGTGGTTCATTTGGTATGTTATTTGATATTTCACAATACGCTGCACAGCTGGTTGACTTTATGTCTCCATATGCAGCACAGGTAGTCATTGCCATATCTTCAGGTTTGGAACTACTGCTTTGATTTATTTCAATCTCTTCATATTTATCATTATTTTGTACATTCTTCTTTAAATGATTATCTGACGGGGAGTTATTTAATGCTACCCTATAAACACAACATATATATGTATATAATCATATGACATAATGGTATTATGTGCATTACATTTCTGAATTGATTCCCATTCTTATACTTGTAGAAAAGATGAAATATTTAATATATTAATATTGTGTACATGATTTTCCAATGAATCAAATTATTCGGAATTACAAAATTTGCAGTTCATATCTACATTTTGATCATGCTTGATTTGCAGAATCGAAAATTAAGGGCTATTGTAACACTAATTTTCAATTCATTAAACGAGAACTTTGCAAACGGAAACTTTATGCTAAATAATTTATTATTACAATTTATTATTTGTTTAACTTTGCCCAAATGGCACACTCCAATAAATAATAGAATTCATCTGGATATATTAGCTGTTTCATAAACTTACTTGAATGCTTTATATTTTATGCAGGTCAACGATATGACTAGAGACATAATCATAATAGCTACTACTACAGCAGATGTCACTACAGCACCAATCATTACACTAGAATTTCCTGGAGAACATACATATATGCCATAAATAAAAGAAATTACTTTTTTCAGCAATAATTAAGGTTATAATGGCAAATTGTAATACCTATAATAAATTTTCCTTCCATTAATGCTTCATAATAATATTATGGCATGTGTATGCGTTTGATACCAAAGTTGGTAAAATACTCATGACTAAACTATTGATTGGATACAAAGTTTTAATCTAGGGTATTGGTAATTTTCTGGTCTTTCGGAACTATTTCACTTTTTACTAATCTTGTATTTGATACCTGCTTGGAAGATTTTCTCACTGTATTGTGTCGACCAAATGGTATGGGATGATATTGTTAATGAGCTGTTATCTCCATTTACACTGATATTTGTGCTTTGTGTTGTATATATGAACATAATTGGAGTAGAATGTAAGCCTACAAAAAGTTAATAAATTTGTATAGTTAAGTGTGTAACATTATATCTTAGCTATCCAAAGTGTCATTAGGGTATAAAACTGTGTCTTGGTCTGAAAAAGTATATATATAATACTTATTACACAAGTCAGAGTGTGACATGGCAAAATATTTCATGAACAGGGCAATTTATTTTCAATAGCCAGGGGCAAGTGAAAATAAAGCCTGAGAGTGCAACATCTTGCCATATCACTCTGATGAGTGTAATAGCCAAGTGGTTTATTCCACATAGATATCTTCGTTTCTGTAGTTTGTACTAAAGTACTGGTAACTCATGATGTATAGTTTGCTGTAGGGGCTCCCCACACCCCCAGCTGAAATTTTAGCTGCTGCTCTAACTGGTTGGGTAGGCTACACCAGAGGAAGGTAGTTGTAAAAACCAGGAAAACCGGTAAGCTAGGCTGGTTGCTATAACTACTAGGGTAATAACTACTACGTTAAATGACCTTGTGCAATACAGTGTGAAACAACACTGTGAATGAAATATCGTGAGTTATTTCACAGGTCACTTACCTAAAAATAACATTGTGAAGATATCTAGCGTCACTTACCTAAAAATAACATTGAGAAGATATCTAGAGTGGAATAAATATTATATATAGTACTTATTACATAAGTCCAGTGTGATACTGCTGAGGTATTTCATTGAGCAGAATAGTAAAACATATTTATGGGCCAGATGCAGGGTGAGTATTGAAGCACTTAGTTGTGTAATAAGTGATTTTTTTTCTATTTCAGATATATTCACTGCAGTAGTTGGTGCTAGGTTTAGTAATTCAGCTCTAACATTGGCTGAAACTCTTGTGAGTATAACTTTCATATTGACTCCCCCACACTCCGACCTCATATTTCAGCTGTACTGACCTGAATGGATAGCTTATTTTATTTTTGATCTTTGTTGTTTTTTGTTGAGAATGTAGCTCTAAAAAAATCTGAAAGTACTAGCTTGTCTGTTATTAGCTATTAACGGTACTTGAGTTTTTAGCTACTCAGGTATTGAAGGGAATGAACTTTCCAATTCATAGTGCTGGTAACACCATAAGGTATTCTCAATATCAGCTATCTTATCAGTGTAGATATCTAGTATAGAATAATAATTCTATGCCAAAACTATACCTATAATAGAACAAAACAACACATACTATTTCATGCTTGCCAAAAACATTTTCTCAAGATTCAATCAATTATATATGTTGTAGCTAGACTATAGTTCCATCTGTATATCCATTTAGTACTAATGTATCATTACATTACTATACTGAAGAAAGTAAAGCATGGTAAGAAATGTAGTATACTCACTAGACACAATATAAATGCTGGCGGCACTGACAGTTTCACCTCTAGAATTAGGAACTTCACATCTATATAATCCCAGTGGTCCAGTTAGATGGCCTCTCTTGGCAGCTAATCTGACTTCTCTATAAAATCCGATTCGTACAAATGTAATATTGGATGTATTGTCCGGATTATTTGGAATGACTTGAGAATTGTCTGGATAGAACCAGTCACCAATAGGACCACTACCATTGTTGTCACTACTTCTACAGCATGCAGTGTTTACTTTATCAGTATGACATACCAGAGCAGCTCCACGATCATTACTGCGATCATCCACATCAGGACCTATGTCCTGTATAAAAACTGTTTCATTTGGATAATAAACAGTGCCATTCAAAGTAAAGTACAAGCCATCCGCTGGTGGACCTGGTGAATATAAAGTTTATTATATTATTATGATTGCCTTATTTATGAATGTACTAAAAATGAGTTCACATTGACAAAGCTTAGTTTAAGGCATATAGCTAGTTAGCAATAAAGAAATGGAGGGGAAAACTCCCAATTCAAGTAATTTAAACTAATTTTAATTTAGATATTCTAAACATGAGCATATTGTACATAAGGGATGCAGTCACCCACATATTCCAGAAAGCCATACTACTTTCCTTAATAACATGTTGCTTTCAGAATATTAATCAATAATAATGGAAAATTAACCACTCCTTTGCATTCCTTGACTACTCATCCTTAATACCGTAAATGACATTGTTTGAACTATCCCATTAGGAGTTCTTCAGTCCTGATAAAGATTAGTCATTAATTAGCCATCTCCAATATCTTATCCCTACTTGCAAGTTCGCTTATCCACACCTTATTATGGAACTCTCACTCTCCACGTACTACACAGAGTCCCCAGGACTTGAAACATAGTAAGCAACGCTGTCCTTGATCATCTTAGAAATTATCTTAGAAGGTGGGCAGCTAAATAAAATTGTAATTAAGCTTACCTTGGGAGGAGACCACAGAGCTCATAATAAAAAAGAAAACCAGAACAGACAGCAATATCTGGCCGTAAAATAAAACAAGAAATTTTAGAAGTAAACTGCAACAGCTTTTCTTAACTTGCCAGAGATATATTACAGTAAATGGTAATATATCCCTGACTCAGCTCAGCAATACCAATGTAATGTCCCATGATTCTATCCAGTGGAGCGATTTTTGGGGGTAATTATTAGAGAATGCTCACTAATGTACTCTGCCGTAGCCAGCGGTTTGGTAGAAAGTCTGGTTACACAGGACTATTGGTCACTGGGCTTGAACTTTTCTGATCTCCGTGTAATAATATATTTCACTGAATGCGAGAGGGTGCTGGTTATAAAGTCCCTACTATTGCTGAGGTAATGGTGTAATGATGTAAGTTAATAATATTAACCACAAAAGAACTTTCAGTATAAGCAAAGTGTGCTTTGCTGTCTTCTATTATTCTGGAGTGTAATGAGGAAAACTTAACAAAATGAAATACTGCATTTTGTATGTTGAAGGTAACGGTACCATGAATCAATCAAAAACCTTTTGTAGCAATTATTTTAGGGTCAATCGTTAAAATGACTGGAACATACCTTCTTAATGTTAATGTATCATGAATACTGAAGAAAGTAGTGCATAGTAAGTAATGTAGCTTACTCACCAGACACAATGTAAATGCTGGCACTGACAGCTTCACCTCTAGAATTTGGAACTTCACATCTATACAATCCCCGTGGTCTAGTTGGACTGCCTCTTTTGACTAATCTGACTTCTGTTTTAAATCCAATTCGAACAAATATATTGTTAGTACTGGCATCCTGACTATTATGAATGACTTGAGAATTGTTCGGATAGAACCAGTCACCAATAGGACCACTACCATTGTTGTCACTACTTCTACAGCATTCAGTGTTAATATTATCAGTATGACATACCAGAGCAGCTCCACGATCATTACTGCGATCATCCACATCAGGACCTATGTCCTGTATAAAAACTGTTTCATTTGGATAATAAACAGTGCCATTCAAAGTAAAGTACAAGCCATCCGCTGGTGGACCTGGTGAATATAAAGTTTATTATATTATTATGATTGCCTTATTTATGAATGTACTAAAAATGAGTTCACATTGACAAAGCTTAGTTTAAGGCATATAGCTAGTTAGCAATAAAGAAATGGAGGGGAAAACTCCCAATTCAAGTAATTTAAACTAATTTTAATTTAGATATTCTAAACATGAGCATATTGTACATAAGGGATGCAGTCACCCACATATTCCAGAAAGCCATACTACTTTCCTTAATAACATGTTGCTTTCAGAATATTAATCAATAATAATGGAAAATTAACCACTCCTTTGCATTCCTTGACTACTCATCCTTAATACCGTAAATGACATTGTTTGAACTATCCCATTAGGAGTTCTTCCGTCCTCATAAAGATTAGTCATTAATTAGCCTTCTCCAACATCTTATCCCAACTTGCAAGTTCGCTTATTATGGAACTCTTACCCTCCACGTACTACACAGAGTCCCCAGGACTTGAAACATAGTAAGCAACGCTGTCCTTGATCATCTTAGAAATTATCTTAGAAGGTGGGCAGCTAAATAAAATTGTAATTAAGCTTACCTTGGGAGGAGACCACAGAGCTCATAATAAAAAAGAAAACCAGAACAGACAGCAATATCTGGCCGTAAAATAAAAGAAGAAATTTTAGAAGTAAACTGCAACAGCTTTTCTTAACTCAGCCAGAGATATATCACAGTAAACGGTAATATATCCCTGACTCAGCTCAGCAATACCAATGTAATGTCCCATGATTCTATCCAGTGGAGCAATTTTTGGGGGTAATTATTAGAGAATGCTCACTAATGTACTCTGCCGTAGCCAGCGGTTTGGTAGAAAGTCTGGTTACACAGGACTATTGGTCACTGGGCTTGAACTTTTCTGATCTCCGTGTAATAATATATTTCACTGAATGCGAGAGGGTGCTGGTTATAAAGTCCTCTTTATTTGCTACTATTGCTGAGGTAATGGTGTAATGATGTAAGTTAATAATATTAACCACAAAAGAACTTTCAGTATAAGCAGTGTGCTTTGCTGCCTTCTTTTATTCTGGAATGCAATGAGGAAAACTTAACAAAATGAAATACTGCATTTTGTATGTTGAAGGTAATGTGGAACGGTACCATGAATCAATCAAAAACCTTTTGTAGCAATTATTTTAGGGTCAATCGTTAAAATGACTGGAACATACCTACTTAATGTTAATGTATCATGAATACTGAAGAAAGTAGTACATAGTAAGTAATGTAGTATACTCACCAGACACAATGTAAATGCTGGCACTGACTGTTTCACGTCTAGAATTTGGAACTTCACATCTATACAGTCCCCGTGGTCTAGTTGGACTGCCTCTTCTGACTAATCTAACTTCTCTTTGAAATAGAGTTCGTACAAATGTATTGTTAGTACTGGCATCCTGACTATTATGAATGACTTGAGAATTGTCTGGATAGAACCAGTCACCAATAGGACCACTACCATTAATGTTATCACTACTTCTACAGCATGCAGTGTTAATATTATCAGTATTACATATCAGAGCAGCTCCACAATCATTGCGATCATCCACATCAGGACCTATGTCCTGTATAAAAACTGTTTCATTTGGATAATAAACAGTGCCATTCAAAGTAAAGTACAAGCCATCCGCTGGTGGACCTGGTGAATATAAAGTATATTATATTATCATAATTACTTTATTTATGAATGTACTACAAAATTAGTTCACATGGCTAAGTTAAGTTGAAGGTAATATATGTTGCTAGTTAAAGAGAGAGAGATGGGAAAGCCTAAGTAATTCAAACAAAAATTTAGATATTTCTAAACATCATGAGCATATTAATTGTTTGCAGTGGGGACGGGGGGCGGCCCTTCCAAATAGTTTTCATCATCCTACTCCACTGTTTTATATATAAGGCATGCAGTCACTCATATATTCCAGAATGTACCACTTTTATTAAGAATATAATTGCTTTTAAACTGCTAATCCTTCCAACATAGATATGGAACATTTACCACTCCTTTGCATTCCTTGACTTACAGAACATAAGTAACATTGTTAGTGCTATCCCATTAGGTGTTCTTCCATTCAGTTCAAATAGTTACTAGGAATGGGTGATGTGTAATGCATATTAAAATCAGAAGAGTGAACAAATGCATACTATCAAAAAATAATAATAATAAGCATCATTATTTTTAGCTCCAAACTAAGTAACTGTTAGTTGTTAGCTGCTATTAATATCTCATCCCCTACTTGCAAGTTTACTTATTAATTACACCTAACCTCTCACTTTCCATTGATTTCTAGACTCAAATAGGACTCTAAACGTTGTTGTAAACAACACTCGCCCCAACGGTGGAGCAGCTTAATAAGAATGTAATTAAGATTACCTTTGGCGAAGACCACGGAGTATATAATGGATGAGAAAACTAGAACAGACAGCATTTATCTGACAGCAAAATAGCTAGAAGTAAATCGCACCGCTTCCTAGCTTAGCTTAGAACGCCAACGCAACGTCGCGGGTGATTCCCTCTCCTGCGGGGAGATTTTTCCCCATGCCATAAGCCAGCGGATTGGTAATACCAAATTTGTTCTAGAGGAATGTGAAAGTGGTGAGTGCCCCACCTTCCTCGTACCAGTAGCCTTGATTGCTAAACCTAGAATTGAAAGGGTGGCTGACACGTACAGGAATTTCTATTTGTGGTTGAGGAGGGCAATTTCTGGTAATTTACTAACGGTAATTGACCGCAGCAATTATGTGCTGCAGAGCAATTTGGTATGGCCTTGTCCCCAGACCCAATCCCAGCGTAGCGGTTCGGTAAAGGGTCTGGCCATTTATTACGAGAGAGTGCAAGTTATATAGTCCAGTTAGTTACTATTGCTGAGGTATAATGGCGTAATAATTATTGAAGGTAGAGGGTCGGCTATGCCAGACTACATCAAAACGGTATGGATCATTGGAAATACAAACCTTTTCTCATGGCATCAAACCTTGACACATGAATAAACAATGGATTATCAGTACTGTATTCGTGTGGGGATTGTATATCCATAGCTTGAGGTTGATACATGTAGGTTTAGTTCACTCGTTTTCCACAGGAATTGTAGTTGGTCTGTGCTAATTTTCGCTTACCATTTGGGATGAAACTTTTGATAGTAATTGAATGTCTAATACCTAACTTCATGAGCTGAGCTTATAGTTTGTTTTGTTTTTATTTTTAGAGCAAAAGGTTACTATGACAATTAGCTGCAAATATATCTTCCCATGTGGTCTAGTTGTACTATTGTACTTGACCAAATACATGTGTGCTTGCTGTCTTCATTATTTGGATATAACCAGGTCTTCAATATCTAATAAGACCATTAGCTAGCTACTATTGTTGCTACAATAGTGGAATATATGAATAGTATATATATATATATATATATATATACATATTATACATATATATATATATATTCATTCCACCCCTAGATATCTTCACAATGATATTTTTAGGTACATGACCAGTGAAATAATGCACGATATTTCACGCTGTTATTTCACGCTATATTGCCAAGCTCATTACCCCTGTAGTTATAGCAACTGGCCAAACTTTTCAAATTTCTCAGCTACCTTCCTCTGGTGTACCCTGCTCTTTACCCTGCTCAACTGGGTTAGAGCAGCTGCTAAAATATCAGTTGGGGGTGTGGATAGGCCCTACAACCAACTTTACTGCTGTGAGTTACCCTTCCTCTAGTACTACTACAACTACTTGTCAGAGTGTTATGGCCAGATATTTCACTCTCAGGCTATATTTTCACTCGCCTCTGGCTCAGTGAAAATAAAGCCTGAGAGTGAAATATCTGGCCATATCACTCTGACGAGTGTAATAAGTGGTTTATTCCACACTAGATATCTTCACTGAAGTAGTTTTTTGGTAACTCAAGGTTTAAAGTTGGCGAAAACTCACTAGGGGCTCCCCACAACCCCAGCTGATATTATAGCTGCTGCTCTAACCTGGCTGAGTAGTCCAATAGAGTAAAGGTAGCTGTAAAAACCCAGAAAACTTGTACGCCAGGCCTAGTTGCTATAACTACTCTGGTAATGAGCTTGCTCAATATAGCTATGAGATAACACTTTGTGATATCATGAGATATCTCACCGGTCACATACCTAAAAATATCATTGTGAAGATATCTAGAGTGGAATAAATATATTATGTAGCACACAAGTGATATTAAAGCACACAACATACTTAAATTTATTAAGGGTGTTACAGGAAACAATATACTTTTTGGTACTGCACATATGTAGCTATGTAATCTTTCAAGATTCAGTAGTCATTATTCCAAAAGGTTTAATCTTTATACATGTACTTGTAGGATAATTACAAAATTCAAATGACATAGTAAACGTGAAAATGATTAACACATAACAAAAATGACTAGCTTAAATGAACAATCCTGTAAGTCATGGGAAGCAGAAACAGCACAAACACTGAATTTGTTAAATGAGGTGTGTCAACGTTCTTATGAGTGTGCTGCTGATTTAGTTCTCCAGCTCCATTTGAAAGATTGTGACAAAAGCAGCTATAGTTGTCATACTTTTGCTGAAGAGCCATACAACAAAGAGCAAAGTTCAAAACAGAACATGGGGGGTGGGAGAGTGTTATTGTAAACACGCCTACATATTGACCTGCAAGGGAGCTAATCACTTGATTTGTAGAATTATCTTTTCGTGAATAAAAGAAATGAATTTTAATTAAAGCTAATCCACTTTTTTTGAGTTTTGCAACTTTAAATGCAACTCTTTGTTTTATGAATTATTAATTAAATATCATTCACTCTGCCATATTTTACCTTCCCTTTGCTTATATTTTTTTAACTAAATAAACTTATTACTCTCTCATTAACGTGATTCAATTACAATAATATCATATAATTCAGATTAACAACTTTCATCAATACATGAATTCAAATACATAATGTGCCATTTCCTCAGTAGGTGTAGTGAAAATGGCCTTACCAATGTCTTTGAGCTTCCTCCTCTTTTGATATGTACACTGTTAAAAATGAAGTGTTCCAGTAACACTGCAAGGAGCGTTCCCAGGAGAGGGAGGAATTTATGCCCCAGCCATGTTTCCTCAACACTGCACAAAGGGTTATAATATAACACTCTGAGAGGTGTTTGGAAAACATCTTTAGCAGAGTTGTATTTAACACCTTCTGCAAGCTTATTACAACACTAAGTAACATGTTTCAATGGCACTGCTATTAAATATTGACCACACCTCATTCACATAACCTCAACATTTTTAGATAAATAAATGATTGACAATGAAAATATAAAAATAGTTTGTATGCACTCCATTTATGATCCATCATGTTCAAGTTAAATATACCTGCATCGACACATAAAAATATAACATAAATCAATAAGCAATACACAAACACACTCACAAATGCAACTAAAAACACTATCCAAAATATACACACACATAACACAAATAAACACGCTATTCTAATCATTATTGAATATGAAAAAAGTCATGTGAATAACATTATGCTCATATGGTAAAAACATTACACTTCATAGCAAAAACGTAACAGGAACTAAGCTTGTGGCGTATTTAATTTGGGGGAAATATTTGGGGAAAGAAGAAAAAAGAGCAAACTGAGAGTAAAGGAATGGTTTATAAACAACTGCTGAACTAACAACTGTAATAATTTTGTGGTCTCCAAAAGCATCTCTAGATTTTCACAGCAGCACTTTTTTGTAGCCTAAAATTACATATGAAAAAAAAAATAAAAAGAGTGCAGTAAATAATTTTTGAGATAGCTCAGATATAGTCGGAAAAAGTACTGAACTACCTGCTAAATTCATTAATCATAAAGAAGAAAATGACCTCTTCTGTGCTCAAACTCAACTTAAACGGCTAACTCTATTCAAATGCGTCACTTACATTAGCCAAAACACTCTATTGTTTCCAATAATAAACACATATTATTTTAACTTACCGTTTCTCCGAAAGATCCAAGGCACGATCAGCACTTGAAAACACCATAAAACACTTCTGCAGGGGGGGCCTGGAATATTCTAATAAACGCTCTCGGGTAAAAAGCAGGTGCTTGTGCGCATCGCAATAAAAACCGTACCGCGCATACGGTAAGCATTCACTCAATAGTAAACAAACTCAGAAAAATTTAGCCAAAGTTTGTACAGCAAGACGGTCTTCTGTGGGGATTTAAATAATGCATTAAATTAGACATTGGTGGAGCAATGGCTCGATTTCTTCTATTTCCTGCCCTAGCTTAGCTATATATGTAGCCAACAAAGTTACTGTCAATTGTAGAATTTAGATAGCTAGCTATTGCAGCTAAGTTCGCTTACTGCTTGTTTGTAAACTTCTATGAACCTGTATCAGTATAATTAGCTAAAATTAAATAAAAATACAGTATGAAATATATAGCTCATTGTACAATTTAACTTGATTTTAATAAAGTACAGCCAGTTAATGATAATGGATTGGATGTTATCGGGTAAATAAATGCTAAAGAAACAAAAAATGTGGTCATTTACATTAATTTTCACAATTACACTTATTTCGGTGTTACTGGAACGCTGCAGTGTTTACACTTAGAATTAACACTGGCCTCAGTGTTACTTTAACACTGCACGATTTTACACTCTTGATTCGGACTTCAAAAGTGTTATTATAATGCTTCATTTTTAACAGTGTAACTAGTAAATCCTTGAATTTTCTGAATACAGTGTGATATTTAAATGGGACAGCTATGCATGCAACAAAAACTGTACACCTTCCCAAGAAATTGAGGATAATAAAAAAAACTTTAGGAATTACAAAAAAAATTACAACTTGTATTTTACAATTTGGCTTGTTGACTTTTAATACTCCTTTTTTCATTTCGTTTATTTTTGTATCAGTGGGTCAATTTTGGCTTCTTATAGATATGTTTGGGCCCTACTATCTTAAGCTATCTCTTATCAGATAGTCTATTTATAGGTAGTGAGCATTTCGACTGACAAAGGATCTAGGCCAATCATTTCTATTTCTAGTGCATCAATGAATGAGCTTCCAGGTTTAAATCTTTATTATTATTATATAATATATATATATATATATTATATATATATATATATATATATATATTGTGAAAAATAGCATGTGTTGTATTCAATGATTATCACATGCTCTATATGTACGCGACACTCACTTATAGTGTCTTGCTTCACTCCCCACATTCACCATAGTTATTAACTCATTTATTACATCGATACCTTGTCATTCGTGAATGTGGAAAGAATGAATAAATGACATTGTTTGGATGTCATGTATGCAGAACAGCAGCACCAGACAAATAAAAATGTTTACCAAGGAACCAAGGAGTACATTATATTAAAACATGCACATAATCACGCACAAGATTAAAGACAATAATATTCCTTTGAATTTCCCTTCAAAATATGCCAGAAAAATGTCAACTTAATATGTTGCGATTCAAGTGCACTCTCTGACTAGTCATTCTCACACTTCATAAATAACATTTTTGTTTTGCTTTTGTTCTTCACTAAGTTCCAAACATGAAAATTCCAATGAATGGGCGATGGTGTAATAAAACGAGCTTAAGTCCTCAATTAGCGGCCGAAGTTTGCCCCTGGAAGCATAAGTTGGTATCTATAAGCATTCTCAAGATCTAGTAAGCAGCATCTTTTAGACAATTTTGTACTGCATCTTTATGGATACTTTTTTGTTATCTTCTTTTGCAGAACACTGAGCATTACTCAAGTACTCTGTGGTCGGACCTCTATTATCGCCCACGCCCTTCAATTATCGATCACCCATTGAGCTCGCATACTAAGGTTATTGGCCAGTGAATTCACTCGAATTGGACAATACCACTGTAATCTACGTATATGAAAACCCTTTACCACACGATTTTAATAAATTTATGTCATTATTTTTTGTAGTTAACTTCTTAAAACAATAAATGCAAACATAAGGGCATAATTTGTGGTTTTTACCTATTATAAAAACATTGTAGCTCTCTTTTAATTCCCTAATTTCTTTATATGATTCAAAACAAACACATCTGTAAAAACATGCTATTGTCAATTGAGTTTAGCTCTCTTGCTTAAACACTGAGTCCTTGTATTCACAACAGAACTAGAGGTAGAGATGTAGAATAGAAAGGAGCTGTGGGAGCCAGCTGGAAATGGATGCAGCAGAAAGTCTACTTGAGATGAAGGTACTTGAGACAGAAACTATAGTGAGCCTACTTTGAGATGTAGGTTGTGGAGGTACTACATTGATTTCTTACAGTCAAATTATTTCCACTTCACTGCAATCATAAATCATTGCATGCAATCATTAAGTTTCATTTAGTTTTACCAAGCCTACAGCTGTGAAGCAGAATGAATAACTAGTTTTGTAGCTAGCTAACTACTAGCTAATAGCTTTGGTGTTATAGCTAGCTACTAATGATAGAGTGTACTAATATTCGTAATTCAACACCAAAGGATATTATTTACGGCTATATACCTCCAACTCAATTTACCTTGATATACAAAAAAAGAGCCAGAAAAAAGAAGGTGCACAGAGCTGCAATACAAATTGAAGTAGAATATAATACAGAAACCGTGCTCGTTCCATACTTTTGACCGGTCGAAAATTGAGGCTTACGTGGTCAATAATAGATGGGTGTCAACAAATGAGGACTTGAGCTAATTATATAAGCCTAAACAATACCTATCCCAAAAAAATGTTACAAACTTAACCACTGAAAATAATTGTATGCTTGCTGGGACTACTCAGGACTATAAATGCAATAAGCAGTAACAAACAAAGAAGGAACAAGTATTACCCACATACTCTCTGTAAACCTTCAATCACACTTTAAACATAGGTGCCAACTGTTCCAATATGAGTGGGTAACCTTTGTCCCCGATACCAATTAATTAAACACTTAGTGGTTGTCCCCGATACCAATTAATTAAACACTTAGTGGTAACCGTAAAATAAGCCAACAAGGCACATTGCGCTATAATTAGTGCGAATAAACAAATTGTATTATTCAAACATATTACTTTCTATTTACAAGTTATGCTTGGAGGTTAAACAACAATTAAAGAAAGCTTGGCTTTATGGTAATTATGACTCTGAACTTTTTGAATTTAGTTAAGTCAAATAAAAGATCATAACTAATGCTACCACTCCAGCCAACCAATCGGAAATCACACCTATTCACTTACCTCGGGCAAAGACAGCAGTAAATACCAATGACAAAACTATTATTGGAAGCATTATCCGGCTCCACTAGTTCTCTGCACCAATAGTTTGCTTCCCAAACTGCGCGAGGAAAATTGGGTAAAGGGTTCATCACACGAAATATGCACCAAATGCACACACATACAGTGTACACGCTGTGTACACTCCCCAACTGGTGGGGGGGGGGGGGGGGGGGGGGGGGTTTGGTTGGTTAGCTAAGGGACGATTGTGGTTATGTGTGTTTGGGGCATCATCATTTAGAGAAGCGAGCCCTTTGTTGTTTATAGATAACGGTAATTTGGGCACACACTGAAGGATTTATCTTGAAACTACTTTCAGTTTAGAACAGTGTGTCATTGTTTATTTAAGTGTTGTTTTTTTATGAGAAGTGTGCAGGGAGGAAGGAAGCCCTCATGAATTCATGGTCAGGGCAGGAAGTGAGTTTGGCCAAAACAGTTCATAAAACTCTTTTTTTTATATAAACTGAGCACAAAAGCTCTCTACCAGCTAATAGCAAGCATGCTTTATTAGTATGCATCATATGATCATAAGAATATGACAAAGACTTCAATGATCAAGTAACACCACATAAAAAAGTGGTGTTACTTGATCATTGAAGTCTTTGTCATATTCTTATGATCATATGATGCATACTAATAAAGCATGCTCAGTTTATATAAAAAAAAGAGTTTTATGTTTTCCATTGTTTAACAAAAGCTCAGGTAAGCACTGGACCCATACACTAAGTAGTACTTGCCTCGGTTCTGTCACACATTAGCTATTGTACTTCTTGATTACAGTACAATATTGATTCATCATTTAATTGATGTTATACAGAATGAGTTAATGACAATGTTATTGAAGTTGTTTATGGAACAGAACAGCTGCTCAACACATAGTGAAAGCCAAATAATTTATATGTAGGGGAAATACAAGGAGTACATTATCAATATGCACATAATCACACACAACTTGTGATAATGATGCTCAAGAGTATGTTGCTTTTACTCTCATTACTCTTCCACAAAATAATTGTGTACGAAAATATATAACTTCAGAAGCTGCTCATTTGCTTACTTTGCAATTAACTGGATGAAAAACCTTTGAATTTTTTTAATTGAAACTAAATCTCATTAGGTGCATCAGTAACTAAACTACAATTAAATCAGTAGTATAACCAAAAACAAAAATATCCTAAAAAATTGCTATCACTATTAAAATAAGACTAAAAACATTTGAAATAAAAAAAAAATCTAAAATTATGATGACACTTTTAAAAACTCATTCACATCTGCTTACTAAATCTAACATTATAAGATGACCCTTTCACTCACATCTCCTAGGTATCAAATTACAGCCACAATTCTAACTATGATGCTGCTGTGTGATGCTAACTTTTTGTACTACAGAAACCATAATTTCCTTCGTGGTATCTGTGTAAGTGTATTTCACAAATAGCCTTTACTTGCAAGTTTGCAAAATGACCCAATAAAAATTGTATCAAATGTGATTGTCATGCCTTTATCAATACACACGATGCCAGTGATTCACTACTTTTAACTGAAAAGAACTTAAATCATGTGTGAATTACACAACACTTGAGGCTCTCAATTGGGAAGATCACAACAGATAGTCTATTGATAAAGAAATTCCATTTGTTAAATAATTTTAACAAGATTCTAGGATGGAGGAGGCCAGACAGTGAAGTTTTAGTGTCTGAGCTAACTTTCCCCATGACCAATTTAAGCCTATATGTCAAGAACTCCAGTTCTTCCTTCACACTATTTGAATTATGTCATAAAATATACACATGTGGGGACACGACCACCAGGTAGACGTCAACTTACTAAATAAATGAATGTTTGTATGTAACTGTGCGGGTGTGAGAGAAAATGTGTGTTTTACAGTGTGGATGACTTGTGAATCTGTATGGTTATATTCAGTGTGAGTGTAGTGAGCTGAAGGGCCACCTAATTATATAATATATTATATATATATAATATATATATATATATATATATAATACTTATAGCACGAGTCAGAGTACAATATGGGAAAATATCATTCCCATATTGTACGACGAGTGTGATAAGTGATTTATTGCTTCTTTGAAATTTTTCTCAACCGGTTACAATGCAATTTTCATTGATTTTACTCGCTACGCGCGCGCTACAAGGAGCGTACAATATAAACCGTACAATATGGGAGAATACAGAACGCTCGCGTGATGCGGAAATATTCAAGTAAAAATATCAAAGCTGCAATAAATATATATATATATATATATATAATATATATACATATATATGTAGGGGTGGATTTAGGAGGGGGGTGCTCAACTGGTGTCGTATGAGCCCAATTTTTCAGAATGAGCCCTCATAAAATTATAACTACTTTATTCATCGTTTTTTCCCTCCTAATCCAACAATAATAGCAATCTTCTAAAGATCGCACCTGCAGATCAACAACACACAGTAGTGGTCATATCAGGATTCAGATTAGTCATGTGTACAGGGATTCTTATAGTTGTGAATGTGGTTGAGGTGGCCTTCAAATTCTGTCCACAAGCATTCAAGTAACATAATAACAATGAGCATTGCTAGCATATGTAGCATAATAACAAAAAATGTACAAAACACGCCAACTCCTACTATTCGCTCCTTTTCATTATGCTAGACATAAATACCTCTGTAAATTGGTTTTGTTCTTAGTTTCAATTTTTTTCCTTCCTGATTTTAGCAGTTCATTCATTTCAGTTCTGGCCAATCACATTTGAATGCTAATTATTGTGTGAATAAATGTTATAGTCTCATAGGAAATACTATATAGCCAACATTTTCTCATAAGTAGCTATAGCCATTTCACCTTTTCTTGAAAAGAGCCCCCTCTTAACAAATCCTGATCTGCCTCATATATATATATATATATATATATATATATATAATAATATATATATATATATATACAAATATATATATCCTACCATAATATCTTTACAATGTTATTTTTATGTACATGAGAGTGAAAAACTCACAGGATAATAAATGGTTGGTTGCTATTTCAGCAAGCTCATTACCCTATAAGCAACCTGCCAAGCTCACCACTTTACCTGGTTTTTACAGCTACCTTCCTCTGATGTAGCCTACCCAACTGGGTTAGAACAGCTGCTCAAATAACAGCTGGGAGTTTGGGGAGCCCTACAGTTAACTTTACACCTTGTGAGATAAGGTCCTAGAATAAACTACATATAGTGAAGATATCTAGTATAGAGTAAACCACTTATTAAACTCAGGCAGAGTGATATAGCAAGATATCTCACTCTCAGGCTTTATTTTCACTCCCCTTTGGCTCATGAAAATAATTAGCCTGCTCATGAAATATTTTTCCTATCACACTCTGACTCATGTAATACATATTATATATTCCACTCTAGATATCTCCACAATATTATTTTTAGGTAGTTCCCATGACTTGTGATTTTGAAATAATTCAAGTTATCTCAGTCTGTTATTTCACACTGGAGCATATTACCCTAGTAACTATGGAAACCAAGTCTAAGCTCGCCAGTTTTCCTGGTTTTTACTGCTACCTTCGTAGTGAAGCCTGCCCAACTGGGTCAGAGCAGCTGCTAAAATATCAGCAGAGGGTATGGGGTCAACTGGGTCAGACCTTTTATCCACTAACATCCAGGTACAGAATTATTTTGTTCATGTAGAATATCTTAATTGAAGCACACAATTGATAAGTCTCATACATCTAGCTGATTGGTGGGTAAAGGGTCTCACTATGCCAGACTAGTTGTGGGGAGCCCCTTATGCCAACTTTACACCATGACTTGCCAGTCCTACAAATTACAGCTGTGAAGATATCTAGTGTCCACTTAACACACCTGAAAATACCTTGTTTGTGGAATATTTCCCATATCACACTCTAACTCATGTAATAAATACTATGTGTGTGTGCCTGTGTGATGTAGTGGTTGTGTCCTGGGCTCAGGGCCCGAGGTCCTGAGTTCAAGCCCAACTCAGGCAATTTTTCCACCTGATTTTCCATCTGCCTCCCACCAACCCCACCAGTCCACCTATTTGTGATTGGGTACCTGGCATTTGCTGGGGTGCAAATTCAAGGCCTTTTCTCATGAAACAGCAAAGGTCCAGGTGGGACTTTGGGTACCCACACCACTTGCTGTGAGGAAAGGCCTGTTCTGCGAGTTCCTAACCCGGCTCCAGGAGCTTTGCTTGCACGGCTCACAGTGCCTGCTTAGTGCATAGGCATCCTGGCTATATCAGGTGTGCGTAAACGCCTAGCGGCAGAGAGAATTTGCATTTGTGTGTGTGTGTTGTGTGTGTGTGTGTGAGTGTGTGAGTGTGTGTGTGTGTGTAATCATCTGTAGAGTTTCCAGTTTTTGTGTTCTTCAGTTCTATTATATGTCACAGCCCTGTGTCTCCCTTTTTATACAAATCTGAGAAGGGATTTGTGTCGCTATTTTCACAAAGATTCTGGTGGCAGTTAATCTTACCTTGGAATTGACCGGGACCAGGCCCAAGTGGAAGCACTCCCTGGCCCCAATCCCCACAACATAGGTTGTTGCCATTTTTATAGGCAGACCTCACCACTCATGATTTCCACTTTAAGCAAGTTACAAAGGCTACATAATAATATCAATAACATTTTGACTGGCATATAAATACATTTCAAATGTTGTGCTAATACATTGACATAAATCCTCACTTAAGTTAAAGTATTCTGCTGTATTCTCAGTTTTAATGTTCTGTTTAAGCACTTTATTTCACTACAGAATAAATTTCAGAAAAATCTTGGCTACTTGGCTCATTGAGTGCTTTGTTATTGTTACCCTTCTTATCAACTACTGCATACATATCTGATATGTTTGAACTATTAAGCGATTCAATCGATTCTTTTGCATTCCTTTTTGCAGTTTTGTCTACTACTGCATACATTTCAGATATATTTGGGCTTATGGATTCTTCATCTGATGAATTGGCCTTAATCTTTGCAGCTTTATCTACTACAGCATACATGTCAGATAAATTAGGATTAGTAGTATGTGTTTCATACTTGTTGTTTGCTTTCTGATTCCCCTTTTGATCTCTTACAGCATATGCATAAGGACCATCAAGCGATTCATAAATTCCAATTAAGTCCCTCGGTGAACTTTCATCAACTACAGCATACATATCTGTTATATTGTGACTCTCACTTATTCCATCTTCAGGGTTCTTCTTCACTCTTTTATCAAGTACATAATGCATTTCAGATAAATTAGTACTACTCTGTGTTCCATTGGTTGCCACTGGTATAGGATTTTCAAAAATATCATCAGGCCAGTTTCCATTAATCTCTCTGGAGTGTTGGTTTGATTTGGACCGAACAGATGGATGTCGTAACTTCGATGGTAATATCCATTTACCAAGACTCTGACGTAATAGCACTATTAGTATGACCACCGCTATAATGGCAAATATGACTATTACTACGATTACGATTATCACAATGATAGTTGTTAGGGAACTGTTTTGTGTAGATGACATCACAGTTGTTGTTCCAGATGACACAGAACTTGTTCCTTCTTGTGCTGTAGTTCTTTCATTGCTGCCTGATGAGAAAGTGTTTCTTGACAAGGCAGTAGTTGTAGAATAATGTGTGGTAGGTGTATGCAAGTTATTAATAGGTGTGGTGTTAGATGAGATATTAGTAGGTGTGGTGTTAGATGAGATATTAGTAGGTGTGGTGTTAGGTGAGATATTAGTAGGTGTGGTGTTAGGTGAGATATTAGTAGGTGTGGAGTTAGGTGAGATATTAGTAGGTGTGGTATTAGGTGAGATATTAATAGGTGTAGTGTTTGGTGAGGTATTAGTAGGTGTTGTATTAGGTAAGGTATTAATAGGTGTAGTGTTAGGTAACGTAGTAGTAGGTGTGGTATTAGGTAAGTTATTAGTAGGTGTGGTGTTAGGTGAGGTATTAGTGGGTGTGGTGTTAGGTAAGGTATTAGTTGGTGTGGTGTAACTAGGTGTAGTATGCACTGTATTGGATTCTGTAATGAAGTTGAAGGACATTATTAATAACACAACCAAAGAAGCATGAAAATATTTATTGTTGTATTTATGGGATAGGGGGGTGAAAACAATTTGGTCATTTCAAGTGAGTGGACTGTAATTGCATAATTCAGCTTGCATTGTTAATGTTATGTGTATGATATTCTAACTAGAACAAGTTGAAATAAATTATTTTTAAAACTATTTTCTAAAATGATAAATATTATGTAAGTGGCACTACAGAGACATTTATTTGATTAGTAGAATTGATTACGAAAAATGACAAACACATTACCCAAATTTTATTCTTTATGTAAGGTCTTTATCATTTCTGGCTAAGAGTGCAATGACTTGATTCTAGTAACTGTAACTTACCTTTAGATCTTATGAAAATGCTGGAACTGACAATTTCACCTTTTGAATTCGGAATATCACATCTATATAATCCCAGTAGTCCAGTTGGACTGCCTCTTTTTACTAATCTGACTTCCCTATCTAATCTAATTTGAACAAATGTATTATCAGTGGTGTCCGCACTATTATGAATAACTGTAGACTTATCTGGATAGAACCAGTCACCAATAGGACCTTTACCATTGTTGTCACTACTTCTACAGCATTCAGTGTTTACATTATCAGTATGACATGCCAGAGCAGCTTCATGATCATTAAGAATGTTCTCTATGTAAACTTTCTCATTGGGCAAATACACTTTGCTATTCAACGTGAAAAACAAGCCATCAGTTGGTTGATCTAACAAATATACAGTACATTATAATACCATGATTTAGTATCTTATCTTCACTCAGCCAATTTTTTTTTAATGTTATTCTACTCTTAAAATAATTTCATTCAGTTATATTATATATAATATATATATATATTATATTAAATCAATCAATTCCTCCTTATTTATAGTTTAAAACTTTTATCACTTGAATTATTCTCTCATTTCATATCCATTCACTAATTTACAGGTGATAATTATTCATTCGTTTAATTACTGATGATGTAGTAAATTTAATAATAAAGTTAGTGATTTTGATATTGTATATGGAATGAAACAGTGCATGATATAGAGTGAAAACCCGTTTGTAACTGTTATGACAACTGTTATGTAAAGACACAAATTAAAATGTAAGTAGTACATTATTGATATGCAAATAAAAATGCACATGACTTAAGGATATTCATTAAAAACATATTGAAAATTAGCTACATAAGAAAAAGGGCTAAACTTAATATGCTGCTCTTTTGCATTCCCTGACTTCTCATTCCCAGTTCTAAGTCCCTAAGAATGGGCAATGGCGTAATACTTACCCAAAATAGTTGCCTGACAATATTTCTCCCTCAAAATTTTTATCTTTAATATAAACTTAATTCTACCCAACATTAAGTACAACTTTACTTATCTATCTACTTTTAATACTAAAGTTTCCAAGACTGCCATGCACCAAACGAAAGGGGAACCCATATCCCCAATTGTATAATGGTACGTGCAGATTGTTCAATCAGATTGCTCTATTTAGAGTGAATAATATTTCATATCCATCTCCTAGGAGGTGAATGTGTGAACCGTCCAATAAAATCAATTAGTTTTTAAGCGTTTCCTATAACAGTATAAGTTGGTTGCACCCGTCCGTTCACGGTACAGGATTTACACATCCTCTGTCCTTTTGCCCTTGCTTGTGCAAATCCCTACTAAGCTCCACATCTTGGTGTAATCTAAACATACAGTCAATGGTTCTACTATTATATTTACCTTGGGCGAACACAGCAGTGTACAACGAGAAAAATAATACAAGCAGCATTATCTCAGCAAATGCTAAAGCAGAAATCCGTTCAGTTTCGGATAACCTACTGTGCGAGGCACCCAAGTCTCCGGAAGATTCCGTAACAGGGCGAGATGAGGTGATTCAGCCGAAGTAAACTAATAACGCATGCGCGACTTAGTTTTAGTTGTCCCTACCGTTGCCTGTCTGTTTGTTCGCTTGTCCGCCTGTATGTCACGCTGCTCTGATTTCGGAAATTGTTGAAAATTAAGGATGAACTTGCATAGAACGACGATTTCAGACCTATTTTTGCGCTACTTTTTTTTAATTGTTTGAGCGAATAAGTTCCTGCTTGATGCAAACAGGTTGCTGGATAGGCCCTGCCAGATTATGCTAGCATTTTTTCTGGAATAATAGACTTGTAATAGCATAGTGGAATGATTCTAGAATAATAAGGGTATTTAGGAGAATATTAAAGGGAAAAAATAATCCATCCATACTATCCTTAATAATAAAAGAAAATCAATAGCACCTTTTTTTTATTCTCTTTTTCTTTTACAACAAAGGACATAAACATGTGTAGAAATGTGGTTATGAGGTAGATCTTCATTACTTGATTAAAGCAGCTGGGTTAGTGTTGGCCATTCTGTTATTTTATTTCCAAAGTGAAAAAAAAATTGAATACTGGGAGTGTCAGTCAGGCTCAGAGTCAGCAAGTCATATAGAGAATTATGCTAAATGGATTCTCTCTTCTTGAGCAACTCAACAATCATACTGCATTAGAATTGACAGCAAAAAAGTATATTATTACTAGTCAACCTACGAATGTGAAGGGAAAAAAATGTGGATCCACTGCTGAGCATAATATTAAAATTATCTAATAGCCACCGGGTAATCCACATTTTCCCCAAATGTTTTTTAATTTCTCAAAATTGAACTTTTTTCAACTGCAGCAGAGCATGTTTTCTCCATTCATTGAACATTTGCGGGATGTTCAAGATTTTCACTGAAAGATTAGCTAGCTATATAGAATCTTTCATATTGAGTAATTCAGTAAGAGACTGATAGTTTTACTCATTCATTTCATAATGTACCAACTCTATACAGCTAGCTGTACTGCATAATCATCACAATTTCACTTATTTCTCTAATTAGAATAATAAGAGAAGTTTAAAAAATATAAAGGTAGTGGCAAAAAAAAAAGTTTTCTCCTATGACCATACTTAGCTTCAACTAAATTGCCCATTTACTATTTAATTGTTTCTGATTGAAGGTGGGGGGGGGGGGGGGGGGGTATGAATTTTAGGGGACTGTATAGAAATATTGTTTATTGGAAGTGTTTACTGTAAAAAGGACAAAGAAGAAGGCAAGCACCCCCCTTCTCAATCTGAAAAACAAAAACAAAAACAAAAACAAAAACCCTTGACCAGCATTACCACAATGTGCTACTGCCATTGGAGTTTACTTCATTTTCATTGGAATGCCAACAAGAAAAAAAAAATCATGACTTAACAAAAAATGAAAAGATCAAATGGTACGAATCTAAGTTCAGAGTTCAACATATGGGACAAAGATATTTTCACCATTGGGGTTTGGTACGACACAGTCTTCATGAATCCACCTTGAACAGATGTACTGAAGCCATTCTCTGCCCGTTCCTTCGTCCTCTTCAAAAGAACTGAAGCAGACACAACATAAATCTGTGAATATGCTACTATTCATTGTAACTTTTGATCTCTTGTGCAGCGTACGTCTACTTGTAATCTTGCTCCCACCTTCAACTAAATTCAAATGTCCTTCATTTGTTGAAGTTTCAGTAGTGACCTCTCGAGAGCGTTTCTTGCCTGTCACAGCTTTGTGTTGTAAACTTTTCTTAGCTTTCTCCTCCTCTGCCTGCTTACGCTTCTTTTCTTTCTCTTCCTCTGCCTGCTTTCGCTTTTTTTCCTTCTCCTCAGTTCGTCGAATTCTTTCCTCAGCCTTTCTTCTTTGTTCTATTTCTTTTTCCCTTTTTTTCCTTTCTCTTTCCTGTTTTCGCTTTTCCTTCTCCTCAGCTTCACACTTCTTTTTCTCTTCCTTCACTTTATAAAGTGACCAACACTCATCGCTAGTGAGAACACGTGCTGAACCCGTCTTTGCTGATATCGTAGTAACATCCCTTACCACAGGTAAATTCAATAGATTGGTGAATGGTGAACGTAAATTTGAGGAAGCAACAGGAGGTGTAACTTGGGTGAGTGATACAGTACTCGAATTTGCAACTGAAGGAGACCATGGAACCGGCATGGTAACCGCAACTCCAGTACATGTGGTGACTGCACCAGGAATCAATAATCCATGTTAAGGTGATCCAGTGGGTGTGCTACCTAGAAAGTTAAACAATACAGGTATGTAACATCACAAATACAAATTAGGCATGTAAAGTGAAATTCCCCCCCTCCCCCCCCAAAAATATTACTACCACAAATATTGAAGGATATTTTAGTAGAATGGAAGGAGTCAAACTGAAATGGAGGCGTAACTTGAAAAGTTTAAACCCTGAAATATCAGTTACAAAGACAAATGAGTGAATTTTGTTTCCTGTTGTTGTTTATAGTCAGTCCATAGATTTGAAGTTCTATTGTTCATTAGACAGCACTTAGTTTGGGGACAGTTGGGACAAACTTTTTTCTATATGAAACCATTTACAGGAAAATAGGGCACAACATTTTTTTCCATAAAAAAATAAACTGTTTTTGAACTAACACATTTTATCAGCATCGAGTTTGATTGCCTTAGCCGTTCACAATATATGAACTAATCAAATTCCCCTTGGTAGGCTTATTGGATTCAATTGATTATTATTCCCCAACATTCACGTGTGCTGCATTGAGCTCAATTTTATCGTAGACAGTCTCACATGATAACATAGGTAACATTGTATGCAAATGAAAAATCATAGCTCTGCCTAAGTTACTATAGCTACTTATATCTTTCTCTCGAATTATCTGGGATTAACAAAAAATGCGATCTGCCAAAAAATCATTTAAAAATTACATGTACAGACTTCATGCTACCAAAAAAAAAAGTTTTCTGAACAAAAATTTTGGTCTTCAGAAAAAAATTTATGGAGAGTTCTTATCACTTAATGAAAAATATGTTACTGCAAAACACCATTAATTCTTACCTGAAACCTGATTAGTGGATCCAGAGGCCATAGGGACTGTGATGTGAGAAAGGGATCCAAGGGGCTTGGTACCTGCTATGACATCTGCTGTGACGAGCAAACTTGATCCCAGGGGTGTGGTACCTGCTACAACATCTGTTGTGATGTACGAACTAGATCCCAAGGGTGTG